>JAEEGL010076521.1_pt1 | contig 17593 bp, 13 predicted proteins | sample 9134231 | NCBI WGS metagenome assembly JAEEGL01 (sample SAMN16246548, study PRJNA631951) | gut metagenome | biome: gut microbiome; feature: rumen; material: fiber-attached | host: Bos | place: Iran: Karaj | collected 2018-10 | reverse complement strand
TTCAGCACACTGCAAAAGATAGGTTGTATCGTTGTATACCGACAACTCTTGCATCCGCCACATATTATCATACGGCAGCGCCGACGGTGGTGTGGTTACCTGTGCCTGAGCCAACGCAGGCTTGCCCGTCGCATCGAACACCGTGCATTGCAGCACCGTACGTACCCCAGATGCGTTGTCGTAGTGCGCTAGCACCGCCACGTCGCCCTGCTCCTTGGCCACAAGCACACGCCCCACCGATGCACCATAGGTAAACCGAAATGCAGTATATGGGTAGCACGACTGCGCGGGAAAGTCGAGCGTCGGCCAAAAAGTGTTCACCACACAGCCTGTGTCAGCCTGGTAGGTGCCCACCGCCGCTATCATATTGTCCAGACATACAATGTCGGTGTACTTTTTGGTCCCTTTGTGGACCATCGTATAGGCCTGCCAGTTGGCGCCGACATTATAGGCCGACATCAGCGTGGCGATGATGTCGCCGATATACACTGCGTCACCCACCATGGCCATACACACCGTGTCGTTCTTCTCGAACAAATCAAGACGACGCATTTCCACTGGCATTATTTCCTGGGATATGGCAAGATTGAACCATGTCCAACGAACCAAATCCGTACCCGCGAAAACCCCAGCTATGTCAAACCACCCCACAAGCACCTTTTTAGTAACTGCCGGTGTATATATATCGCATGTCCCGCAGAAATAGGCTAAACTCCCTTTCCATATACGTACATCACGCACATGCAGATTATTCGGCAGCGTAAAAGCTTTTGCCATAGGAGTCCCTTCCTTGTACAACAGGAAACTGGCATTGGTCGGCGACTCCTCTGCATAGATCAACACTGTCGTGTCGTTCACTTCCCGGACAATACTGTTGTCAAAAGCGCTGATTGCAAATTCACGCACCTGCGCCGACAATGTCAACGACACAAATAGCACACTTAAAATCAATAACTTTTTCACAATCTCGATGGTTTTTTATTTAATCCCAACACTGCAAATATACAAAAATTTCTTTATCCAGCAAAAATATGCTTTCATCTCCTACAACCTTCTGCCATTCTCGCATACAAAACGCACTGTTCCTCACTTGTTTATCTTTAGTTCTTCTGCTGTTCTTCTGCAAATTGCAGAAGAACAGCAGAAGAACAACAGTAGAACGGCAGGAGAACAATCGGCCTTAAGTCATATCGGCCAACGACCACAGAACGCTATTTTGACAGGGAAGCATGTGTCAAAGTCGTTTTTTCAAAACAAAAAAAACGGCCTTTGGAAAAATAATTTTCAACCTATTTAGGTGCATAACTAAGCGACACCACACAGAAACAATCATTTAGATTTTAGCCGTCCAAAAACGCGGTTTGATTTTCAAACATTTGTCGCAACACCATGTTTTTCTTTATTTTACACAAGATATAACTCAACAATCAGCTCATCTTCAAACCCCTACCTTTTTATCAACCGAGAACGTCCGAATCTCTCATTTTTCACAAAAAAAATTTTTCCGGCAGGTGAAAAATGTGTATATTATTCAGGGTCGTGGAGATGTTAAAAAATGAATTTTGACATGAGGATTAAATGGTTACGAAAAAAAGGTTTTTTGGCCGCAAGCCTGCAGGGCGAAATCTTTACAAAATTTTCAAAATAGAGACAAATTTTTTTTTCACTTTCTATGCACTAAGTTTGATTGATATTTGCAAGGTGAACGGAGGGGGAGCCAAAGACTGCAATACAGAAATTGAAAATTGAGCGATAGGCAGTTGCACCCCCGCCGAAAGTGACAAAAAAAGCAAGCAAAACGCAATGGAGACAATGGATAAGAAAAATATGATTGAGGAAGACTACAAGAGAGTATGGGCAGAATGCCTGGAGGTAATCAAGGACACCCTGGGACCCGAAAACCGCAAGGCTTACGAGACGTGGTTCACACCCATCGTACCCCTGCAGTTGGAGGGGTCGACCCTGCTGGTGCAGGTGCCGAGCCAGTTTTTCTTCGAGTGGATTGAGGAGCACTATATCGACCTGCTACGCCGCGTGATACGCATGCACCTGGGTCCTGGCGCAATGTTGAAATACAGCATTGTGATGGACCAGAAGATACCGAGTGACCCGCTGACGGTCACCTTGCCGTCGCAGACGCGCCGCGCCACCCGCAACCCCCTGACCGACCTGCCTATCAATATAAATAAAGAAGGCGCGCGCGAACTGCCTAACCCCTTCGTCATCCCCGGCATTCAGAAGACCCGCATCCCCTCGCAGCTTTCGCCCAACTACACGTTGGAGAACTTTGTCGAGGGCGACTGCAACCGCCTGGCCCGCTCAGCCGGCTATGCCGTGGCCGAGAAACCCGGACAGACGTCGTTCAACCCATTGCTGCTCCACAGTGGTGTGGGCCTGGGCAAGACCCACCTGGCCAACGCCATCGGCATGAAGACCAAGGAGCTGCATCCCGACAAGACCGTCCTTTATGTCACCAGCGAACAGTTCATGCAGCAGTATGCCGAGGCTGGCCGCGACGGACGTACCAACGACTTCATCCATTTCTACGAGATGATCGACGTGCTCATCGTCGACGACATACAATTCTGGGCAGGCAAGGCTCCCAAAACACAAGAAGCTTTCTTCCACATTTTCAACCACCTGCACCAACGCGGATGCCAGATTATCATCACTTCAGACAAAGCACCCGGTGAGCTTCAGGGTCTCGAGCCCCGTCTCATCTCGCGCCTCAAATGGGGTCTCAACGCTGACCTGCAGGCACCCGATGTGGAGACCCGCAAGCGCATCCTCCGCCAGAAACTGCAGAACGACGGTATCGAGATGAGCAACGAAGTCATCGAGTATATCGCTTACAACATCAATACCAACGTGCGCGAACTGGAAGGCGCCCTCATCTCACTCATCGCACAAAGCAGCCTGAACCGCAAGCAAATCACCCTCGAGCTGACCAAGCAGATGATTGACAAGTACGTCCAGAGCTCGAGCCGCGAGGTGACCATCGACTACATCCAGAAGGTGGTATGTGACTATCTGGAGGTGCCTGTCGACGTCATCCAGCAGACTTCGCGCAAGCGCGAGATTGTGCAGGCCCGTCAACTGAGCATGTACTTCGCCAAGAAAATCACCAAGTCGAGCCTCGCCGTCATTGGCGCCCAGTGCGGCAACAAGGACCACGCCACCGTGCTCCACGCCTGCAAGCAGATTGAGAACCTGCGCCAGACCGACCGCTATATGCGCACTATGGTCGAGGAACTCGAAAAGAAGCTCTCGGAATAACACGCCAAGACCGTAATACCTATGCACGAGGCATTTGCCTCGTGCTTTCATTAATATGAAGACTGCATTCAAACCCGGAACACTGCTCTATCCCTTGCCTGCCGTGATGGTCACCTGCGGCGACGCCCCGGAGAACTGGAACATCATCACCGTGGCCTGGACGGGCACCCTATGCAGCGACCCGCCCATGTGCTATGTCAGCATACGACCCGAGCGTCACAGCCACGCCCTCATCAGCCGCACGGGTGAGTTCGTCATCAATCTCACCACCGCCGCCCTGGCCCGCCAGACCGACTGGTGCGGCGTGCGCAGCGGACGCGACTACAATAAGTTCCGTGAGATGGGCCTGCATCCCGAAGCGGCACAACTGGTCAAGGCTCCCATGATTCAGGAGAGCCCCCTCGCCATCGAATGTCGCGTGCGCGAAGTGCGGCCGCTCGGCACACACGATATGTTTATGGCTGACGTGGTGGCTATCGACGCCGAGGATAGCTTGATAGACAAAAGCACCGGACAGTTCCAACTCAACCATGCCGGTCCCCTCGCCTACTCTCACGGCAAGTACTACTCGCTCGGCGAGAAGCTCGGCGGGTTCGGTTTCAGCGTAAAAAAGAAAGGACATTGATTATGAATATTGTTTGCGTAGAAAGCCTCGGCATCGACCAGGCCCGTTTTGAAGAACTGAAAAAGCACTATGCCTCACTGGGGCACAGTTTCTCGTATTACATGGACCGCCGCGAGGACGAGGCAACCCTCGTCGAGCGCATGGCTAAGGCCGACGTGGCCGTCATCAGCAACATCAAGCTGTCGGCCGCGGTGCTGTCGCAATGCCCCTCGCTGCGATACCTCAGCGTGGCCTTCACCGGACTGGACCATATAGACCTCGAATACTGCAAAGCACACAACATCAAGGTCCAGAACGCTGCGGGCTACAGCACCACGGCCGTCAGCGAACTGGCTGTGGGCATGATGCTCGACCTGTTGCGCAACATTGTCACCCTGAATGAACTGACACACCAGGGCGGCAGCCGCGGCACCTTCCTCGGCCGTGAACTGCGCGGCAAGACGGTGGGCATCGTGGGCACCGGTGCCATCGGCACCGCCACAGCCCGCCTCGTGCTGGCCTTTGGCGCCAAAGTGATTGCCTGGAGCCGCACCCGCCGTCCCGAGGTGGAGGCCATGGGCGTGGAATACATGTCACTCGACAACCTATTGAAACAAAGCGACATCGTGTCGCTGCACGTGCCTCTGAACGATGCGACCCGCGGCCTCATCGGCGAAAAAGAGCTGGAACTGATGAAGCCTGGTGCACTGTTGGTCAACACCGCCCGTGGTCCTGTGTGCGACATTGCCGCCGTGGGTCAGGCCCTGGTGGAAAACCGTATCGCCGGTGCCGCCTTCGACGTCTTCGAGAAAGAGCCGCCCCTATCCCTCGACCACCTGCTGCTTTCCACCAACCGCTGCCTTGTGACTCCGCACGTGGCCTTTGCCACAGAGGAAAGCTTCGCCGCCCGCGTCGACATCGTCTTCGGCCATGTCGACGACTATCTCAAGGCCTGACGCCATAATGAGCTACCTCATCATAGCCATCTGCCTTTTCACGCCGCTGCTTATCCTGTGGCTCACCTACCGATTCCCTATTCTCAACAAGGTGGGCACCATCATCATAGCCTATGTCATAGGCTGTGTGCTGGGGCTCACAGGCCTGATACCCGACACACCCGAGGTGCACAAGGTGCAGACTGACATAGCCACCTACACTATCCCTTTCGCCATACCACTGTTACTCTTCTCTAGCGACCTGAAATCGTGGACGCGACTGGCACCGGCCTTCATTAAATCGACTTTGCTCGGCATCGCGGGCTGCTGCGTTGCCATCGTCGTCGGTTTCCTTATATGCGCCGGCGACGACCGCGAGACTTTTGCCTCCATCGGCGGCATGCTCACAGGTCTCTACACTGGTGGCAACGCCAACCTGGCCTCCATCAAGGTGGCCTTGGGGGTTGACGACACCACTTATATCGTCACTTCGGCCTACAGTACCCTGCTCAGCGCCGTGTATCTGTTTTTTGTCATCATTTTCGGCAAAAGGGTGCTGCGCCTGCTGCTGCCCGACTTCCCTCGAGACAAAGTGCTGTCCGAAAGCGGCATAACCGTCAAGAATCACGACAACGAGCTTTTCTACGGTCTCTTCCGTCGCAGCAATTTACGCAATCTGACCCAGAGTCTGGTGCTGACAATCATCATCATAGCCGTAGGTGCCGGCATTGCTTTGCTGTGCCCTAAACGGATGTTTCAGACGGTCTTCATCCTCGGCATCAGCACCCTGGCCATCATCGCCTCGACCTTCAAGCGGGTGCGCACTATGGAGCGCACCTTCGAGGCCGGCACCTACCTGATACTGGTCTTCTCCATCGCTGTAGCCTCACAGGTCACCACCGGCACCCTTGGCAACATCGATCCGCGCATCTTCCTCTTTATCACTATCGGCACACTCGGCTCCCTGCTGATGCATGTGCTGCTGAGCGCTTTGTTCCGTATCGACACCGACACCACCCTGGCGTCGAGCATCTCGCTCATCTGCTCGCCGCCATTCGTCCCGGTAGTGGCGGGTGCCGTTAAGAACAAAGCCATCATAGGCCCAGGCATCGCCGTGGGTCTTTTTGGCTATGCCGTAGGAACCTACGTGGGTTTCCTTCTGGCAAAGCTACTGTTGCTGATGTAAATAAGTCTATTTGCTGAATCTTCCTTTCAACGAGGAGAAGTGCTTACGTCCCAGGAAGTAATACTCTGGAAGCAATAATCCCTGGTAGACCTGAGGCACAGAATGGGTACCGTTCTGCTTGCGTTTCTCGCGCAAGGCGGGTTTCCAAGCCCGGTATTGCTTGTGGGCCTTGCGCACGGCACGGTATTCTCCCACATGTCCCTCCAGCAGGAACTTGACTGCGGCCACACGATCAAGCCACATACGCATGAAAAGTACCTTCCAGCGTCGCTCCAAAGGCAAATTCTTGTAAAGCATCGAAAGGTTGTTGCGGAAATTGAGTTCCGTCTTGAAGGGCGACGACTTGGGCAAGGTGCCCCCCCCGACATGGTAAACCGCCGACTGCGGGCAGTAGCTTACGCGGTAGCCTGCCAGATGTGTGCGCCAACAGAAATCAATCTCCTCCATGTGGGCAAAGAAATCTCCATCCAGACCACCCAGTTCCTTCCATACTGAGGCACGAACAAACATACATGCGCCCGTGGCCCAGAAGATGTCGCAAGGGTCGTCATACTGGCCATAATCTTTCTCCAATGTAGAGAAGAGGCGACCACGGCAGAAAGGATAACCATATTTGTCGATGAAACCGCCCGCGCCACCGGCATATTCAAAAGTGTCACGTTGGTCGTACATCAGCAGTTTAGGCTGGCACACGGCAATATCATCCTGCGATTCCATCAGTTCCAGCACGGGCTCAATCCAACCTTGGGTACACTCCACATCACTGTTGAGCAGCACATAGTATTCATACCCCTCCAGCGCCGACAATGCCCTGTTGTAGCCTTCGGCAAAACCGTAGTTCTTGTCCAACAGCACAAGCCGCACCCCTGGATAGCATTTCTGCATGAATGCCACCGAGTCGTCATCCGAGCCATTGTCGGCCACCACCACCTCGGCATCGCCGCAGTGGGCCGTGACCGAGGGCATGAAACGCTCCAGCATCGGGCGTCCGTTCCAGTTGAGTATTACGATTGCTACGCGTTTCATGGTTTGATGATTTTAAGGGTGCCGTCCTTCATTATGCGACCTTCACGGGTGAGTTTCCACCTGCGGTGGCTCCAGAGCCAGTATTCAGGCTTGTCCTGTATCGCCTTCTCCAGCCGACGCGCATAACGCTCCACAATGCTGTATTGCGGCACCTCGGTGGGTTTCTCGCACAGCACACTGAAAGTCACCTCGTAGTAACCGCGTTTGACCTTGTCGACCGAATAATAGAGCACGGGGTAATTGTATTTGCGGGCGAAATACTCAGCGCCATAGAGGAATGCCGTGTCGCGACCTAGAAAGGTGGTCCAGTAGCTTTTGTGCGGATTGCTGGGGCTTTGGTCGCCGAGCATCATCAAGGCGCAGGGCACATGATATTTTTCATAGAAAGCCACATGCTGGCGCACGTCGGTCTGGTCGACCACTTGTGTGCCGTAACGGGTGCGCCGGCGGGTGATGAATGAAGCCACACTCTTGTCGTCGAGAGGCTTGCCCACTCCGATGCCGTGGTGCAGCAGCTGCATATTGAGCGACGACACCATATACTCCCAATTGCCATAGTGGGCCGATGCCAGCACTACTGTCTGTCCTTGTTCGTAGTAGCGGTCCACCAACTGACGGTTGACAATGCGGTAACGCCGTTTGATGGCGGGAGGCGTGGCAAAAAGATTGTAGGCCCCTTCCACCAACAGGTCACTCATGTGACGGTAGTAGCGGCGTTCGATGGAACGCAGCTCTGCCCTACCCTTATCGGGGAAGCAGGCGGCAAGGTTCTCCCTCACCACCTTGCGGCGGTAGCCCACAAGGTAGTAGACGACAAAATAAAGTATGTCCGACAACAAATACAAGGCTTACCTCACCACTATTTCTTCTTAATCTCAATAGCCTCGGTTGAACTGACGGCCCACCTCGCCAATCTGACCTTCGGGCACCATCTGGCGACTCAAGCGGCGCTCCCAGTCGGCCTCCTGCACCTCGCCACGGGCGTTGCTGTTCAGCAGGGTGTAGTAGCCCGTGCTGTGCTCGTCCCAGAAGAGGAACACACGATTCTGGTCGTCGTCTGGCAACTTGTTATAGCGCCACAGCTGATAAGGCAGATAGAAGGTCTGACCCACACCCACCACCTCGTCTGTCCCTGTGGGATTGGAGCGGATGTTGCCAATGTCGGTCACCGTCGTGGTGCGGCTGTCGAGGGCGCCCGAGCGACCCATCACGGCGAAATTCTTCTCGTCGCGGATGAAGTCGGGCGGACCATACTGCAGATACACGCGTCCGCGGTCGGTCATAATGCCGCGTGTGCGGGGATAGCTGAAGTGTTCCTGCACATAGTCAATGCGTTCCTTGTACTTGAGCCAGGCCGCTTCGGGCGACATATTGTCGCGCGCCACCCAGAAGTGGTAGAGGAACGCCTGCTTCTCTTCCAGCCCTTTGCGTTTCACCAGCTCGTTGACCACCCGCTTTTCCTGCTCCGAGGCAATGGGATAGAGGGCGTCGAGGTAGAGACTCAGCTGTCCCTCGTCCGTATAACGGCCAGCAAACGTCAGCGCAAAGTCGCTCACCTCGTCGGTCTTGATGCCGGGGTTGGAACGGAAGAAAGGCAGCTTGCTGTAGAGGAGAAGCCGGTCGTCGCGGTCGCGCACTTCGCACACCAGGTTGTAGTTGCCCGAAGGCAACTGGCTGATATCTATGCTTCCCAGCACAGGTACCGTAGGGCTAACGTTCTTGCGGGCAATGGCATGGTCCACCGTCACCCTACGTCCGGTCTCCAATTCTTCGATATAGGCCGCCGTCAACACAGCAGCACGGCTGCTATTTTTCGACTCTCTGGCGAAATTCTGGTCCAGATTGTATATCTCATAGTAGAAATTCAGCTTGTCCACCTGCTCGGGCACAAAGTCGCTCACATAGGGCTCCATATCATAGCCGCCGCGCGAGAGCATGTTCTCCTTGGCTGTGGGCTTGACACTTGCCAGCAGCTGCAGGCTCGAAAGACTTGGCTTGTTGAACTCATAGTTCACCACTATCTTCTCGCTCACAGTGGCTTCCTGCACGTCGACGCCCTTGTCGCGCAATGTGATGTCGAGGGTGTAGACGCCGTTGTTCACCGCGAAACGCTGCACATCCAGGAAGCTGAAGTCCAGATGTTCCAAATCAGCCACCACCGGGCTCCCCAAGTCGTACTTCTTGAAGTAGCACACCGAATCCAGCTGACGCAGCACCAAGGTCACCTCGACTGTGGCCTTGTAGCCTCCCGCAGGCTGCTCCTCGAAGTGGAGCGTCCATGCATCGAACTGGAGGCTGGTCTCCACATAGGGCTGCCCCTTCTCTGCGAGGTAATACTTTGAATAGCCGAACATCGCCTGCATCTGCGCATTGGCCACACCGCAGAACAGCAGCACCGTCACAGCCGTTATCAGTACTTTTTTCATATTATTTTCTTTAATATGTTTAATTCAAAATATATAAACGGAGAACATTGTATAATATTGTGCGGCACCCATATATTCATGGTGTGTCACATACTGTTTTCTCGGTAGTCGGCCACCATGTCGAGCAGTTCCTTGCCGTATTTTTCCACAGTCTTGGGGCCCACTCCCGACATCTGCTTCAACTCGTCGTAGCCGGCCGGCATATAAGTGGCGATAGCCAAAAGACTTTTCTGCTGCAGCACCATAAAAGGCGGCACTCCCTCCTCCGTAGCCTTCATGAAACGCCAACGGCGCAACAGACGCACCAGGTCTTCCTGCACTCCGTCGCCCTCGGCCGTCTTCTTGGTCTCGCGTCCGCGACGCTGCGGCTTGTCTTCCCGTTTTCCGTTCAGGAACTCGACCTTGGCCTGCTGCACCGACCGCACGTCGAACCCCTTCTTTTCCACCGTCTTGAATGCTGCCAGTTTCAACCCCAGCCGCTCCTGCAGGTCGGCACCTGTCTCGACCACCTGGCGTGAGGTCTCCTTGTTGTCCACCTCTACCTCGAGCAGCACCGCCAACGCTGACGCTGCAGCCTCCAGCTGGCGGCGGTAATAGTCCGCTCCTTTGGCTATGCGGTCGGAATGCTGTTCCTGGGGCAACGCACCCAGCTGCAGCATAAATCGTTCGCTCACCGACGCCAGGTCGGCCGCCGACCCCTGCAACGCCAGAAGCCGCTCGTATTCTTTCGGATAGGTAATTTTCATCTTGGCGAACAACGCCGTCAGCCGCTCCAGGTCGGCCGTAATGCCGCCCATGCCGAAGAGGTCGGCCAGCTGCTCGTAGTAGTACTGGCGCTCGGCCTGCCCCACCCCGTCCTGCACCTGCTCGAAAGCGGGTTGCGAGTCGCAGAAGCGCTGCACGTCAGCGTCCGAGAATGTCACCGACGGCGTGAGCGGAGTGCTGAGGGTCAGCCCTTCCAGCGTGCGGCATCGGCTCAAGGCAACATACACCTGACCGAAAGCGAAGGCGTCGGCGGCATTGATGACCACACGGTCGAAAGTGAGTCCTTGCGCCTTGTGGATGGTGACCGCCCACGCAGGCCTCAAAGGATACTGTATGAAAGTGCCGTCGACCGTCTGACGTATGCTGCCGTCCTTGTCGTTAAGGGCGTATTTGATATTCTCCCACCGTTCCTGACCCACTGTAATCACCTCGCCGTCGTCGTCGATGGTCTCCACATATTCCTTGTCGTCGTCCGTCACATAGCCTGTCACCGTGGCCAGCTTGCCGTTATAATATCTATGGGCGCCGCTGCTGTCGTTGCGCACAAACATCACACGCTCGCCCACCTTCACTTCCAGCCGTCGGTCCACAGGGAAGGCCGTCTCGGGGTAGTTGCCCTCCACCTCGGCATTGTAGGTGCGGGCCTCGCCTGTCAGCCGTTCCATGTGGGCATGGTTGATGGCGTCGGCCTGGTGGTTATGGGTCGTAAGCACGATTGCCGGGGTATTCGATTGCTTGATTGCCTGAGTGGCGACACGGCTGTTCAGCGCCTCAAGCGTCGTGGCGTCGAGCCGATTGTCGCGCACATGGTTGAGCATCTCGACAAAGCGCTCGTCCTGCTGGCGGAACACCTGCGTGAGCTCTATCGTCACATAGGGCAGCCTCTGCAGCGCCTTGCTGTGGAAGAAGAATGGCGACGGATAGACCTTCTCCATATAGGGACGTTCAGTCTCGGTGACCACCGGCGGCAGCTGGTGCACGTCGCCTATCATCAGCAGCTGCACCCCGCCGAACGGACGGCTCGACCGCCGCACCCGTCGCAGCGTCATGTCGATGGCATCGAGCAGGTCGGCCCGCACCATCGAAATCTCGTCGATGATGAGCAGCTCCAGCGTACGTATGATGGTGAGCTTGTTCTTGCCCATCTTGTGCCGGTCGGGCATCTGGTACTCCGTGACGAGTTCCTTGACGTCGGGCAGGTAGGGCGAGAAAGGCAGCTGGAAGAACGAGTGGATGGTCACACCGCCGGCGTTGACGGCGGCCACGCCTGTCGGCGCCACCACCACGTGGCGTTTGGGACACTGCGCGTCAATCTCGTGCAGAAAGGTCGTCTTGCCCGTTCCCGCCTTGCCGGTCAGGAAGAGGCTCACTCCCGTCTGCTCCACATACCTCCGCGCCAGTTCTATCTTGTCACCAACCACAGAACACGAACCACTGAACACAGACCACTAACTAATCGGCCACCGGCGGTCGAGGCCGAAACTCATCGGGCTCACCTTCAGCTGCGGGGCAAACTGCAGGCGCTTCCACTCGTTGCGGCGTGTCTTCGTGAGCACGGTCTGCACCAGGTCGCGGTCGTAGCCTTCGTCGACAATCTCGTCCTCGCACAGTCCCTCGTCGAGGTGCAGGTTGAGGATGGCATCGAGCACCGCATAGTCGGGCAGAGAATCGCTGTCCTTCTGACCGGGACGCAACTCGGCGCTAGGCGCCTTGTCGATGCTGTTCTGCGGAATGCGTATCCCGTCGCGGTTAATCCACTCCGACAGCTGGTACACCTCGGTCTTGTATAGGTCGCCAATCACGGCCAGCGAGCCGCACGAGTCGCCATAGAGGGTGCCGTAGCCCATCGCCGCCTCCGAGCGGTTCGTCGTATTCAGTGCCAAAGCGCCGAACTTGTTGGCGTAACTCATCACAAGGGTGCCGCGTATACGTGCCTGCAGGTTCTCCTCCGTCACATCTTCGCCGCGGTCACCGAAGACGGGCTTCAATGCCGAGCAGAACGAGTCGAACATAGGCTTTATGGGCACAATGTCGTACTTCATCCCCAAGTTGTCGGCCAAGTCGATGGCATCCTTCAGCGAGTGGTCGCTGCTGTACTGGCTGGGCATCAGGAGTCCGTGCACATTGTCGGCCCCCAGGGCGTCGACGGCCAGCGTGGCCACCAGGGCCGAATCTATGCCGCCGCTCAACCCCAGCACGGCACGGTGCAAGCCGTTCTTGCCGAAGTAGTCCCTCAGTCCGCACACCAGTGCCTTGTATACCAGGTCCACAGCCTCGGGCTTCTCGTCCTCCACCGTCTCCAGCTGCTGCATGTCGATGGTCTGGCAGGCAGACTCGAAGTATGGCAGCTGGCAGAGCACGCCGCCCGCGGCGTTCATCGCCATCGAGCCGCCGGCATACAGGAAGGGGCCCTCGCCGCCTGTACGGTTCACGTAGATAAGACTCGCATTCAGCGTCTCCACAATCTTGCTCATACGATAGTGGATACGGTAGGGCTTGTGATAGTCGAACACCTGGCAGCCGCAGCAAATCACCGTGTCGGGGCGTTCCACATAGCCTTTCGACAGCTCTTTCAGGTCCTCGTAGAAACCGATGGCCAGGCGCTGGTCGTGGAAGTCGATCACCTGCACGCCCTCTCCTCGCACGAAGTACTTCTGCTCGTCGACGGTCAGGTATTTCTTGGTCACCACGCCGCGTATGGCGCAGTTCTGCACAAACACGATGGCGTTGCAGAGGCCCTTGTCCTGTATCTGCAGCGGCATACCCACCAGGAAGGCGCGGTGCTCCGACCGGGCCACCAGTTCCTGCAGCACCGCCTGGGCGCGCTTCTGCACATCGGTATAGCCAGCGGCGGCAAAAAGCGGTGCTCCGCATACGGTGCAGGCGGGGAAGACGGTCAACAGAGCCTCGCGCGATGCCTCGCTGTCGAGCTCGTTCTGAATCCACTCCAGGTTCTCCTCCATCCGCAGCGTGCGGACGTCATGTTGTACGATATGAATCTTCATAGGGCTGTCTTTTTGTTTACCGTCCTTAACGTCTGTCACCCTCAATTATTGTGCCACCCAAACAAAAAAAGCACCCCGCTACACGCTACCCGCTATAAATTTTAAATCCTTAATTCATAACTCTTAACTCATAACTCTTACCTCCGACCTCACAACTCCGAACTAAAAAAGCACCGCGTTGGCGGTGTTTTTTTGGGGGCTATTCAACAATCAACTTCTTCACGGCCGTGCCGTTGAGGGTGGTGATGTGGAGCACATACGTGCCTCGGGGCCAGGCCGACACGTCAAGCGTCCCGGCCATACCGTGGGCCTCGACACGACAGAACCTGCGCCCCGCGGCATCGAAGGCCTCGATAGACTTGAGTCCGAAACTGGACGTTATTCGCACCTGCTGGCTCGCCGGATTGGGGGTCACGTTCGTATAGCGGCTCACCAGGTCGGCCGTCTGCACCGACTCCGTGCCTTCGCCCCCCCACGTGGAGTCCGGCGGCGCCAATATCGGGAATAGCATGTGTCGGCTACATTGTCTACTAACATAAGCCCATAAAACATACCATTGATGAGTATATTCGTCGTAGTTGTTTACATGAAGCACATACCGCTCCCGTATCGTATCATAAAAGCCACTCATATAGGTAGCCAACCACGTATCACTAATCTTTCCCACATGGTCTTCTTTCTTTCGATTGAGGATTCCCACATAGAAAGAATCCACCACCTCGACCGGCTGGGGGAAATAGCGTTCATACACCGGGAGTATGTCGAATTTCCTCTCCGGCCATGCATTTATCTGCCATAGATCAAGCGCTAGGTAATAGGTCGGCCGTTGCCATGTGTGAACATACATCGGCGCAGTGTCCACCAGCTGGTACAGCGTATCTTGCCCGGCCTCGAATAACATCAGCCAAATGTACGAATTTGCCGACGAAGTGTCATTGGAATAATCGCCAGCAGTAGTCGTATCAACCAGACGGTCATAGCGTTGAACATTATTACCCACCACGGCAGCCACCCCATACACCGTAAGGGTATCTTCCGTAAACCTATAATATCCCTGTGCATCATAAAACTCCGGAGTCACATCATGGTATTGTATCAAACCGCCATAACTCTTCCCGTCCTCCATCAGTGTGAAATCGTCGGGAAACACAGGGCAATTGGGGAGCGCACCATACCATGTCAACTGCTGTATGTATTGAAGGCACACCGTATCCTGCGCCCGGCAACCCAGCACGGTCATCAGCAGCAATGCGAAACAGGCAACAATTCTTTTCATAATCATTTATTTTATTTAAACAATTATTCTATTATTCATCGGCTTTATTTTCAGAAATACAATATTGGAGCACTCGATAATCTTTTTGACCAGCCACCTCCGGAATAGGTATCATATTCACAACACTTCGGGATAGATTTTTCTCTTTCTGTTCAAAATCTATATTGTATTTTATCATTTGGTTACAATAGACACCAAAACACCCCCCACCGAAATGGCCGTTTTTATACTTGAAAAAATACGGGATCATATCTTCCGCCTTACTTCCTGACATGACGAAATGACGGTTCTGTCTTGTAAAGTCCAACGATGTGCATTCCACCTTGTCATATACATGGCTACAAACAACAACCGTATTGGCCGTCACCGACAGGGGCACCTCATATACAACACCACGCACTCCCAATTGTTCTATGTTATCGGATATCAACAAGTCTGCCCAACCATAATCCTTCTCCGGCATTATATCCCACAATTCCGAAGAAACGACCACACTCTCCGTTATGTCATAACGTTTGATAAAAGAAAATGCGTTATATTGAACAACCGAATACCTCGCCGTACCCAGTGCATTCTTCCAATACGAGTTTGCCGTCACAATATGATCGCCGTCATATGTCCGCACAAGGTATTTTGTAATTTTATCGGATATTCTAATATATTGCACATTCCAAGATGGTAAAATGGAACTCCCGGACACGCTTGGCTTTCCAATCCACCACAAAAGACCCGAGCCACTACCCATCTCCTCGTCCAAAACGGATGTGACCACCACATACGAGTTGGTAATTGCCAAATCGGCCAATTGTAAAGAATCGTTATACATGCCTGTGTAGTTCACATTCCAATACGTCCCTTCATCGATGGCATCAACTATCATGGCACCCCCTTTCCTCTCCCGACCTATGGCAACAACATGCTTACGTGCGGCAAACCACGCAACCTCCAGCTTGTTCGCCTTGTCCATCCAGGGCAAGTCCTGATAATAGACCACTGTCGTTGCATTCGACGCGAGGCTGGCAATGTCGAAATAGCCCAAAACAGCACTGCTTATTCCTGAAGAAGTCCGCATCCCGCAAAAATAGACGGTATCATTATAGATTTCAAACTCACATACCGTATCCAAATTCACTTGCCTAGCATAAGTAAATGGCACTCCTTCTTGTAAAAAAATAAAATAAGACATACCAGCCGAATGGACACACACAATATCAGACTTTTCACCATAGTGTCGTATTATCGTACCGCGGCAATTCCCATCATCGGCATTATAACGCACCAATTCGTCTGCGTAGGAATCCGCAACCCCGACGAACATGACAAATACAAAAACAAAAGCTTTTAAGCGATTTAACATAACCTCCCGTTTTAATTCAAACTCGCTGCAAAAATACAATTTTTTTTTACATGGCAATTTTTTTCGATGAAGAACTACGAAGCGCCATGGCGCCTCCTTCGTTGTCCCTGTCGCCTATGTTGTCTTTAATTTTTAATTTTTAATTTTTAATTTTTAATTCTTAATTCTTAACTCCGCCCTCCGCCCTCCGAACTACCCGCGCACACACTGTCCTTCTCCCGAGGGCTGCCCCCCTGCAGTGAAGCATCGCCAGTGGGTACGCAGGCATCCTGCCTGCGGTATTGGTACGCAGGCATCCTGCCTGCGGAATCGGTGTCACCCGTAACTTCCTCTCCCTGCGCGATAGCGCCGCAGTACAGCGACTCGCTCCACTGGCCGTCCTCGCGCATCACCATCAGGTACACCTGGGCCTCTTGGCCGGCACAGCTGTCGGGCAGCGAGAGCGCGATGCGCTTGCCGTTGCGGTAGACCGGCGCCGACAGGCACTCCACCTCGGCGTCGGGCACATAGGCATAGAGGTACACGTAGTCGAGGTGGTGGCTGTCGCCAGGCTTGAACTTGACGGTCAGCACGTTGTCCTCGCCCCACGCCATCTCCCTGAACTCCACCTGAGCCACCTCGCCCATGCTCAGGCGCAGCTTGCTGTAGTCGACCAGCAGCCGACCCTCCACGGCGCTGAAGGCGGGCTGGTTCACCTTGACAAAGAGGTTGTACGACGTCATGCCCGCCTCGCGCGCCAGCGCGGTCATCGTCTTGGTAACGGCCCACCGCATGCGGGCCGCCTGCTGCACCTCCTGCTTGAAGAGCTCGCGGTGCTCCGTCTGCGCCTTCGTGCGCGGATTGCGCACCACCGGGTTGTGCGACCGTACGCACCACTTCCCGTTCCACATATATCCCACCGCGGGCCCCAGCCTGCCGCTGAATCCGCCCAGATAACCACTTGATTGTTTTGCCATAACGTCGTATTTTAGATTTATTTTCCACATACCATAACGTTATATACTCCATATTATTACCTACTCAAGTAAGATTTGATAAAGGGTAGACTAGGAGAAGAGTAAGAGAGGAGTAAGAGGTGGTGTGGTGTAAGTGCTGATTAACAACGCCTTCTACACAGCGCAAATATGGCTGTTCCATCAATAGTTTCCTCTTTATAAAGCATAATGAATTTTTGCAAAAGCCATGTATTGCGAAGCGTTGATTTACAGCATATCAACATCGCATAGGGCGATGTTGCAATATTATTTTTTTCTAAAATGACAATAAATAATATATATATACGTTATACACCCCGATTGGAAACAAAAAAAACATATCATAATGAAGAATCTTGTAATTGTTGAGTCGCCTGCAAAGGCCAAAACCATCGAGAAGCGCCTCCCCAACGACTACACCCTGCAGCCGCGTTACGGTCACATCCGCGACCTGGCGAAGAAGGAGATGAGCATCGACGTGGAGGGGAACTATGAGCCCCAGTACCAGATCAGCGACGACAAGAAGTCGCTGGTGAACGAGCTGCAGAAGGCGGTGAAGAGTGCCGACAAGGTGTGGCTGGCATCCGATGAGGACCGCGAGGGAGAGGCCATCGCGTGGCACCTGCAGGAGACCCTGAAGCTGGACCCCAAGACGACACAGCGCATCGTGTTCAACGAAATCACCAAGACCGCCATCCTGCACGCCATCGAGAACCCGCGCCAGATAGACATGAACCTGGTGGACGCGCAGCAGGCGCGCCGC
>JAEEGL016768695.1_pt1 | contig 17594 bp, 12 predicted proteins | sample 9134231 | NCBI WGS metagenome assembly JAEEGL01 (sample SAMN16246548, study PRJNA631951) | gut metagenome | biome: gut microbiome; feature: rumen; material: fiber-attached | host: Bos | place: Iran: Karaj | collected 2018-10 | reverse complement strand
TCCACCAGGGTGACCGGGCGGCCGATCAGCGTTTCCGCCAGTTCCTTCGGATTGGCGATGGTCGCGCTGCAGAGGATGAACTGCGGATGGCTGCCGTAGAACTCACACAGGCGCATCAGCCTTCTCAGCACGTTAGCCAGGTTGCTTCCGAAGACGCCGCGGTAGGTATGGATCTCATCGATCACGATATACTGCAGGTTTTCGAACAGCTTGACCCATTTGGTATGGTGCGGCAGAATCCCGGAATGCAGCATATCCGGATTGGTCACGACGATGTGCCCGGCCTGGCGGATCGCCCGGCGGGCCGCCGCCGGTGTGTCCCCGTCGTAGGTATAGGTTTTGATATCGACGCCCATGCCCTCGATCATGTCATACAGCTCGTTGACCTGGTCGGCGCTCAGGGCCTTGGTCGGAAACAGATACAGGGCCCGGGCATCCTGATCCTTCAGGATCGCGGAAAGCACGGGAAGGTTGTAGCACATGGTCTTTCCGGAGGCGGTCGGCGTCACCACGGTCACGTCCTCTCCCCGGGCTGTCGCCTCCAGGCTTTGGGCCTGATGGGTGTAAAGGCTGTAAATCCCGCGGCGGTTCAGCACGGGGATCAGCCGGGGATCCATCCCCTCCGGAAAGGGAGCGGTCTTCGCCGGGCGGGCAGGGACCACTTCCCAGCGGGTCACGTCCTTCATGAACTGCGTGTCCCGCCTGAGCTGCTCCGCAAGCTGTGTCACGTTCATCTTCCCGATCCCTCCCGTTTTCTGTTATGATCTCCAAAAGCCCCCAAAGCCTTCCCCTGGAGGGGAAGGTGGCCGAAGGCCGGATGAGGTGTAGTCCTCACCAAACTCATTATCTGTTGTATTATAAAATCTTCAGAAAGGCATTGCAAGGCGAACAAAATCTTTTTCAGCTTGCTTTCAATGCGCTTTGTGATATAATCTCTCCCGTTATCTCTTATCCTGAAGAAAGGATTGCACCCATTCTTTCCCCCAAACATATGCGGGCCGAATGGGGTTAAGGGGCAAAGGCTCCGGTGGAGCCTTTGTTAAACAGGAAAGCCCCCTTGCTGCAAACATTCTTATGCGCACAGCTATTTACGGCGCCGGTTCCCTGGGAACCGTGATGGGCGCCTTCCTGACGCAAAACGGCGTCGAAATCGACCTGATCAACCGGAACCGGGCCCATACCGCGGCCCTGAAAGCAAACGGAGCCCACGTGACCGGAACCGTGGACATGACCGTGCCCGTCAGCGCGCTGCTCCCGGAGGAAATGACCGGCCGGTATGACATCATCTTCCTGATGACCAAGCAGCTGAACAACCGGGAAACGGTCACTTTCCTGCAGGACTTCCTGGCGGAAGACGGTCTGATCGTCACCCTGCAGAACGGCATTCCCGAGGACGGGATCGCCGAAATCATCGGCGCGGACCGCACGGTCGGCTGCACCGTGGAATGGGGAGCCACCATGACCGCCCCCGGCGAAAGCTGCCTGACCTCCGCGCCGGACAGCCTTTCCTTCCATATGGGCGGCATGCCCGGCCTTCCGGCTGGCAGCCTGGAAAGGGTCCGGTCCGTGCTGGAAAAAATGTGCCCCGTGGAAATCGAAAGCAACCTGCCGGGCGCCCGCTGGTCGAAGCTGCTGATCAACGCGACCTTCTCCGGCCTGGGTACTGTCATGGGCGGCACCTTCGGCGCCGTGACCGGGGATCCGCAGGCCCGGGAGCTTGCCATCCGCTGCATGAAGGAAGTCATTGACGTGGGCCGCGCCGCCGGGGTCACCTTCGCGCCGGTCCAGGGCAAGGATATCGTCAGCCTCTTTTACTGGTCCAATCCCGTGAAAAAGGCTGCGGCTAAGCTCATCCTGCCCGTCGCGATGAAAAAGCACGCGGCCATCGAGCCCTCCATGCTGCAGGATCTGAAGAAGGGCAAGCCCTGCGAGGTTGACGCCATCAACGGCGTCGTCTGCCGGCGGGGAAAGGAGGCCGGCATTCCCACTCCCGTGAACGACCGGATTGTCTCCCTCATCCATGAGATTCAGGATGGCAAAAGAAAACCCTCCAGGGAAAACCTGAAGGATTTCTGACCAAGTCACCAAATCATCCCTGATCACTCCTGCGCCGCTTTTCCGCGGTCAGCAGCATCACCGATCTCGCCGGTACAAAGGCCTCCCCGGCGTCCGTGATCCGGGCATACCGGGAGCTGGCTGCTTCCGTCAGCCATTCAAAGCCTTCCGGGATCACAGGCAGCCGGAAGCTATGGTCCTCCCAGTGGGCATTGACAGCCAGGTACAGAAAGGCATCCTCCGGGGTGCCGTATTTTTGATGGTCCTCCGCCCACAGGCAGGCGACGGTCAGCGTGTTTGTGTTCCAGTCGCGCTCCCAGGGCGTCAGGCCGTGAAAGCTCAGCTCCGGATAGCCCGTCCCGTTATGTCCGGTATCAAAGGTCCGGGCCCGGAGGACCGGATGCTTTTTGCGGAAAGCAATCAGTTTTTTCACATATTCGAACAGGTCCCGGTTTTCCGTCAGCCGGCTCCAGTCCAGCCAGGAAACCTCGTTGTCCTGGCAATAGGCGTTGTTGTTGCCGTACTGTGTGTTGGCAAACTCGTCCCCGGAGAGCAGCATCGGAATTCCCCGGCTCGTCAGCAGCAGCGTCAGCATGTTTTTCATCTGGCGGAAGCGCAGGTCCAGCACTTCCTGTGCCCGGGTCTCGCCCTCCTGCCCGCAGTTCCAGCTGAGGTTGTCGTTGCACCCGTCCCGGTTTCCCTCTCCGTTGGCCTCGTTGTGCTTTTCGTTGTAGGAAACCAGGTCGTACATCGTGAATCCGTCGTGGCAGGTCACAAAATTAATCGAGGAAATCGGGCCCCGCCCCGCGTAAAGATCCGGCGAGCCGCTGATCCGCTGCAGCAGTTCCGGCGCTGCCCATCCTTCCCCTTTCACAAACCTGCGCACACAGTCCCGGTATTTTCCGTTCCATTCCGACCACCGGTGCCACGAAGGAAAGCTCCCGACCTGGTACAGCCCGCCGGCGTCCCAGGCTTCGGCGATCAGCATCGTCCGTCCCAGCACCGGGTCCCGCGCCAGCGATTCCAGCAGCGGCGGGTGAACCATCGGCACGCCGTTCTCGTCCCGGGTCATGATGGAGGCGAGATCGAAGCGGAACCCGTCCACATGAAAGTCGGTCACCCAGTAGCGCAGGCAGTCCCTGATCATGCTCCGGACCACCGGGTTGTTGCAGTTTATCGTGTTCCCGCAGCCGCTGAAATTGTAGTAGTATCCCTCCGGTGTCAGCAGGTAGTAGGTCCGGTTGTCGATCCCCCGGTAGGAAATGGTCGGCCCCTGCTCGTTTCCTTCCGCCGTATGGTTGAACACCACGTCCAGGATCACCGCGATTCCGTTGCGGTGGAGCAGCCGGACCATATTCCGCATCTCGTCCGCTTCCATCCCGTAGAGCGCGGACACAGCGTAGCCGGCCTTCGGCGCAAAGAAACCGACCGTGGAATATCCCCAGTAATTCACCAGCCTGTTCCCGCCGACCTCCCGCTCGTTTTCGAACTCGTCAAACTCAAACACCGGCATCAGCTCGACGCAGTTGACCCCCAGTTCCTTCAGATAGGCGATCTTTTCCGTCAGCCCGGTAAAGGTGCCGGCATAACGGACGCCGGAGGAAGCATGCTTTGTAAAGGACCGGATGTGCAACTCATAGATGATCATATCGCTGGGGCTCAGTTCCAGAGGCGTATCCCCCTGCCAGTCATAGCTCTCCCAGATGATCTGCCCCCGGTGAACAAAATCCGAAACGGCCTGATTCCTCCGGCCCCAGACGGAGCGGCCGGAGATCGACTTAGCGTAGGGATCGAGCACCACCCGGTTTTTGTCGAACCGGTAACCGTGCTCCGGATCCCAGGGCCCATCAAACCGGTAGCCGTATTCCACGGTATCGATGTTCAGGCCGTACACGATCATCGTGTAGACGTCCCCGATCCTGAAGCTTTCCGGAAAAGGGATCTCCGCGAAGGGCTCCGCCTGCCCGTGATGGTACAGCACCAGCGTGCATCCCGTGGCGTCTTTGGAGTAGATGCTGAAGTTGACCCCGTAGTCCAGGATCGACGCGCCGAAGGGAAACACCCGCCCGGAGCGATAGCTCAGGTCCCCGAGCCTGTGGGTCGGAAAAGTATCGATTCGATAGAACAGTCTGTCCATGGGGTTTTATTTCGCCGGGGAGTAAAACTCCGTCTTTGTGGGGTTCTCCTGGATCAGCACGGAACTCTGCCGGAACGTTTCAACCATTTCGTCCGCCGCTGCGTGAACCGCCTCCGGGGTCGTGTCGCTCAGGTAAATCACGATCGTGTATTCCTGATACACCTTCCCGTCGTCGATCCAGCCTCCGTGCGCTTCCTGGATCGTGTATCCCCCGAAGTGACGGATCAGGATGTCCTTGATCCGCTCCAGCGCCTCCGCCTCGGTAAACACGGGCGTGTTGGTATCCTTGTCGTTCGTTCCCAGATACAGCACGTACTGGACGTCGGCTTTCTCCTCTGCGGTCTCCGCCGGTGCTTCTCCTGCTTCCGCGGCCGGCTGTTCCGCGGTGACCTGCTCCGCTTCCGGCTGTACCGCCGCGGCCGACTCAGCCGCTCCGGTTTCAGCCGCTTCCGCCTTTACCGGTGCGTTCACTGGCTCCGCGAACTCCTCTGCCCAGCGGAAGGAGCCGGTCTTTTCCACCTCGTCCCCGTAGATCGTCCGGAAGTCGTCCTTCATGGAGATCACGTTGAACCCGCTCTGTTCCCACTGTTCCTTCAGCGCCTGCCCCTTCTCCGTGTTGCCGTAATCGCGTTCCTCGTCGTCCGCGACCAGCATAAAGGCCGCGCTCCTGTACCCGTTGTTGAAGATCGTGTAGTTGTGCATGCTCACGTCGCCGCTGCTGTTCCCGAAGGAAAGCACCGGCTGCCGGCCGATCTCCTTCACAATGGCCTTCACCTTGTTCATTTTCAGGTTCTTGATCAGCAGCCGGTCCGTCCGGATGATATCGTCTTCCCTCGTATAGACGTATTTCAGTCCGTCCTTGCCGTCCTCGTTCGTTGCTTCGAGATCCACGTCCATGCCGATGATCTGCTCGAAGGGAATATCCAGCTGGCCTTCGATGAAGGTCCGGCAGATGAACCGGTCGCTGCCGCTGCAGACATAGACCTTGAACCCGTTCTCCTGCAGGTATTCGACTACCTCCACCATCGGCGCGTAGAACGTGTTCGCGTAGGTCATCCCTTCGAATCCGTCCACGTCCCGCACCAGCTGGTTCGTCACAAAATCGGCAAACTGCGTCAGCGTCAGGCCCGCGTAGGCTTTGGCCGCGTGCTCGCCGTGAAGCACGTCCATCCCTTCCGGGAAGGACTTGTCCAGCGCGTGATCCCGCAGCATACAGCCGAATTCCAGCATTTCCTCATCCGGCGTATAGGAGGGGTCGCAGAAGATGCGCCGCTCCAGCAGGTAGTATTCCAGGTACGTGGGATACAGTTCCCCGCAGAGCGTCCCGTCCATGTCGAACGTGGCAATCCGGTCCGCCGGTGGAATATAGTCTGGCGAGGTTTCATCCGTCACCGCCTCCACAAACTCAATCAGCGTCTTCAGCGCCGGGGCGTCCTTGTTCCAGTCCGCAAAGATGTCTTCCTCCTGCTCCGCCGCTGCGAACCCGGTCAGCAGCGCCAGCAGCAGCATCGCCGCCAGGGCGGCCGTCGTCAGGTGTTTCCAAAAATTGTTTTTCATGTTGAACCTCCTTGTCTTTTGTCCTTACCATTCCACTTTTTTCAGCGCCACGCCGGTCCGGCAGGGCAGATAAAGCCTGATCCCGAAGCCGAATTCCGTCTCCTGCGCCCAGTAAACCTGGTCCATGTTGATCCGGGTCTGGCCGCCGTAGGGCCAGTCGTCCGTGGAAAAGATCACCTTGTACCCGCCCGGGCCGGTCACGCCGCAGTGGAGGAACACGCTCTCCTGGCTCCAGGTCGGGTGCAGGTTGAAGGCGTACAGCAGCCCGCCCCGGGCGAAGATCAGCAGCTTCTTTTCGTTGTCGATCCACAGGCTGTTCGCCGGCCCTGAGCAATGCACCTTATGGGTGTTCATCAGGTAGGTCATTCCCCGGTCAAAATTGGCCAGCCACTCGAACTTCGTATTCCAGTCCTTTACCAGGGACCACTGGCGGCGGGCGTAGTGGTAGCTCCAGTTGTTTCCCTCCCGGGGAAAGTCCACCCATTCCGGATGGCCGAACTCATTGCCGATAAAGTTCAGATAGCCGTTCCCGGCCAGGGAGCAGGTCAGGAAGCGGATGACCTTGTGCATGTCGATCGCCCGGTCCATGCTCAGGGAGTGGTAGTCCTTTCCCATGCCGGTATACATTTCCGCGTCCGCCATCCGGAAGATCAGCGACTTGTCCCCCACCAGCGCCTGATCGTGGCTTTCGGCGTACCCGATGCTCATTTCCCCCGGCCGTCCCCAGGTCAGTTCATGCCACAGGGCGTGCATGTCCCAGTCTTCCTGCCTCTGGTCCTTCACCAGTTTGATCCAGACATCCGGCATCCCCATGGCCAGGCGGTAATCAAAGCCCACCCCGGCGTATTCCAGCGGCAGGCACATTCCCGGGAAGCAGCTCACGTCCTCCGCGATAGTCATGGCCTTCGGGTTGATCCCATGGATCAGCTCATTGGCCAGCATCAGGTAAATCCGCCCGTCCACGTTGGTGTTCATCGAGAAATAGGAATCATAGCCGTTGAAGGAACCGTTTCCGTGGTTTTCGTACATCATGGAGGTGACGCCGTCAAAACGGAAACCGTCGAAATGGAACTCCTCCTGCCAGTATTTCAGGTTGCTCAGCAGGAAATTGAGCACATCGTGTTTGCTGTAGTCAAAGATCTTTGTTTTCCAGTTCGGATGCCATCCCCGCTCTCCGCTCAGGAAGTACTGGTCGTCCGTGCCGTCGAGCTGGTTCAGCCCTTCCCCGACGTTCGGGCAGGCATGGCTGTGCACCACATCCAACAGCACCGAGATCCCCATCCCGTGCGCCTTGTTGATCAGGTACTTCAGGTCCTCCGGCGTTCCGTAGCGGTGGCTCGGGGCAAAGAAGTTCGTCACCTGGTATCCGAAGGATGCGTAGTACGGGTGTTCCTGAATTGCCATCAGCTGCACCGTGTTGTATCCGGAATATTTGATCCAGTCCAGCGTCTCGTCGGCAAATTCCCGGTAGCTGCCGATATGCCCGTGTTCCTGGGCCATGCCGATATGCGCCTCGTAGATCATGGGAGAGTCCGGCCGCTGCTTTCCGTAGAAGTCTCCGTCCGTCCATGCGAACGGTTCATCCGGCATCCAGATCTGGCCGCACAGGGTCTCCGTCGCCATGTCCATCACGCAGCGGGTAATATACGCCGGAATCCGCTCGAAGCTGACCCCCTGCCGGCCCACCTGCAGCTTGATAAACTGCCCGTGCTTCAGCGCGTCCCAGCCGTCCAGCGTGATTTCCCAGACCCCGCCGCCGATATGATGCAGCGAGTCCTTCCATTTGGCCCAGTCGTTGAAATCTCCCGTCAGCCAGGCGGCGTCCGCCCCCGGCAGCCATTCCCGGAAGACCCAGCCGGTCTCCGTCCTGTGGAAACCGAAATAGTTGTACCCGTTGGCGAAATCGGCCAGGGAACTGTTTCCCGCCAAGTGCCAGCGGCGGTCGTTGTACCGGTCCATGTGCATCCGGATCTCGCCGGCATACGGCGTCAGTCCCGGATCCTTTTCCATCAGGAACCACAGCGCGTCGTCAACATGGATCATGGTCAGCCCTCCTTCAGTGCTTCATACTTGTCCCGGAAAATCTCATGAACCTGTTTTCTCAGCTGTTCATCGTTCCCGGAGCCGATCAGCCGATCCAGCGCGCCCCCCTGTCATCGCGGCCAGCGAGTCGCTCATCAGGCTCATGCCGCTCAGGAACAGCGCCAGCCCGCCCAGCATGGAGGATACAAGCTTCAGAATTTCAATCGTTGTCATGGATTAATCATCTGCCTCGGATGTTCATACACCCGGGGCAGATGATCATCAATTGTTTTATTTCTTCTTCAGCATCTTCCGCAACGTGAAGATCGCCAGTGCGATGGAGAAGACCATTCCCACCGCGGCGATCAGCGGAACGCCGCCGGAGGCTTTGGGTCCGATGTCCGCTGTAGCCAGGATGCAGCTCCCGAAGAACAGCACGCAGGCAAACATCGCCAGAACGATGTTGAATACCGTTTTTTCCGTCTTCTCCAGGATTTCCTCGTATCCCGTGAGCTCCATGTTCATCTTCATCCGGCCCTTGATCATGCTGTTCAGTGCGTCAGAGGCCAGCACCGGCAGCCGCACTGTTTTCTTGCCGATGTCCAGCGCGTCCTTCCCGGCGGAAAGCAGTTCCTTGCTCACGTCCAGGCTTTTCTTTGCCCGGTCCATCAGTTTGCCGGAAACCAGCTCGAACAGGTTCAGGTCGGGACACAGCTGCTCAATCACGCCCTCGAAGGTGACGATGGAGCGTACCAGCATCGTATACTTACCCGGCAGGGTAATATAGTGCCTCGTGCAGATGTCCAGCACTTCCTCCAGCACCGCGCCCAGATCCAGGTCGTTGATGCTCGTTACGTTCATGTATTTCCCGAAGATCACCTCAACGTCTTCCAGCAGCTTGTTGCGGTTGGTCTTCGGTGAAGTGGCGCCCATCGCCATCACGGCGTTGACCAGGGCTTCCATATCGCCGTCCACCAGCGAGAGGATCAGGTTCTGCAGGATGCCCACGTCCGCCTCGGTAATCCGGCCGATCATGCCGAAATCGATCCAGTACGGAATCCCGCCGGCCACCATGATGTTTCCCTGATGGGGATCCGCGTGGAACGTGCCCACATCCAGCACCTGGTGTAGGTAGTTGTCCACGATCACGGCCCCGATCTCGTTCACGTCGCAACCCTGGGCAATGACCTTGTCCTTCTTGCCGATGGAGCAGCCGTCCACGAACGTCATCGTGAACATCCGCTCCGTCGTCAGTTCGTCGATCACCGTCGGGCAGTTGATCTTCGTGTCGTCCTCAATGCAGTTTTCCTTGAAGAAACGGGTGTTCTCGGCTTCAATCCGGAAGTCCAGCTCTTCCTCCGTCACCTTTTCCATCTCTTCGATCACGGAGAGCAGGTCCAGCTTTTCCTCGTCGTCGTCGCTCGCCTCGCCGATGGCGTTGATCATCGCCGCGCCTTTTTTCAGCAGCACGTAGTCGTTCCGCATCATGTCGGCGATCAGGGGCCGCTGCACCTTGACCACGACCTTCGTCCCGTCCTTCATCACCGCGTAATGCGCCTGTCCGATGGACGCGGAGCCCAGCGGCTTGTCCCGGAATTCGCTGAACAGGTCCTCGATCTTTTTTCCGGTTTCCTGTTCAATCACTGCCCGGGCAATCTGGGGATCCAGCTCCTTCACGTTCTGCCGCAGCTTTTCCAGCTCCTTGCAGTAGCTTTCCGGCAGCAGGTCCACGCGGCTGCTCATGATCTGACCGATCTTGACGTACGTCGGCCCCAGATCCTCCAGCGTCGTCCGCATCTCTTCCGGCGTAAAGCCGTTGGCGTAGAAATTATGCGCGGAGAACACGCCGATGATTTCCGCGGCTCGGTGCCTTTCCTTCTGTTCCTTGTCCTTGATTTCCTTCTTCAGCAGGCCCTTCAGCTTCTCGCCCAGCTCAGCCTGGGTATGCTGCAGGCGGTCCTTCCGCTCCTGCAGCTCCTGATGCCGGGCTTCCTTGCTCTTTTCCCGGTTTTCCGTTCTTACCGCCTTGTTCTTTTCGCGGGTTTCGGTTCTTTCTTCCCTGCGCTTCTTCATTCTGTCTGACAGCGTCGGCTGCGGCGCCGTACGCTCCGCCAGCTTCTCCGCCATCATTTCCGCCACTTTTTCGGCAGCCTTTTCCGCCGCCAGATCGGCAATCTGCTCAATGGATTCCTCAGGCTTTTCTGATGTCTGAACGGCAGCGACCTCCGCCGCTTCCGCCGGGATCTGTTTTTCCGTCTGTTCCGGGGTCTTCAGGACCGCCTGATCTTTTTCTGAATTCACCTTAGCCATGATTTTATACCTCCTTACTCGTTCTTGATCGGCCAGATGAAAATCAGCCGGATGATCCCGATCGCCGCGTCAAACAGCAGCGCCAGACCGATGACTTTCAACAGCGTCTGCGGTGTATCCCACCAGAGGTTCAGCAGGATCAACACGCCTGCCACAATCAGCAGCACCGCAAGGAATGCCAGGAACCACCAGCCTTTTCTCCCGGCGGGCCGGACATACATGACCGCATTGTAGAACAGCTCAATTCCCTGCAGGATCAGCAGAATCCCGAAGGTCCAGCCGAGGATCTGGAGCACATAGTCCTTAAACACCACCACCGACAGCCCCAGCAGGCCAACCACCAGGGCAACGAACAGGAGCAGCCCGTTCACGACGGTTTTTTTACTGTCCAGGTACTCCAGCATCATCACCAGAGCCAGCACCATGCTCGCATACCCCAGGCCGGAAATCAGCGACATGGTATAATTTCCCGGGCAGATCATCATCACGATCCCGAGCGCGATCAGGACCATGGAGATGATGATGGACGAGCGTTTGATTTTATTGAGCGATTGGAACAGCATAAAGATAACCCTCCATCAATAGAAAAATTACCTGCATGTTAACCATGATGCTATCACATCAGCCGTTGATTGTCAACGCGCAACAGGCTTCAGACAATCAAACGGATGATTCACTGCCGCCGGGAATTTGTTTAATATTGACATTCACTTTGCGCCTGTGGTATAGTTTGGTTAGACATGTCAAACTTGCATGTCGTTCAGGCGCTCCTTCCGGGGAGAAAGAAAGAAAGAAGAAAAGCGGGTAACGAGCATGAAACTGAGCGAACTGAAACCGGGGCAGTCAGCCCGGATTGACACCGTCGGCGGAGAGGGTGCCCTGCGCCAGCATTTTCTGGATATGGGCGTCATCCCGGGTACCGAGGTAACCATGATCAAGCTCGCCCCGATGGGCGATCCCATGGAGCTGCGGATCCACGGGTACGAGCTGACCCTCCGCCTGGCGGACGCCGAAAAGATCGGTATCACCCGACTGGAGGGCGCCGCCGCGACGGCAACCGAAAAAAAAGACCAGAAATCCTCTGAGCACCCCGGTCTTGGCGAGGAAGGGCGCTTTCATCCTCCGGGCAGCGGCAATCCCCTGCCGGAGGGGACCCGGCTGACCTTCGCCCTGGTGGGCAACCAGAACTGCGGCAAAACGACCCTGTTCAACCAGCTGACCGGTGCCAACCAGCATGTGGGCAACTTCCCCGGGGTAACTGTCGACCGCAAGGACGGCGTCATCCGCGGGCATGCCGACACCCTGATCACGGACCTGCCCGGGATTTACTCAATGTCCCCCTACTCCAGCGAGGAGCTCGTCTCCCGCAGCTTCGTGCTGGACCAGCACCCGAAAGCGATCATCAATATTGTGGACGCCACGAATATCGAGCGTAACCTGTACCTGACGATGCAGCTGCTGGAAATGGGTATTCCCATGGTGGTCGCCCTGAACATGATGGACGAGCTGCGGGGCAACGGCGGCACGGTGGACGTAAACACGATGGAAGCCATGCTGGGTGTCCCGGTGGTCCCGATCTCCGCCGCCAGGAACGAGGGCGTGGATGAGCTCGTGCGGCACGCGATCCACGTGGCAAAGTACCAGGAATGCCCGCTGGAGCAGGACTTCTGCGGCGTGGAGGACCACGGCGGCGCGGTTCACCGGGCCCTGCACGCCGTGGAGCATCTGATCGAGGATCATGCCGAGCGGGCGGACGTTCCGCTCCGCTTTACCGCCTCCAAGCTCATCGAAGGCGACCCGTTGATGACGGAACGCCTGCAGCTGGATCAGAACGAGGCCGAAATGCTCGACCACATTATCCTGCAGATGGAAAAGGAGCGCGGTCTGGACCGCAGCGCCGCCATGGCGGACATGCGCTTCGCCTACATCCGCAAGGTCTGCGATCAGTGCGTCATCCGCCCGCGGGAAAGCAGGGAGCATATCCGCAGCGAAAAAATCGACCGGATCCTGACCGGCCGGTATACCGCGATCCCCGTTTTCATCCTGATTATGGCGCTGGTGTTCTTCCTGACCTTCTTTCTGATCGGCCCCTTCTTCCAGGATCTGCTGCAAAACGGCATTAATGCCCTGCAGGGCCTCGCGGAAAGGGGAATGATCGCCGCCCATGTGAACGACACCATCCAGAACCTGGTCCTGAACGGCATTTTCGAGGGCGTCGGCACAGTGGTCAGTTTCCTGCCGATCATTGTGATCCTGTTCCTGTTCCTCTCCCTGCTGGAGGACAGCGGTTATATCGCCCGCGTTGCCTTCGTCATGGACAAACTGCTCCGGCGCATCGGCCTGTCCGGGCGCAGCATCGTACCCATGCTCATCGGCTTCGGATGCACCGTGCCGGCGGTCATGTCCACGCGTACGCTGCCCAGCGACCGGGACCGCCGGATGACGATCCTGCTGACGCCTTTCATGTCCTGCACGGCCAAGATGCCGATCTACGGCTTCTTTGTGACCGCTTTCTTCCCCCGCCTCGGCTGGCTGATCATCACCGGGCTGTACCTGCTGGGCATTCTGACCGGGATTCTGGTCGCCCTGGTCTTCCGGAAAACGCTGTTCCGCGGTGAGGCGGTTCCCTTTGTGATGGAGCTGCCCAACTATCGCATGCCCAGTCCGATGAATGTGGCGCAGCTGCTCTGGGAAAAATCAAAGGATTTCCTGCGCCGGGCCTTTTCCGTGATCCTGATTGCGACCATCATCGTATGGTTCCTGAAGAGCTTTGACCTCCGCCTGAACCTGGTCACAGATTCTCACGACAGCATCCTTGCCGCTGTGGCGGGGCTGCTGACGCCGGTCATGAAACCCGTCGGCCTGGGGGACTGGCGCATCGTCACCTCGCTGATCACCGGTTTCATGGCGAAGGAAAGCGTTGTCTCCATCATGGAGACGCTCTTCGGAGACGGGCTCGCCTCCCTCGGCACGCTGGCAGCCGCTTCCATGCTGACCTTCAGTCTGCTGTACACCCCCTGCGTCGCCGCCATCGCGGCCATCCGGCGCGAGCTCGGACGCACATGGGCCCTGGGCGTCGTTCTCTGGCAATGCGCCATCGCCTGGGTTGCCGCCCTGCTGGTCCGGCTGATCGGCTCGCTGTTCTGAAAGGAGAAGTCTATGAACCTCAGTGATATCCTGATCCTGCTGGCTGTCGCCTGCGCCGTCGCGGCCGCCGTGCTGCAGATCCGCAAACAGAAAAAGGCCGGCAAAGGCTGCGGCTGCGGCTGTGGTTGCAGCAGCTGCAGTGGCTGCGGTGATCATTCCGCTTCCGACAGCCGCAAACCGTAAAAACCGACCCCCGGTTCACTGTGAACCGGGGGCGTGTTTCTCTGAGTATAAGCGGATTTGATCGGAAAGTATCCTTATTTCAGGGACTCTTTCCAGGTCTTGTACTGGGCTTCGACTTCAGCCTTGAGCTCATCGATCCCCGCGTCTTTCAAAGCCTTGCGGAACGCTTCCAGGCCGAGCTCGGGATCGTCCGGATCCACCGCTCCGACCATCAGGCCCCGCTCGTACTTCTGCACCACCTGCGCCACGGAATCCAGCAGATCCTGGGCCTTGCTCTTGTCCAGCCGGAAGCCGTAGGAAGCAGTCTTCGGCGCGCCGTCCGCATAGGACTGGAGCATCGCGTTCTTTTCCGGATCCTCGGTTGTCAGCACATACTGAAGCTTGGTGTTCCCCACCGTCCAGGCGCCGCCGTGGAGTCCGTACCAGTTGGCATCCTCAACCAGCTCAACCTGCTGGTCGTTGACCTTTTTGTAGTTCACGCCTTCCTTGCCGTAGAGCATCAGGTTCACGAGCGTGGGATCACTGTGCATCAGGTTCAGGTACTTCATGGCCGTCTTATACTTACCCGTCTTCGGGATCGCGAACATGGATCCGCCGGCCTGGCAGGTCACGAGGTACTTATCCTGCATGACGATCTCGGTGAGTTCAAAATCCGGCACATAGGGTGCCTTGTTGGCGCCGTACATTTCGACAGACTGGATGTTGGTGCCCGTCAGCGGCTGGGTGAAGACCAGGAAATCACCCGTGCCGAAGACCTTGTTGTAATCGAAATCGGGCTTCGCCGCGTCCGGTGAGATATAGCCTGCCTCCGCCCACCTGCGCATCAGGCGGATATGGGCTTCCTGCTCTTCTGTCTCATAGATGCTGTAGACCGTTTCGTCAAACTCCCCGTCCTCATTCTTGGCCATCTTCATATCCAGGGCGTCGCCCTCGATGGCAACCCATTCATGAATCCAGGGCTCGTCCGACCAGCGGTCCTTTTCCATCAGGTAAGGATAACGGCCCGGGAACAGCTCCTTATATTTGGCCAGGTAGGGTTCCAGCTCTTCGGTGGTCTTCACCGGATCCTTGTCCGGATCCCAGCCGATCAGCGCGGCAGCCGTTTTGTTCACAATCAGGCCCGAAGGAACGCACAGCTCCTTGTTGGTCGGAATGCCGTACAGAATGCCGTTGAACTTGGCGCCGTCCATGAAATCCTGCGGAAGGGTTTCAAGAATTCCTTCCCCGTTTTTCTCCAGCAGGTCATCCTGATCCAGCGGCAGCAGCTTTCCGGCCAGAATCTCCTGCACATAATCCCGCCAGTCGGCCGTAAAGATCAGGTCGATCTTTTCATCCTCCAGCAGGGGTTTGAGCGCCTGCTCGGTCCAGTCATCCCAGTTGATGATGTGATAAGCAACCCTGGCCTTGATCAGCGGCTCAACATATTCGCTGACCGCTTCCTCAACGCCCTTGCGGATCTTTTCATCATCCTTGTTTCCGATCCAGTAGATGTCCAGTGTGTAATCCTTTGCGGCGAAGGCGGCGGATGCCAGCCCCAGCGTCCGCGAAAGGATCAGCAGCAAGGCAACCAGTTTTCGCATTGATATGACCTCCTTAATTTGTACAACCTTTATGGAGTGTTTTCTTGTGCTTTTATTACCATACCACAAATCGGGCCGTTGTACAAGTCCATATTTACCCGGACAACTGAAAACGCCGGCATCCTTCCTGAATGCCGGCGAATGCGGGAAAGCCCCTCAGATTCTGTGGATTACCGTGGGATCCATCTTTTCCAGCGTCGTGCAGCCCGTGAACGCCATGGCCTTTTTGAGCTCGTCGGTCGTCTTGGCCAGATAATCCCGGACCCCGTTCTCCTGATCCTGTTTGATCGCGGTCATCAGCGGACGCCCGATGCACACGCCCTTCGCGCCCAGTGCCAGCGCCTTGAAGGCATCCATTCCGGTTTTGATCTCGCAATCCACAAAAACCGGTACCCGCCCGCAGGTCATCTCCGCAATCTCCGGCAGCAGGGCCAGCGGGGGAAGCGCGTATTCGATCCGGTTGTTGTGGTGGGACAGCACAAGGCCCCGAGCCCCGGCATCCAGGCACTTTTCCGCGTCCCGGACGCTCAGCACGCCTTTGATGATGACCGGCAGTCCGGTATTCCGGCAGATCTCCCGCAGCTCATCCGTCCCCAGCGGCGCCATCTCATATCCGGAAACGATATCCGCGTAGCCGTCGCTGGCAAACGGATGGTCGATATCGATCCCCACGGCCAGCAGGCCGAGCTTCTCGGCATGGCGGATCTTCCGACTGATCAGGTCCCGGTCCTGATAGGGTTTGATGATTTCGATCATCGGCCCGCCGTATCCGGCCAGCCGTTCGATCTCTTCCTCCTCCGCCATCCCATACCACAGAATGGCGCCGGCCTCCTTCGCGCCTTTCGCCAGCGCGTCCGCCGCGCCGGGATACATAAAGTGATCCAGATGGGAGAGCGCGGCCGTCATGATGGGCGTGGCAGCCTTCGTTCCGTAGAGTTCGAAATCAAGGGTCGGGAACGCCGAATCCATATACCTCGTTTCAATCAGCAGCGAATCCAGGTAAGCCCGGGAGATGCGGTTGGAATTGCCGATGTCGCTCATGTCTGTTTCCTCCTGTCCGTTGTGTCACCCAAAAAGTTCCTGAATCGTCTCGGATTCCGTAAAGATCCGGCAGCTAAATGGAAATACCGTTTGCTTCGGCGATCTCCGCCAGATACTTGTACGCCTTTGTGTATTCCTCAAAGGTCGTCATATGCTCCAGTAGCACCGGAGCGTCTGCCGGCAGTTTCTCATCCAGAATCCTCAGAACCTTCGCAAAGTCCAGCGTTCCCTCGCCCGGTGAGCATTCCTCCAGAAGCGTCGTCAGATTCGTCGGATGCATTCTCGTGTCCTTGATGTGCGTGCTTTTGATGAACGGTGCAAGTTCCCCAAAGCATTCTCCGATGAACGCCTCCGGCGCCAGATACCGGCGGGGACAGTTGATCATATTGATAAAATCCATATGGGCTGCGAACTGCGGCCGGTTCACATCCCGGATCAGCTGCAGATAGACGTCCGGGCTGTCCGGAATCATCCAGGGCATCGGCTCAAGGCAGTAAAACGCGCGTTTCGGAGACACCCTGTCAAGAATTTCCCGCATGCTGCGGATGATCCGGTCATAGGTTTCCTCTGTAAAGTTGGATGGATCCGCGGCATCCCAGCCCGCGGCGCCCGCGGTTCCCGCGATGTTCACGCAGCAGGGAATCCCCAGTTCGTCCGCCAGGGCCAGCTGCCCGACGGCATAGGCCTTTGCTTCCGCCGCAGCCGCGGGATCCGGGTCGAACAGATTCTTCCATACGCCGATCTCGGCGATCACAACACCGTGACGTTCACAGGCTGCGCAGTATGCCTCGGTCTCCTTCCGGGGCGTGTACATATTGAACGGCGCAGTCACCGCCCGGAAACGCGACCGGACCAGCAGTTCCTCCCATTCCTCAGGGCCCGCGTACGGGCCGGCAATAGTTCCCCCCAGCAGCATGTTACGCGTTCCTCCTGTAGATCTCTTTCATCTCCAGCAGCGTGCCCAGATCCTGGGCGGTATCAAAGTATTCGTATGCCTCGTAGCCTTTTTCCTGCTTGAAGATCGACCGGTATCCCTCCAGGGCTATTTTCCGCTCATCGTCTTCCAGCAGGCCGTTCGTCACCAGGCAAATGGAGCATATGGACGTCCCGTGGTCCTTCAGCCACTGCGCCCAGGGATCATGGTCACCCAGCGGCTGAATGATCTCAAACCAGAAATTCTCCGTCAGGACGCTTTTTACCTTCATCGGAGTATCCGTAATCGGTTTTCCCAGATATCGGGTATAGGGTTCCCTGAGCATCGGATGCTCTTCATGGTTCTCTTCAGGTTTCCGGTCCGTTCCCAGCAGCCGTTCATAAGCACCGGCCGTGCGTTCCAGATCGTCGGTCACGACAAGCACTTTAATGATAGCAGTGGATGATAAAGCCATAAAGATCAACTTCCTTTCATTTTCAAACTAACTACTGGCCACTACTTCAGCGCGCCCGCGCTCATACCGCGCTCAAAGTTTTTCTGCATGCACAGATATGCGGCAATCTCGGGGATCGCGGTCATCACCGCAGATGCCAGGATTTTCGTCTGGTCGTTGGTAAACTCTCCCTGG
>JAEEGL016253620.1_pt1 | contig 17594 bp, 16 predicted proteins | sample 9134231 | NCBI WGS metagenome assembly JAEEGL01 (sample SAMN16246548, study PRJNA631951) | gut metagenome | biome: gut microbiome; feature: rumen; material: fiber-attached | host: Bos | place: Iran: Karaj | collected 2018-10 | reverse complement strand
CGTTGATAAGTGGATTCTTTCAAGACTTAATAACACAATACGCGAAGTAACCGAGAACATGGACAAGTATGAGCTCGGTATAGCAGTTCAGAAGGTTTATGACTTCATCTGGGATGAGTTCTGCGACTGGTACATCGAGATGGTTAAGCCTCGTCTCTACAATTCAGACGACGAAACATCTCATAAGGCAGTTCTCTGGACACTTCAGACTGTACTTATCGATGCATTAAAGCTCCTTCATCCTTACATGCCTTTCGTTACAGAAGAAATCTTCTGCACTCTTCAGGACGAGGAGGAGTCAATCATGATTTCTTCATGGCCTGTATATAAGGATGAGTGGAATTTTGCTGAGGATGAGAAGTCAATTGAGACAATCAAGGAAGCTGTTCGTGGAATCCGTAACGTTCGTACTCAGATGAATGTTGCTCCTTCACGTAAAGCTAAGGTATACGTTGTTTCAGAGAAGGAAGAGGTTCTTGATATCTTCCGCACAGGTAAGCTTTTCTTTGAAACACTCGCTTATGCTTCAGAGTCAGAATGTCAGAATGATAAGGCTGGAATTCCTGAGGACGCTGTATCAGTAGTTCTCGCAGAAGCAGCTATTTATATTCCTTTCGCTGATCTTGTTGATATTTCTGCTGAGATCGAGCGACTTACAAAGGAGAAGAAGCGTCTCGAGGGCGAGCTTATGCGTTCTAAGAAGATGCTTGAGAATGAGAAGTTCCTTTCAAAAGCTCCTGCTGAAAAGATTGAAGAGGAGAAGGAAAAGCAGAGAAAATATGAGCAGACTTATGCTCAGGTTGAGGAAAGACTGGCTCAACTTTCAAAATAATGTGAGGCTGGGGTATGAAAGACGAATTTGCTTCGCGTATCGATGAAATAATGATGCGTATTGATTCGGGGGACAGATTAGGATTTTATGAATGCGAACGCTTTATAGAATTGATTCCGGCTTTTACAGAAAAGCATTCTACTCCTGATACCAGAAGATTTTTGGAATACTTAGGCAGTCCCGACTGCAAGATGAAAATTATACATGTGGCAGGAACAAACGGAAAAGGCTCTGTCTGCAATTATTTATCTGAAATATTGCGACAGACAGGCTTTTCTGTTGGAATGTTTACGTCACCTCACCTCATAAAGCTTACCGAGCGATTCTGTATCAATGGTAAGCCAATCGAGGATAATATTTTCTGCGAGATTTTTGCAGGACTTATGCTTCGAATTAGGGAATATGACAAGAAGGAATATTTCCCAACATATTTTGAGTTTTTGTTTTTCATGGCGATGATGCTTTATGACAAGTACACCGTCGATTACCTTGTTCTGGAAACAGGACTTGGTGGAAGGCTTGATGCTACAAACAGCGTCCATAAGCCTATGCTTGATGTCATCACCGAAATAGGTATGGATCACATGCAATACCTTGGAAATACTATCTCTGAGATAGCAGCTGAAAAAGCTGGTATCATCAGAGAAAATACTCCATTGGTATTTTTAAACAAACGAGATGTCAGCACTGAAGTTATAGAAAAAAGAGCCACAGAGCTTGGAAGTAAAATCTACCGAGTAGAGCCATCTTATGCGTTTGATATTAAGCCCGAACCTGATGATGCGGGTAATATTTGCATTGATTTTTCCTATGAGTCAAAGTATGATAAATATTGCGGTTTGCGTATCCAAACTGTTGCAAAATTCCAAACAGAAAATGCTGCAATTGCGATAATGAGTGCCAGAGCTCTTATGGATATGGGAGTTCCTATTACGGAAGAGGATATCAGATTCGGACTCCGTAAGGCTAAATGGGGTGGAAGAATGGAACTTGTTCTTCCAGGCATTTATGTTGATGGTGCTCATAATGTTGATGGAATGGAGGCATTTCTTGACAGCGTCAGGGAGATTCCCTGCCAGGGACACAGATACCTCCTGTTTGGTGCGGTTTCCGATAAACAATATCATCTGATGATCAGACAGATATTGGAGGAGAACCTCTTTGACCGCGTATTTATATCGGTGCTTGAAACCAGCAGAACAGTTTCTGAGGCACAGCTTAAGGCTGCGATAGAATCAGAAACAGCCAGACTTGAAAGAGAAGTAAATACTAAATTCGTCTACTATGGAAGTGTTAGAGATGCACTTATGGATATCCTCACAGAGAGAGGTGTGGGCGATGTTGTATTTGCTGCCGGATCCTTGTATCTGGTTGGTCAGGTCAGAGAATCTTTGGGAATAATGCCCGGTAATTGATAATTTATATGAGGGATTAAGTAATGATAAATTTTGAAAATGAACTTAAGAAGTTCAGACCCAGCCTTGAGATTGAGGATGCAGAAGAAATCATCTACAATCAGGACCTGGATGACATGGCAGATATTCTGGTTGGCCTTATCAAAGAGGCCAGAACAGAGGATGCTGGAAGACACAGCGCACCTAAGTATAAATAATTAGATAATACTTACGTGTAAATGGCCATGGATGCCCGGTATATATATCAGCTTAAGGGGGCTGTCTTCTTATTATGAATTGTTATCAGTGTGGAGCAGAGCTTACGAGCCGCGAATTCTGCCCGAATTGCGGAGCGAAAGTTAAAGTATATAAGCGTATCATGGCACTTTCAAACCGTTATTATAACGAGGGTCTTGAGAGAGCACAGATTCGTAACATGTCAGGTGCAGTAGAATCCTTGCACCAAAGTTTAAAACTTAATAAGAGAAATATTCAGGCCAGAAACCTTTTAGGACTGGTCTATTACGAGACTGGTGAAGTTGTTGCAGCATTAAGTGAATGGGTTATTAGTAAGAACCTAAAGAGCAACGAGAACGCTGCGGATGATTATATCAATCTTGTTCAGAATGACCTTTCAAGACTTGAGAACTTTAACCAGACGATCAAGAAGTACAATATAGCTCTTAACTACTGTCATCAGGACAGTTTGGATATGGCTATAATTCAGCTCAAGAAAGTTCTTTCTATGAACCCGAGCTTTATAAGAGCTCATCTTTTACTTGCGCTTTTGTACCTTAACAATGGCAATTATGCCAAGGCAAAGATTGAAGCAGAGAAGAGCTTAAAGCTTGATACAGGAAATGTAATGGCTGCCAGATATCTTAAGGAAGCAGAAGGAATGATGCTTCCTCAGGATGTTAAGGAAGCCGAGAGTAAAGATAAAAATAGCGGCGATGTCATCAGATATCAGCGAGATAATGAGACAATTATCCAGCCGGTAAGGAATAACGTCTTTACAAGGAGCGGATCAATATGGGGTATTGTCTTGGGAGTTATTCTTGGAATAGCTGTTGCCTGCTTCCTTATCCTTCCTAAGCGTATTCAGGAAATGAATGCAAGCTACAAGACCCAGATTGCTGAGATAAGCGAGGAGTCTGATTCCAAGTCAGCTAAACTTGGGGAATATGAACAGCAGATAGAGGCATTAAAGTCAGAGCTTGATGGACTGAAAACAGAGATGACCTCTATGGAGAGCTCAGATTCTACAAGCTCAGCTGGCAATGACCTTATGGAAGCAGTTTCATTATATTTGAATGATGCTACCAATATCGATGGTATAGAAGAAAAGCTTGCGAAGGTTGACCTTAATTCTATGGAAGATGAGGCGACCAAGGAGTTTAAGGATTTGTATGACAGTTTCATGGTGCTTGTTGGCGCAGAGCTTTCAAAGAGAAGCTATGATACTGGATACGAGGCATATAGAAGTGCTGATTATGAGACAGCGATTACGTTCCTGTCCAAGGCATTTCAATATGATAATACTAATGTTGATGCTCTATACAATCTTGGAAATGCATACTATGAGAGCGGTGACACTGACAATGCGAAGGTCGTATATGATCAGGTGATTAACGACTTCTCAGATACGAGAAGTGCTTCGTCTGCAGAGACCAAGTTGGCTGAGATAAACAATGCTACAAATTAGTGGAAATATGATCAATTTTTCAGATTTATCTTTTATATTCAGATTTTTGCCGATATTTCTGATTGTATATTATGGTGTACCCTACAGGTTCAGGGCTATAGTTCTGTCCCTTGGCAGCCTTGTTTTTTATGCAGTCGGAGATATCAGAAATCTGGCTGTATTTATTATATGTATTGCAATTAATTATCTTATATCATTTAAAACAGCGGAACGCAGAGGAGCGTTCCTTTTTCTGATTGTCGTATTAGATGCCGCAATGCTGGCATTCTTTAAACTGGCATTTTCTTATGGGCAGGGAATTATGCTGCCACTCGGAATCAGCTTCTTTATTTTCAAAATGATATCCTTCCAGGCAGATCTGTACATGGGGAAAATCAAAAAGTTCCCGGGCTTTTGGAATGAGCTTGCGTATTTTTCAATGTTTCCTCAGGTTACGCAGGGACCGATTATGCGTTATGAGGATTATCTGAAAAATGACCTCATTTCCGGCGAAGCAGATATGTTTCTGATTTTAAAAGACAGACTTATCCTTTGCTTTGAAAGATTGGAGGAAGGTCTTTTCTGGTTTGCCCTTGGATTTGGAATGAAGATACTTATAGCAGATCATCTGGCTATGATGTGGAATGATATAGGAACTATTGGCTATGAAAGTATATCAACTCCCCTGGCATGGGCGGGCGCAGCATGTTATAGCCTTAATCTCTATTTTGACTTTTGGGGATATTCACTTATGGCAGCAGGTATAGGAGTATGTTTGGGATTCCCATTTGTTGAGAACTTCAATCATCCATACGCTGCCGGAAGCGTGAGTGAATTTTATAGAAGATGGCATGTGACACTAGGAACATGGTTTAGAGATTATGTGTATATTCCCTTGGGTGGAAGCAAAAAGGGTAACAAGAAAACCGCTATCAATCTTGTGATAGTATGGCTGTTAACAGGCTTTTGGCATGGAGTGACATTTAATTTCCTTATCTGGTGCCTTGCGCTCCTTGTTATGATACTGGCTGAGAAATTTATTCTTTCGAAAAAGGAAATACTTTTAAAATTAATTGGAAGAATCAATGTTCTAATTTTGATCCCTGTTACATGGATTGCATTTGCAATAAACTCTACCAGTGATCTGAAGAATTATTTACTTAGAATGTTTCCTGTTAATGGTCCTGGGGTTGCGGTTAATCCGGGGGATTTTTCCAAGCTGTCCGGGATGTATGGCGTATTTATGGTAGCAGGATTGATACTGCTTATTCCCGCTGTATTTGATTTTGTAAATAAACACAGAGAAAAAACTGTGATGAAATTAGCAGTGCTTATTCTATTTTGGATTTGCGCTTGTTTTGCCTCTATGAAGGCAGGTAACCCGTTTATGTATCTGAGTTTTTGAGGTGCTGACTGGATGAAAGGTTTTTCAAGGTTCATCCTCGTTTCGGGAATTGCTGTTGTATGGATTGCATTGACAGTGGATTCCTTTATGGCGAAGGATACCCTTTACAGAGAATTTGAATATGATGCATCTTCTGCTCCGATAATGTCCCTTTCCTTAAGAAGACTATTTGAGCGAAGAACGCCTTTCCTTGTTGAGCTTGCAAATGGAGATTATGCCAAGTGGCAGGCAGAGGAACTGGCAAAGGCTGAGCAGGAAAAAGCAGAAGCGGCAGAGAATGCAGGAAATGCTGAACCTGCTGATGCAACTGCCCAAGGCACAGAAGATGCAGCCAAAGAAAATGAGGCCGCAGTAACAGAGAACCAAACAGCTACACAAACTGAAACAACAGCTGAAGCAACAGGCGACGCCGCTTTAGAAGTTCCAGGTGAAGCTACTGGTGAAGCGCCAGCAGAGGAAGCCACCCCTGAAGCCACAGAGGAGCCGGTTGTTGAAAATTATGTTATGACAGAGGTGCCTGACAGCTACTTCGAAGGTGCACTTTTTATTGGAGATTCAAGAACAGTTGGGTTATCTGAGTATTGCGAGCAGCTTAAGGATGTTGCAAGGTTTTACTCTAAGATATCCCTTACAATCTATGATTTTGGTAAAAAGGAATTTGTTGAGGTTCCTGTTATGCCAGAAACACCAGAGGATGTGGCCCAGGAAGGAACGCCCGAGGAGGAAGCTGGAGACACAGCGGCTCCTGAAGGAGAAGTACAAAACGCAGAGCCTGCTACGGAATCAGTTGAAAATGCAGAAACCGTTGCAGAAACAGCGGATGTACCAGAAGATATCCCTATGGAAAAGGTTACAATTGAAGAAGCCCTTTCCAGGGAACAGTTTAATAAGATTTATATCATGCTCGGTATCAATGAGCTTGGAAGCGGCAGCGTAGAGAGCTTCTGCACAGCCTATGGTGACGTAGTAAACAGAATAAGAGAGCTTCAGCCTGATGCAATTATCTATATTCAGGGTATTATGCATGTGACTGGTGAGAAGAGCAATAAGGACAAGGTTTTCAAAAACGAAAACATAAATGTCAGAAATGAAGGGCTTAAAGCACTTGCAGACAACCAACATGTCTTTTATATAGACATGAATGAAGCTACTGATGACGAAGCTGGAAATCTGAAAGAAGATTTATCATTTGATAACGTACATTTAAAGGCAAAATCCTACGCTTTATGGTATGATTATTTGAAAACACATGCTTATGTAAAAGAGAGCGAATATTTGGTGATGCAGGCCAAAGAAAAAGAAGTGGAAACACAACCAACGGAGTAAAAAGTATGCCAAGACAAATGGTTTTTAAGATGGAGCGCCCGGGTCTCTTGAAAGAGGGGGATGAGATCACAGTAACAGAGGGCGAACTTCCTAGTAACGTTTATTACACAATCGACCCATCTCTTGCAATGAGCGCGAATTATCCATTTCGTGAGAGAATGGCGGAGAGAAAGGGCGTTGTGCTAAAAGTGGAAGAGAACGACAGAGGTTATTATGTGACAGCTGAGTTTGATCCGGATAAACAATGAATTTTTGGAGGTATGAAAAAATGCAGAAAATCGTAACAGACAAGGCACCGGCAGCAATCGGACCGTATTCACAGGCAATAAAGGCAGGGGATTTCCTTTATGCTTCAGGTCAGATTCCGATTAACCCTGCTACAGGTGAAATCGAGGGAAATGATGTTTCAGAGCAGGCTGAGCTTGTTTGCAAAAATATTGGGGAGATTCTTAAGGCAGCAGGAACTGACTATGAGCACGTAGTTAAGACTAGCTGTTTCTTAGCAGAAATGTCTGATTTTGGCGCATTCAACGCTGTTTATGAAAAGTTTTTCACAGGTAAACCGGCTAGAAGCTGCGTTGCAGTAAAACAGCTTCCCAAGGACGTATTGTGTGAGGTTGAGGTCATAGCATATCTTGGAAAGGATTGATCTATGCGTTTGAAAGTAGTTTCGACTTTCGCATTGGTATCAATGGCTTTAATTCTTGGTGGCTGTGGCGGCATGAAGAAACATAATAATGTTGACTCTGCCATTTTACACATACAGAATCTCGAGTACGACGAGGCGATGGTGAGCCTTGATGCGGCAGAGGAAGCTGGGGAGGATGAGAGACTCCTTGGTAGAGCTCGCGGGATTATGTATAGGAATCTGGGACAGTATGAAGAGGCTGTAACTGAGCTTCTTAAATCTCTTGCTTCTTCTGATGGATTCCCTAGGGATATGGACTACGATACCAATTATTATCTTGCGGATTCATACATAAAGCTTGGAAGATATGACGAGGCAATAGCTGTATATGATGCAATCCTTGATCTTAGGAAAAAGGATAAGGACTCATATTATATGAGAGGCCTGGCCAGACTTTACAATCAGGATCATGATGGTGCATCCTCTGATTTCAATAAAGCTATAAGTCTTGCGCCCAAGGACTATGATCTTAGAATCATGGTTTACAAGGCATATTCCTTAAATGGCTATGAGGAGGAAGGCAAATCCATATTGGAGGCCTGCCTTAATAACATTGACCCTAACATGACCAATTATGAGAAGGGGCAGATTTCCTATTATCTTGGAAACAACGCTGATGCTCAGTCATTTCTCGAGCTTGCTCGTAACGAGCGCGATACAAAGAAGGCTCCGGTTGTGCTTTTGCTGGGACAGACCGGAGAAAAGCAGGGAGATTATAACTATGCTATCAGTGTTTACAAGACCTTTTTGGCTGAGGAGCCAGAGCATGCTGACATATATAATCAGCTTGGCCTCTGCCAGATAAAAATGGGAGATTATGAAAACGCTGTAGCAGCTTTTGATGCGGGACTTTTATTAGATGATCCGCAGTACAATAAGGCTCTCATGCTCAATGAGATAACAGCTTATGAGTATGCAGGCAATTTTGCTCAGGCGAAATCTTTAATGGAAAAATATAGGAAGGCGTATCCGGATGATTTGGATGCGGAAAGAGAGGAGATATTCCTTTCTACAAGGTAGATAGAATTGGGAAACAGGCATTACAGAAACTACGATAATTTATATGTTGGGAGAAAAAAGCCGCGCAGGAGAAGGAGAAGAAAACAGGGACTTTATATAGCTGCAGCGGTATCAATAGTATTAGTAATAGCACTAATGATTGGCTTGCTGATTAAGGGAATCAGCAGGGGAAAAGAAAATAAAGAAGAAGTAGCTCTCGCTGAACCTGTTATTTCAGAGGAAGTAGTTCAGGAAGAAGAAACCAAAGAGGAAGAGGTAACCGAGGAAGAAACAGAGGAAAAAGAAGAGACAAAAGAGCTCTCACCCGAGGTTGCAAGCTTTAATCCTGGTTATGAGGTTTCTGGCGGCAATGCAAAAGAGATAGTAAATGAGGAAGTGATTAGTGAGAATGCGCTCCTCATTGATGTTGATTCAGGAGAGGTTATTGCTAAGAAGGCTTCTGATACAACAATTTCACCTGCATCAATGACTAAGATACTTACAGTTCTTGTGGCAGCTGAGCATGTAGATAACCTTGATGACACCTTTACTATCACAAGAGATATCACAGATTATGCGTATTCAAACGATTGCAGTATTGTGGGATTTGAAGTCGACGAACAGGTAACTGTAAGGGATCTTTTATATGGAACAATACTTCCTTCAGGTGCAGATGCAGGAGTTGCTCTTGCAGAATATGTAGCAGGCTCTCATGAAGCGTTTGTTGAAATGATGAATGAGAAGCTTTCAGAGCTTGGACTTTCAGATACAGCTCATTTTACTAACTGTGTTGGTATATATGATGAGGATCATTACTGCACATTGACAGATATGGCAATGATTCTTAAGGCAGCTGTAGAAAATGATCTTGCAAGAGAGGTTCTTTCAGCTCATTCCTATACAACAACAGCTACTGAGCAGCATCCTGATGGAATAACAATTTCCAACTGGTTCCTCAGGAGAATAGAAGATAAGGAAACCAATGGAGAAGTTATGTGTGCTAAGACTGGATTTGTGAATCAGTCCGGATGCTGTGCAGCAAGCTACTCTGTTTCCAAATCAGGTGGACATTATATCTGCGTTTCAGCAAATGCATGGAGCTCCTGGCGTTGCATCTACGATCAGGTAGCTATTTACGAACAGTACTTATCATAAAAATAGGCTTCCCAATTTGGGAAGCCTTTCTGCTTTAATCAGTCATTATCAGCCATTCCGTCACCATCTAAATCAACATCACCCATACCAAAGCTGATATCCTGCATATTAACTGTGCGGCGGCGAATTCTTGCTCTCTCAGATTCCTGATAGATGAAATCCTTTATCTCTCTGCCATGCTTTACATTTTTCATAACAATGGTCTTATCTGTGACATCAGATGTAAAGCAGGTAATAGTGGATAAGCCTGCCATTCTCTGGAAGAATGAGCGTGTAAGCTCTACGTCACTTATTCTGTACATAAAACAGTCATCCTCTTTTATGTTAAGAAAACCAGAAACAATCGTGAGCACGTTGTTGTAGATTTCAAAGTGCTTGAAAGGCCACGGAATTCCAAATAAGAGAAGTCTTCCGTATTCCTTGTACTGGAGATCGCCTTTTGCCATTATGGATGCCTCATTCTGGGCTGCGTTAGCTATTTTGCTCATTACTAATTCCTCACTTTGTATTAAAATATAGTTGTATATATTATTCCGTTTAACATATAATTTTTATCAGTATAACATAGTTATCATGGTGCTGTTAAGTGCATTTAATGGGGGAATATTGTATGGGAGGAGTAATGGTATGTCAGAGCCTAAGGGAAATTATGACACTATAAGCAAAATCTATGACACATTCGCGGTTACTTCCAAAAGTAGATATGTTTATGTCTATGATATCGAGAAGAATATTTCCAGATGGTCAGAAAATGCAGTCAAATATTTCGGTCTTCCGGGTGAGCTTGTTTATAAGGCTGACCAGGTGTGGGAAACTCACATTCATCCTGAAGACAGAGAAACCTACAGAGAGCATCTGAAGGTTGCTTTTGATGGAGCAAGAGTTAATCCCAGCTTTGAGTACCGCGCAAGAAATAAAAATGGCGAATATGTAGCGTGCTCCTGTAAAGGTGTAGTAATTAAGGACTTCACAGGAAAGGCTGCTTATTATGCATGCTCACTTATAAACAGAGGTATCATTGACAGCACTGATCCCATAAGTGGCTTATCCAACCATTATGAAATGCTAAACTACATGCACAGTCTTCAGAACGAACAGCAGGAATATATACTTCTTCTTGTTAATGTTATCGATTTTGGGGACATTAACAGGCTCTATGGTTATATGTTTGGCAATCGAATGCTCAAATCCATGGCTGAATATCTCCAGAAGGAAGTGGGAGAAAGAGGCCATGTTTATCGAGGAGACGGAACAATACTCGGAGTCTGCACAAGCAAAATGACTCTGGATGATATAAAGAACCTTTATATGAATATGCGAAGGTATGTGAGACAGAGCATAAAGGTTGGAACCAGCAGGGTTTCAGCTGAGCTTTGCGGCGGCGTGATTGTACTTGATGATGCAGGTGTCGATGTTCATGCGGTTTATACAAGTGCAAAATATGCCCTCGATCATTCCAAAAACAGAAAGCATGGAAATCTTATCATTTTCCATAACAATGAAATAGATGAAAATACCAGTACCATAGATCTTGTGGCTGCAGTGAGGGAGAGCGTTCTCGACCACTGCAAGGGTTTTTACTTAAATTATCAGCCTATTTTTTCAAAGGACAATGGTGCTCTGAAGGGTGCAGAGGTGCTTCTTAGATGGAGAAGAGAACCCTATGGCGATGTATCTCCAAGCGAGTTCATTCCATGGCTTGAGCAGGATGAAACCTTCTATGCCCTTGGGACCTGGGTTATAGATAAGGCTATGAAGGACGCCCTTGTTATTTTAAAGGACCATCCTGACTTTTATTTAAGTATTAACCTGGCGTATATGCAGCTTGAGCGAAGTGAATTCAGAACAACAATAATGGAGCTTCTAAGGGGGAACAGATTTCCCGGTACAGCTCTTTGCATCGAGCTTTCCAATGTAACAAGAGAGATCAACTTTGACTACTTAAAGAGTCAGGTTATCTTCCTGAAATCCTGTGGAATCAGGATTGCTCTGGATGTGTGCGACTTTGCCACACTGGACCTGGCCACATCACTTCCTATAAATATCATTAAACTGGGACCGGAAATAACAGAAAACCTGAGCAGGAATCCATTGAGTCGTCACATGGCAGAGGCTATAACAAGCTTTGCCAAGAACATGAACATGATAGTTTGTGCCACTGGCGTAGGGGATGCTGCTACAGCAGAAAAGCTGGATTCCTACCAGATTGATGATTATCAGGGCTACTATTATGCGCGTCCCATGAATCTCACAGAATTTAAAAAATTAAGTGTCTATTAATATTTTATTAAGAGTGAAGCGAGGTCATAGTCTGAGTTTAAAGAGTGATATATAATCTAGGTAGTATGTTTGCATAGAAAGGAACGACTGATAGGGCCGAAAAATGTTCACTTACATTAAACCCGAATTTATGATCCATGCGTTTTGTCAGCAGCGGGATACAGCACTTGTAGGCCGCAGTATTTGTGTTGCGCGTTTGGGGGATTTCGCAATTACCATGGAGAAGGTGAACGAAGAGGCCTTTTCCTTAAGCCTTGAAAATGCTGTCAGCGGATCTTTATATGCAGGGAAAATCTTTAATATCAAGAATCTGAATGCAGAGGATATCACACCCATTGTTGAGGATCTTTTCAGACAGATGCAGGCCATCAATGAAAAGGAAATCTTTGATAACAGGGAGACTATCTGGAAGTGGTATGCTCTTAACTGGCTTGATGGCCAGAATATTTCTCTTGACGAGTATATTGAAAGCAGGGTGGGGCAGCATGCGTCTGAGGATGCACCTCACTGGAAAAGCTTTGAAGAATACATGTCTCATGATTATCTAAATGTTTCAGCAACGATGAACTTAATAGAGAAGTATGCCGATAACGAAGATGAGAAGACGATATTCAGAAATTTCGTTGCAAAAGATATTGTGGAGATAAGGCAACGTCACTCACTTGAGGCTATGCAGGAGGAACTCGAGTCCGGTAAAAAGGACAATGAGCTTCCTAAAACCTATGGCTTTGGCATAGAGGTTGTGGCTGATTCAAGAGATGAAGCAAGAGAAAAACTTGCCAGACTTTTGGAAAACGTGCCTAAAGGCGAATTCATTATCAGAGGTTAGTTTTTTAGAGGAATTTATATGGGTAAGAACTACATTTATCTAATAGCCGCTATTATTTTTATTGCACTCGTTCCCATAAGGGCGAAGGCTACTACGATTACGCCAATTCAGGAGGAAGAAGAGGAGATTCAGGTTACAGTGGGTCAGGATGAAGATGGCAATGTCACTGTTACTTATGATGATCATGTTTTTATCAGAAAGTATAACGGCTGGTATATTCCCTCTGCGTATATTTATGATGGTTCTGAGCTTGCAAATCTTCTTGATAAAAAGGTTGCAAATACACGCCGCACTAGTGTACGATATGACGGATTTCTTTTTATAAGAATGTCAGGCGGCTGGTACAGGCATGAACTGCATTTTAATGATGGACGGGCCCTGGCAAATGTATTTAATGAAGCTGCAGGCATTACCAGTACCTATTACAAAGATCAGGAGGTAAATGGACAGCCTGAAGCAGGACAATAGAGGAGATTTATGACGCAAAAAGAAAACAAGATGGGAGTTCTTCCTGTCAAAATATTGATTATCAGCATGTCACTTCCCATGATGGCGTCTATGCTGGTTCAGGCACTTTACAACGTAGTAGACAGTATTTTCGTTGCTCAGATTGATGAAGCAGCTCTCACAGCTGTTACTTTAGCATTCCCTTTACAGAATCTTATGATTGCACTTGGATCCGGTACTGGCGTAGGTATGAATGCTCTTTTATCCAGATCTCTTGGAGAGAAGAGATTTGACAGATCCAATGCTGCAGCTAATACCACTCTTTTATTAACCCTTATCAACTACCTTGTGTTCTTGATAGTGGGTCTGTTTTTTGTTGAGCCTTTTATCAGGACACAGACAAGTGATCCCCAGATCATTCAGTATGGAGTTACTTATCTTAGAATTATTTGCTGCGTATCTATGGGTATCTTTTTCCAGATGACCTTTGAAAGAATGCTTCAGTCAACAGGTAGAACCTTGTTCAGCATGGTTTCTCAGATGTCAGGTGCTCTCATCAATATCATAATGGATCCAATCCTTATTTTTGGACTTCTTGGTTTTCCTAAAATGGGAGTTGCAGGAGCGGCAGCAGCTACAGTGCTTGGTCAGCTTGTAGGTTCATCTATCGGACTTTTCTGCAACCTGAAAAAGAATCCGGAGATTCAGCTTTCACCAAAGCTCATTTTCAGCCCGAAAGCAGATATAATAAAGGAAATCTATTTTGTAGGTGTTCCTTCCATTCTTATGATGTCAATTGGTTCAGTTATGACATATATGATGAACCTGATCCTTATAGCATTTTCAACAACTGCAACAGCGGTATTCGGAGTATACTTCAAGCTTCAGAGCTTCTTCTTCATGCCAATCTTTGGTTTGAACAACGGACTTATCCCTGTTCTTGCATATAACCTTGGTGCAAGGAAGAAACAGAGAATTGAAGAAGCGCTCAGGTTTGCAATGCTTCTTGCTGCAACAATAATGATAACCGGAACACTTTGCTTCCAGATAATCCCCAGACCTTTACTTGGACTCTTCAATGCATCTGAGGACATGATGAAGCTTGGTGTACCTGCTCTTAGAATCATAAGCCTCTCTTTCCCGATTGCAGGAGTCTGCATCATAATGGGATCTGTATTCCAGGCGTTTTCAGAGAGTTTTTATTCACTTATCGTTTCTGTTGGAAGACAGCTTGTGGTACTCATACCTGTTGCATGGCTTTTGGCACAGACTGGAAATGTAAACCTTGTTTGGTTTGCATTCCCAATTGCTGAGATAGCTTCACTTATTCTTTCATCTGCTTTCTTTAAGAAAGTTCATGGCAAGAAGGTAAAAGTAATTGATGAAGATTAAAAAGAATTAAAAAGAATTAAAAAGATCCCTCGGATTTTTATTTCCGAGGGATTTGTTTTGCCTGTTTATATTATTGGTGTACAACAACGGTTGTTCCGATGGTGACCATATCAAAGAGCTGGCAGGCGGCTTCGTGTGGAAGGTTTACACATCCATGTGAGCCATTTGTCAGGTAGATGTCTCCGCCAAAATTGCTTCTCCAGGTAGCGTCATGTAGACCAATCGCTGCATCTGGTGTAAATCGCATCCACCGGTCTACCCATACGTTCCAGGTAGGACCTGTCAGGAATTTCCCTGGAGTATGAGTCATTATGGAATACACTCCTGTTGGAGTGTCATTGCCAGTATTAACGTTGCCAGTCACACAGGGAGAAGTAAGCTTTAGTTCTCCGTTCTGATAATAGTTAACTGTTTGAGAGGCGATACTTACATCTATGTAGGTTCCGCCACCGGGGAGATTTGCTGTATTTCCACCTGTTGAATTATTGGGCTGGTCTGCCTGATATATGCTGACAACTTCCAGCTGTCCGGAGCAGCTATCTATTTCTTCCTGTTTATTTTGAAATCTTCCTTCGTTTGCACCATAGGTCACATAGTGTTGATAAAGTACCCCGGGATCATTTCCCAGTTCCGCTACTACATCGGGATATTTGGCAGCATAATAGTCGGCATCAAATCCATTAGCATGAACCTGCAAAGTAGCAAAACCAAGGGCTATAACGGTAATTGCGAGGCAGGCAGTCAACTTTCTGGTCATAGTTTATTCCCCCTTCGTGTTTATCATTATAGCCCTTAGAAAACCAAAATTGTTTGCTCTGGAAACTATTTAACAAACCTTTAAGACAGTTTATAAACTGATAATCTTTTGATTATTTTTTGCGCAAATTTTTACTGCTAAGAAGTTTGATTTTCACTATTATACTTTGGCGGATTTCATGTATACTCTAATCTAGACGATTATAAATGGCTACATAATTCAAATAAGCCTCATTACATAAAAGGGGGATTTACCTGTGAAAAATTATGACATGAAAACAAAGCTTGAAGAAATTGAAAAGGTAATTAAGAAAGGGCCTTTTTCTGACACCTGGGAGTCACTTTCTGACTACACAGTTCCGAAATGGTATGAAAAACTGAGATTTGGTATATTTATCCACTATGGCGTGTTTACTGTTCCTGCATATGACAATGAGTGGTATGCAAGGAATATGTATGTTAAGGATTCAGTAGCATACAAGCATCATATTGAAACCTATGGCAAGCATACAGAGTTTGGCTATAAGGATTTCATTCCAATGTTCAAGGCTGAGAATTTTGATGCTGACAGATGGGCAAAGACCTTTAAAGAGGCAGGGGCGCAGTATGTTGTGCCTGTTGCTGAGCATCACGATGGATTTCAGATGTATGAAACAGAGCTTTCATCCTACAATGCAGCAGATATGGGACCATGTATGAACTATCTTGGCCTTTTGAAAGAAAGCTTTGAAAAGCAGGAGCTTATCTTTGGTACATCATCTCACAGAATAGAACACTTTTTCTTTTTGGGTGATGGCAGAGAATTTGACAGCGATATAAAGGGTGAATTTAAAAGAGGAGAGTTATACTGGCCCTCAGAAAAGGCACCCAAAGATTTTGATGCTGCTGACGGAGACTGCATGCCTACAGAAGAATTCATGCAGGACTGGCTTGTAAGAAGCTGTGAGATAGTAGAAAAGTATCAGCCAAACATCATGTACTTTGACTGGTGGATACAGAGAGTTGAGTTAAAGCCGTATCTTCGCAAATTCCTCGCTTTCTATTACAACAAGGCAGCAGAATGGGGAAAAGAAGTAGTAGTTAACTACAAGCATGATGCAATTCCCTTTGGCATAGCTGTTCCTGATATCGAGAGAGGTCAGCTCGCAAGCCAGAAGCCATACAGATGGCAGAGTGACACAGCTATGTGCTTTAATTCCTGGTGCTACACGGTTGGAAATAAATACAAAGAGGCGAAGGACATCCTTTGTGATATTATTGATATAGCTTCAAAGAATGGAACAATGCTTTTGAATATTGGACCTAAAGCAGACGGAACCTTCTCTGATGAGGAGACAGAGATACTTAAGGAAATAGGGGAGTGGATGTCTGTAAATCATGAGGCGATTTTTGACACTAAGCCATATCGCACCTTTGGAGAAGGCCCTACAGCAATTGTAGAGGGCGGCTTTCAGGACGGAAATGTAAAAGAGTTTTCATCCGCTGATTTCAGATTTCTTGCTGGAAAGGGCTGCATCTATATCATTGCTTTGAGACCTGATGCTGACGGAGAGTACAATGTGAAGTCCTTTGCTAAGAAGCAGGGATCCTTCAACTCTTCAATTGCTTCAATTACTAATCCGGGAAAAGAAGAAAAGCTTTCCTTTGAGCACTTAGAAGATGGACTGCACATTAAATGCAAGGCTCAGGGAGATAAGCCCGTAGTATTTAAACTGGAGATTTAATGATTTTTCAAATATCAGCTTTTTGTTTTTTATTTTTATTATTCATAGCATTTCATATAGCCCCCTTAAACTTCCGCAAATGGATATTACTTCTTGCCAGCATTGTATTTATAAGATGGCAGGGCGGATTATGGGGGCTTATTGTAATATCTGCAATTACGCTTGTTGCATATACCCTCGGAATAGTAACTGAGAAACTTTCAATACAGCAAAAAGAAAAAGCAGCAGAAGTCCTGCCAATAATCGGTATCATTTTCTTTGTATTTATCCTTTTTGGATGGAAATATATGGCAACTTTTGCAGGTGCTTTTTCTATATCTATACCAGACAGAATAGAAAGTATTGGAATTCCCATAGGATTGTCATTCTATTCATTCCAGGCTATAAGCTATATGGCAGATATCCGTATGGGCAAAATCAAGGCTCAGAAGAACCTTGGGAAGCTTGCTCTTTATATGATGTGGTTTCCGAAATGGATGAGCGGACCTATAGAGCGAACAGATGATTTTATCAGACAGATTGATACTTGCGGACATACCAGACTTTTAGATGAGAAAAGACTAAAAAGAGCACTTACCTATATACTTTGGGGCCTTTTCATAAAGCTCGTTTTAGCTGACAGACTTGGTGTTGTAGTCGACGTGGTATATTCGGATATTCCAACTTATGGCTTTTTGACACTT
>JAEEGL015295027.1_pt1 | contig 17594 bp, 12 predicted proteins | sample 9134231 | NCBI WGS metagenome assembly JAEEGL01 (sample SAMN16246548, study PRJNA631951) | gut metagenome | biome: gut microbiome; feature: rumen; material: fiber-attached | host: Bos | place: Iran: Karaj | collected 2018-10 | reverse complement strand
GTGCCGCCGCGGATATATTGTAAAAGACAAGGAGAGCGACCTTGAGCTGGAAATTGACAACGAGTACATCATGTCGCCCAAGGACCTCTGCACCATTGGCTTCCTCGACAAGATAGTGAAAGCAGGCGTCCGTGTGCTGAAGATAGAAGGGCGGGGGAGGAGCGCCGACTATGTGCGCACCGTCACTGAGTGCTACCGCGAGGCGGTAGAGGCCGTCGCCGACGGCAGCTACAGCCAAGAGAAGATAGTGGGCTGGATGCAGCGTCTGGCCACGGTGTTCAACCGCGGTTTCTGGGACGGCTACTACCTCGGCCGCCGCCTGGGCGAGTGGAGCGAGCGCTACGGCAGCCAGGCCACCGAGAACAAGGTGTACCTGGGCTTGGTGAAGAACTACTTCGGCCGTATCAACGTGGCCGAGGTGCGTCTGCAGACCAACGAGGCGCTCCGCGTGGGCGACGACGTGATGGTCATCGGCGAGACCACCGGCGTGTACCGCGACACAGTCAAGGAGCTACGTACCGACCGCGACCCGGTGCCCGAGGTGCACCAGGGCGACTGCTTCTCGTTCGCCACCATAGTTCCGCTGCATCGTGGCGACAAAGTGTACCGAATTGACAAAGTGACCGATGAGTTCTAACTGGAATCCAAATAAGCAAGGCAAATTTCGCAACAGTATAGCAGAAGAGAGGCCCAAGCGGCCTACGCCGCAGGAGCGCAATACCTTCAGCACCGACGTGGTGCCCGAGAAGGCCATCCTGGTGAGCGTGTGCCCATCGGGTCAGACTATGGAACGTACCGAGGAGTATCTCAACGAGTTGGCGTTCCTGCTCGAGACCGCGGGAGGCGTGGCTGTGAAACGCGTGGTGCAGAAGCTGGAACGTCCCGACACACGCACCTATGTGGGCAGCGGCAAGCTGGAAGAACTGAAGGAATACAAGCAGGCCCTGGAAGTAGACTTCATTGTGGTGGACGATGAACTCTCGCCCGCCCAGCTGCGCAACCTCGAGAAAGAGCTGGAGTGCCGTATTCTGGACCGAACGACCCTTATCCTCGACATCTTCGCCAAGCGGGCCCGTACCTCGACGGCCAAGACGCAGGTGGAGCTGGCACAACTGCAGTATATGCTGCCGCGTCTGACCCGTATGTGGACACACTTGGAACGTCAGCGTGGCGGCATAGGTATGCGCGGACCCGGCGAGACGCAGATTGAGACCGACCGCCGTCTGATCAAGGAGCGTATCTCGGCGCTGAAGGAACAGCTGACAAAGCTGGACGTGCAGAAGACCCTTCAGCGCAAAAATCGTGAGTCGCTGGTGCGCGTGGCATTGGTGGGCTACACCAATGTGGGCAAGTCAACGTTGATGAACCTCTTGAGCAAGAGTGACGTGTTTGCCGAGAACAAGCTTTTTGCCACCCTCGACACGACGGTGCGCAAGGTGGTGGTGGGCAATCTGCCGTTCCTGTTGACCGATACGGTGGGTTTCATCCGCAAGCTGCCCACACAGTTGGTGGAGAGTTTCAAGAGCACCCTGGACGAGGTGGTGGAGGCCGACCTGCTGCTGCATGTGGTCGACATATCGCATCCCGACCACGAAGAGCAGATGGCCGCCGTGGACCGCACGCTGGAGGAGATAGGTGCCGCCGAGAAGCCTGTGATAACAGTGTTCAACAAGATAGACGCCTACAGCTATGAGGAGAAGGAGGAGGATGACCTGAGTCCTGTGACACGTGCCAACTGGCCGCTGGAGATGTTGGAGGAACAGTGGATAGGCAAGAGGGGGAAGAGTATTTTCATGAGCGCAGCGACTCGGGAGAATGTAGAGGGACTGCGGGAATTGCTGTACGAGGATGTGAAGCGCATTCACGCGGTGCGCTATCCGTATAATAATTTTCTCTATTGAGTGTCGGCGCTGTGCAGCGCATTGTAGACGACGGCAGCTTTGGCCGGGCCTATGGCGTCGGCGAGGTCGTCGAGTGTCTGCAGCTGTACTTGTTTGACGCTGCCGAAGCGGAGAAGAAGCTGGTGTGCGGTTTTCTGGCCGATGCCGGGTATGTCGGTGAGTGCGGTGCGGAAGGTGGCGCGCGAGCGTTTGTCTTTATGGAAGGTGATGGCGAAGCGGTGGACTTCGTTCTGTATCTGCTCGAGCAGGTGGAAAAGCGGGTCGGTGGGTTTGAGCTGGACGACTTTGATTAAGTCGGATGTCGGAAGTCGGAGGTCGGAGGTTGGAGACTGGAGGTCGGGGCTGAAGCAGAGGAGACGGTCGGTGCGGTGGCTGTCGTTTTTGGCGAGTCCGGCGATGGGAAGGTTAAGGTTTAGTTTTTCGTGCAGGACGTGGTGCGCTATCTGCATCTGTCCTTCGCCGCCGTCGACGATGAGGAGGTCGGGGAGAGGCAGGCTTTGGGCGAGGAGCCGGCTGTAGCGCCGTTCGATGACTTCGGCCATGGAGGCGTAGTCGTCAGGGCCTTCGACGGTTTTGATTATGAATTTGCGGTATTCTTTGCGGTTGGGTTTTGCATCGGAGAAGCGGACCATGCCAGCAACGGGGTAGGCACCCTGAATATTGGAGTTGTCGAAGCATTCGATTTCCCTGGGGAGAGAGGGGAGGTTGAGTGCTTTCTGGAGCCGTTGGAGGAGTTGTAGGCTGCTTTGGGCTTTGTGTTCACCCTGGAGGAGTGCACGCTGGTGAAGGGCTTGTTTCTGGTAGCTTTCGACGTTGCGCTGTGAGAGGAGTAGGAGTTTGCGTCGGTCGCCGCGGGGGGCGGTGGTCTGGTGGAGGTATTCCTGCGGTAGGTCGGGCACGGGGAGAGGAAGGATGATTTCGTGTGCGGTGCTTTCGGTCTGCTGATGGAGCGCAGGGATGACGGTGGCGAGGATGGTGGGGTCGTCTTCGTCGAGTTGTTTGCGCACTTGGCTGTTGAGACTGTAGATGACGGCGCCGTGTTTGACGCGGAGGAAGTTGACCCAGGCGTGTTGTTGGTCGCTGACGATGGAGATGACGTCGACGTCGCGCACGTTGGTGTCGACAACGGTGGAGTGGCTCTGGTATTCCTGGAGGAGGTGTATCTTGTGTTTGACGGCTTCGGCCTCTTCGAAGCGCAACTGTTCGGCGAGGTCGTACATCTGTTTTTTGAGATGGTCGAGTATTTCGCCGAAGTCGCCTTTGAGGATGCGTCGTATGTTGTGGAAGGTGGCGAGGTACTCCTGCTGGCTCTGTAGGCCGGCGCAGGGTGCGCCGCAGAGGCCTATCTGGTGTTTGATGCAGGGACGTTTGCCCAGCAGGTTGCAGGTGCGGTACTGGAATAGCTGGCGTATGATGTCCTGGAGCTGGCGCAGGATGCGTCCGTCGGGGTAGGGGCCGTAGTACTGGCCTTTGATGTTGCGGCGGCGTGTGTAGAGGAGGCGGGGATAGGGTTCGTCGGTGATGCAGAGGTAGGGGTAGGTCTTGTCGTCCTTGAGCATGGAGTTGTATCGCGGCTGGTAGCGCTTGATGAGGCTGTTCTCCAGCAGCAGGGCATCGACTTCGGTGGCGACGACGGTGACACGGATGTCACGCACCGACCGTACGAGCATCTTTATCTTGGGACTTTTGTCTTCGTAATGTGTGAAGTAGCTGCTGACACGCCGTTGCAGGTTGCGCGCCTTGCCGACATAGATGACGTTTCCTTCGGCATCGAGGTGCTGGTAGACGCCGGGGCTTTCGGGGATGGTTTTCAGCCGCAGGGCGAGGTGCTCGATGTTGGGGTTGATGGAGGCGTCAATCATGTCAGGATTTACATCTCGTAGTTCAGCTTGGCTTTAGTGATGGTGACGGCGAGGCTGTGCACGCCTTCGAGGTCGTACTGGCTAGTGCGTTGTTTGACTTGGAAACGGTGTGAGCCGCGACTGTTGAAGCTGAAGTAGTTGCGAATGCGTCCCGTCACTTGACGGTAGCCGGCGTCGGGGTCGCCACGCCAGTGGCCACGCTCTTTGAGGACGATGGTGCCGTAGAACTGACGCTGTTCGCCCGAGGGACTGTTGAGCTCAATCATTACAGGCAGCACGTCGTAGCGGTAGAGGGCGGTGTCGACGGTGGCAGTGAAGTCGATGTCGTAGTAGTTGTCTATGTTATTGATGTCAATCTGGAAAACTTCGGGGGTGAAGCGGTTCCATACGTCGCGGTCAAAGAGGTGCTGTTCGTGGAATACAACCTTGGAACCGCAGGCGGTGAAGAGGAAAAGGGTCAGGACGGGAAGGAGGAGTTTACGCATTGTTCAATTTAATAAGGTGTTCCATGATTTGTATGGCGTTGGTGGCCGCGCCTTTGCGTATGTTGTCGGCCACGACCCAGAGGTTGAGAGCGTTGGGCTGCGAGAAGTCGCGCCTCAGACGACCGACCCACACTTCGTCGCGGTGGTGCGAGAGGATGGGCATGGGGTAGAGGGCTTTTTCGGGGTCGTCGTAGAGGATGACGCCCGGGGTGGCGGCGATTATCTGGCGTACGTGGTCAAGGTCGTACTCACGCCGCAGCTCTACATTGACGGCTTCGCTGTGGCCTCCGACCACGGGAACGCGGACTACAGTGGCAGTGACGGCTATCGACGGGTCGGCGAATATCTTGCGGGTCTCGTCGACCAGCTTCTGCTCTTCGGTGGTGTAGCCGTCGGGCTGGAAGTCGCCCCCATGAGGGAAGAGGTTGCGGTGGATGGGGTTGGCATAGGCCCGCTCTGTGGGTTCGATGCCTTGTTCTTCGGCTTCGAGTTGGCGCACCGCTTTGATACCGGTGCCGGTGATGCTCTGGTAGGTGGCAATCACGAGGCGCCGGATGCCGTATTCACGCTGCAACGCGGAGAGCGCCAGCACCATCTGGATGGTGGAGCAGTTGGGGTTGGCGATGATGATTGCATGATTGCTCGACTGCTTGAGTGCTTGAGTGGCTGCAGCGATGTTTATCTCGGGCACCACGAGGGGTATCTCGGGCACCTTGCGCCAGGCCGACGAGTTGTCGATGACCACCGTCCCATGTGCGGTGAAAAGCGGTGCATACTGGCGCGAGACGGCGGCTCCGGCCGAGAAGATGGCATAGCGTGGACGTGCCGCGATGGCTTCGTCGACGCTCATCACACGCAGGCTGCGTCCGCAGAAAGATATTTCTTTGCCTACCGACTTGGGCGAGGCGGCGGCGATGATTTCTTCGTTGGCAAAGCCCCGCTCGGCAAGCACCGTGAGCATCTCGCGTCCCACCAGACCGGTGGCTCCCACAACTGCTATTTTCATGTTTTTAAGGGTTATCGAATGAGAGTCACTGTTCCCCGGCGCACCTGTGTCTGCTTGGGCAGGAACTCGTTGGTGTAACGTATGACATAAGTGTAGACACCCTGCGGGCAAAGGTTGCCGTTGAGGTCGCGGCCGTCCCAAGGGCAGTCGGGTCCTTCGCACTTGAACACCAGCTGGCCGTTGCGGTTGTAGATATACATCTCTTCGCTGAGGGTCTTGGTGCTGATGGAACTGAAGACGCGGTTGCCGTAGCTGTTGTCGGGCGTAAAGGCGTTGGGAATCCAGAAGCTCTCTTTACGCATTGGTATGACGATGTTGGTCGTGTCGGCACAACCGTAGGCGCTGGTGGCAATCATGGTGATGTCGGCCGAGTCGGCGTCGGCAGGGATGGTGTAGTAGAGGGTGGCGCTGGTCGACGTGAGACCACCGGGCATCACCCAGAGGCGTGAGTCGCCGTTGGTCGAAATATCGTTGAGCACCACGTCGAGCATATCGTAGTCGAAGAAGGTGCGGTTGGCACCGATGCGGGCCGTCAGGGGCAGTATGGTTAGGTCGAGCTGCACGACAGAGTCGCAGCCCCAGATGTTGGTGTCTATCACAATGTCGGTGGCCGAAGTGGCGGTGTTGGAGGTCTCGTAGGTGACGCCGTTAATCCAGGTGTAGGGTTTGCAGTCGGTGATATGGTCGACGGTAAGGCTTGTCTCCAGCACCGTCAAGTCGAGGTGTACCGTCGAGTCGCATCCGGGTGTCGAGTGCAGATTGGCCGTTGCGTTGACGGTCTGGTTGTAGGTTTGCCCATTGGCCTTCCATGTGTAACTCTCACCTTTGCAAATCTTCATTATCTCGGTGGTGTCGAAGTTGGGGTATACCTTCACCAGAATGCTGTCGTAGTTGGCGCAGCCGCTGATGAATTCCATACTCACCTGGACGTAGACCGAGTCTATCTTGTTGGGTAGTACACCAGTGGTGGGTAGGTTGTTGCGCAATGTCACTGTCTGCTGGTGCATATTGTTGGCAGTGTTTTCGGGACCGAAGGTGAGCGCGTCGTTGACTTCAAGGTCGATGGGGACACCGTTGCTTACGCGGGTCACGTGGTAGGTCGTGTTATGGGGCTGCTGCAAGGCAGGATATTCGACCTTCAAGTTGCCGGTAGTGCCTTGGCAGATGTTATACACTTTGGTGTTGGTAACGCTGTCGATGGGACACAGGGATAGGTTGTTGGCCGTGTCCATGCCGATGGTGATGGTGTCGCGCAGGAAGTATTGGTTGGAGTTGGCGTCGGTGAATTTAAGCTCAAAAACATAGCGCGAGACACGTGTCGGTGTGACGATGGCGCGCGTCAGGTTGGGACAGGTGGGCATATGCCCCATGGGGTATATATAGCCGTTGGTGTCGTCAGGGTTTGTGGTAAGCACAACGGAGTCACGGCCATCGTCGAAGATGCGGTACCATTTAGGGTTTTTGGGTGTTTGTCCGTTGGGAGTGAAGCGAAATGCTACTTCATCTAATGTGTTGGTAAACACGTTATAATTAGTGGGCCAGAAAGCGGCGGGTGAGCCGGAATTGACATACATATTCGTTTGACCGATGGCGCCTTGTGTTTGCGCTGTCCCAGTGGCATTTTGGATGCCGATAAGACCGTTTCCGCCATTGGTGCTGGGGCAGCAATGACGTTTTTTGATATGTACCTCGATGATGTTGGAACCTTCGTAGCAGACAATCTGGTAAGTTTGGCGCTTGGTGGAGTCGCTGTATACGGGAATCTGGTTCCATGTGGCAATAATTTTACGGCAGGGAAAACTGTCAAGCACACCATAGTATATGCCTTGGTTGCCGCTCATGAAAACTCCTCCAGATCCAGTGTAGGTATCCTCATAGACACCATATATGGCGTCGCGCATAAGGTCAACGCTTGGCAGCGATCCCGACGCGGATGTTGATGTCGGCACGGAGGAGGCCCAAGGCAGTTGAGTTGTGGTTGCAAAGGGACATCCTTGGCCACCTGAATAGCCCGAAGGTGTGGCAAACGTAACAATTCCGTTGTCGCCCAGCAAGAACTTATTCTTTTGGATGCCGAAGAAATAGAAGGGAAATGCAATATTGATATAGTTGGGTGCCCATGCATCGTCGCTTGAAATCGCCAGTTTCTTTTTATTGGGATTATTGGCGTCGGTGGTGGGGTTATAGAGTAAATAGAAACTTGGGTCTGGTGGGTCGTAGGGGATGGGGTCTACATAATAGCCTCCAGTAAAGTATTTGACGGGGATATAGGGCATGCAGCTCAGTTCGAGGGTGCGTTGGTCGCAGGTGACCACGGTGTCCCATCCCATGGCGCGGTACTGTGGGTAAGATGTGTGGTCGTGTTTTTGCTTGATTTGCACTTCAGGGCAGGGCGAAGATACTTCGGGCCATAGGTATTGTCCGCATTCCTGTGCAGGTGATGGGGTGCTGTTCCCAAAATTGCTTTGGGCACGTGCCGTAGTCAACGACAATAGTGCACAAGCCATCAAAAACATTGTTTTTTTCATATCTACAATTTGACTTTTATTCTTATATCTTTACCTCTTTAACACTTTAAATCTTTCTCTTATCTTATCAGCGTCACAGAGCCTTTGAGCACTTCGGTCTTGTGGGGTTCATATTCGGTCGTGTAGCGAATAAGGTATATATAGCTGCCGGTGGGGCAAGGCTCGCCACGCAGGTCGGTGCCGTCCCATTGGCAGTCAATCTCGTTGCATTCGAATACCAGTTCGCCGCCTCGGTTGTACACCAGGGTGTGCTCTTTCACCAGATGGCGGCTCTTGGAGCCGAAGAACATATTGTCGCTCCCATCCGTCCGGTCGGGCGTGAAGGCGTTGGGTACCCATATCACGTCGTGGTGGAACGGCAGAATCACAATGGCGGTGTCGACGCATCCGTAGAGGCTGCTTTCCACCATCATTATCTGCACCGTATCCATGTCGGCCGTGGCGCGATACCAGGCCGTGGGGCCGTACTGGGGTTCACCGGTGGGGAAGTGCCACACACGGCTGTCACCACCCTCCGACACGTCGGTCACGATGATGTCAAGGTCGTTGTAATCGATAAATTCGTGGTCACAGTCGATGTGGGGCGTCATGGGTGTCATTGTGAAATCGAGCTGCACGGTTGAGTCGCATCCCGCAATGTTTTGCAACACGATGATGTCGACCCCGCTGGCCACGTTGTTGCTTTCAGTATAGGTGCTGTCGTTTATCCATGTGTAGGGCTTGCAGGCCGCTTTGTAGTCAACGGTGAAGCTTTGGTCGTACACCGTCAGGTCGAGATGCACCACCGAGTCGCAGCCCACCAATGTGGGAATGTTCATCATTGGCGTCGTGGTGCTTTCGGTGTAGGTGTGTCCATTGACATGCCAGGTGAGGCTTTCACCGCGGCAGATGGCGTAGTGCTCAGTGGTATCGTAGGCTGGGAAGATACGTACCAGGAAGTCGGCCGAGTTGTGGCATCCACTTACAAAGTCGATGGAGAGGTGTATCGTGATGGAGTCGATTTCACCAGGTTGCAGGTTGGCCGAAATCTCATCGGGCCGCAGAATGGCAGGTATGCGCTTGTGGCCGGTCTCCACATCCTCGTACAGCTGGCCCAGTGTGAACAGGCTGTCGGGCAGAGGTATTTCCACTCCGTTATGTATGCGTTTCAGCTCAAGAAACGTTTGTGCAGTGTCTTGTACACCTGGGAATTCAATGGTGATGCGTGCGTCTGCGGCAGAGCAGATGTCCATCTGGTGCTCGTCGGCGCTGCGACCCGTCGGACGTATGGTGATGACCCTTGAGGTGTCAACTCCGATGGTGATGGTGTCGCGCAGGTAGTAGCGGTTAGAGGCGGCATCGACGAATCGCATCTCGAACACATAGCGCGACACTTCGGTGGGTCTTACCACAGCAGTGGTCAGCGTGGGGCAGGTGGGCATCATATAGCCCATCGGGGTATAGTATCCAATGGAGTCGGATGCATCGGTGGTGAGTTGTATCGAGTCGCGTCCGTCGTCAAAGATACGGTACCATTTGTAGCTGACGTTAGTGTTGCCTTCCGGAGTGAAGCGGAAGGCAATGCTGTCGAGTTGTGTGGATAGCAAATTTCCGTTGACACCGTGATTGGCAGTGGTGGGGTAGAAGGCCGCCGGGGCTCCGTCGCGCACTTTCATGGCCGAGACAGGCCCTTCGATACCAAGCGAATCCTGCGGTTGGCCGGTGGCGTTCTGGATGGCCAGCAGACCGTTGCCGCCTTGCCAGGCGGTGTTCACTCCACGGCGCTTCACGTGCACCTCAATGATGTTGGAACCCTCGTAGCACACTATCTGGTAGGTGCAGCGGTTGTCTTGGTTGCGCGAACCCGGGAATGTGGGGATGCCGTTCCACGAGCAGATAATCTTGCGGCAGGGGTATTCGTCCTGCACACCGTAGTAGATTCCTTGGTCGCCGTGCAGGTAAGAGGCGATGGGGTGTGTGTCTTCATAGATGCCGTAGATGGCGTCACGCATATTGGCCACCGTTACATTGCAGCCTATGCTCTTTGGTGCCCCGGTAGTCATCTCGTTGGCCCATGGCACAGGTGCGCTGTATTTCCACGGACAGTATTTGCCTTTCGACGTCTTGTTGAATGTGATCAGGCCATTGGCACCCAGCACAAAAGCGGTCTTCTTGAGACCGAAGAAAAAGAAGCTGAAGGGGATAGGGGTGGTGTCGTTGGCAAAGTCGTCGTCGGTCGACACTGGCATCTTGGTGCCCAGTGCAAAGGTGGGGTCTGGCGGATCGTAGGGGATGGTGTCGACGGTGTAGTGTCCGTTGAAGTATTGCACCGGTATAAAAGGCATGCAGCTCAACTCGATGAGCGCGTTGCTACAGTTCACTGCAGTGTCCCAACCTTGCGCCTGATATTGCTTCATCGGTGTGTGGTCGTGCTTCTGTTTTATCTGAACTTCCGGACAGGGCGACTGCACCAATGGCCACTGGTAGTCTCCGCATTCGTGTTGCACACTCGGGTCGCTTGAAGTCCAGTTTGTACCTGTCTGGGCCGCCACTTCGCAGGGCAATAGCCAAAATATTAATGCTATAAATGGTATTAAAACTTTGTATATATGGCCTTTATGTTTCATGTTATTATATTACTATAATCTGCAAAGATACAAAAAAAACAGCTGTTTGACCCCAAAACAATGTTTTTTGTTGTCAAAGGGTGATAAAATTAACGTTAATTAACGCAAAATGGAGGAATGCTCAACGTATTCCTTTTGCGTTGAGTGCGCGGTGGAATGCGGCGGCGTTGCGGTTGTGCTCGGCCAGGGTGGCGGCGAAACGATGGGTGCCGTCCATCTTGTCGCTGGCACAGAAATAGAGGTAGTCCGTCTCTGGTGCGGTGAGCACGGCGTTGATGGAGGCCTTCGACGGCAGACAGATGGGCGCCGGCGGCAGGCCCGTATGCAGGTAGGTGTTGAAAGGACTCTCCACGGCGAGGTGTTTGTTCAGTATGCGTCGCAGGGTGAAGTCGCCCACGGCGTACTTCACCGTCGGATCGGCTTGCAGTGGCATGCCCTTCTTTAGTCGGTTGATGTAGACGCTGGCGATGAAGGGTTTTTCAGCGTTGTTGTTGGTCTCTTCCTCGACGATGGAGGCGAGGATTACGATGTCTTTGTCTACACCGGTTTTGTCGTATTCGCGCTGCATGCGCTGCATGAAGGCTTCAGGGGTGACGGTCCAGTAGAACTCATAGGTGTCGGGTAGGATGAGGTGGAAGCTGTCGAGAGTGATGTTGAAGTCGTTGCGCATCAGCTTGCTGTTCAGGTATTCGTTGAGTTGCGCGGGGGTGCGGAATTTACCGATGGCAAGGCGTATAGGGTCCTGTTGGCCGTTGCGCAGTTTGCGCACCAGAGAGAGGGTTCTCATATGGGGCTCGACGAGGTAGCTTCCGGGGCGCACCCGCTTGTCGAGTCCCAGCGTTTTTGCCATTATGTGGAAGGCCGCCGTTGCGTCAAGGCTGTCGCACAGGTCCTTATAGGTGGTGCCTTCGGGCAGGTCGAGCCTCACGGCTTCGCTGTTGGAGGTACACTTTGTGAGCAGTATGTATGCAGCCCCGCCGGCGGCGAGGATGATAATGACAAATAGGATGATGAGTGTCTTTTTCATTTGAGGATGAGTTGCATGCGTATGTTGTCGATGAAGTGGCTGTCCAGTTCGAGCCACTCTTTGAAGCGGCCGCATTCGACGTATCCGGCCTTGCGGAAGAGTGCCAGCGAGGCTGTGTTGATGGCGGCAATGTCGGCATAGAGGGTGTGCAGTCTGTAGTTGGTGGCGGCCAGTTCCTGCAGTTGTTGCAGCATGGCCAGTGCATATCCGCGGCGGCGGTACTCGGTGGCAACCATGATGCCCACGGCGCAACGGCGGTTCAGCGGGTCGTAGCCGTAGAGGTCGATACAGCCATAGGGGAGGGCATAAAGCCGCAAGCTGCCCGACGACAGCGAGGCGCCTTCTTCAGCAACCAATACTATGTTTTTTCCAATTCTCAATTTTCAATTTTCAATTCTCAATCAGGAAATCTTGCTCCATAGCAATTTGTTCTTCGATTGGGCAATGTGGCGTCGCAGTTCGGGATAGTGTTCGAGGGCGGGGTCGGCGGCCAGCAGGTCGTACACCAGGTTGCGTGTGGCGACGACAAGGGGTTCGTCGTCGACGATGGAGGCAATCTTGAGGTCGAGCATGCCGCTCTGCTGTAGACCCTGCATGTCGCCGGGACCGCGCAGCTGCAGGTCGGCTTCGGCTATCTTGAATCCGTCGGTCGTGTTGCACATGGTACGTATGCGCTGCAGGCTGCTGCCCGACAGGTTGTCTTTGGTCATAAGGATGCAGTAGCTCTGCTCGGCACCTCGTCCTACGCGGCCGCGCAGCTGATGCAACTGGCTGAGACCGAATCGTTCGGCGTTCTCTATCACCATGACGGTGGCGTTGGGCACGTCGACACCCACCTCGATGACGGTGGTGCTGACCATGATGTGCGTAAGGCCGCGCTTGAAGCGGTCCATCTCGAAGGCTTTCTCTTCGGCGGTGAGTTGTCCGTGCACCATCGAGGTCTGGTATTGGGGCCGCGGGAAGTAGCTCTGTATCATCTCCAGTCCGTCTTCAAGGTCACGCAGGTCGAGTTTCTCGCTTTCGTGGATAAGGGGATAGACAAAATAGACCTGGCGGCCGTCGTCTATCTGTTTTTTCAGGAAGCTGAATACCAGCGGCCGGCGCGGCTCGGTGCGGTGATAGGTGAGCACCGGGTGGCGTCCGGGAGGCAGCTCGTCGATGACCGAGCAGTCAAGGTCGCCGTAGAGGGTCATGGCCAGGGTACGCGGTATGGGGGTGGCAGTCATCACGAGGATGTGGGGTGCCGGATTGCCTTTGTCCCACAACTTGGCTCGTTGCTGCACACCGAAGCGGTGCTGCTCGTCGATGACCACGAATCCCAGGTCGCGGAAGGCCACGTCGCTTTCTATCAAGGCATGGGTTCCCACCACGAGGTCCACTTCGCCACTGGCGATGCCTTGTTTGATACGTCGTTTTTCGGCGGGCCGCAGACTGCCGATGAGCAGCTCCACATGCACGTCGAGCCCGTCGAGCATCCGCACGAAGGTGTGGTAGTGCTGGGTGGCCAGTATCTCGGTGGGTGCCATCAGGCAAGCCTGGGCTCTGTTGTCGAGGGCCAGCAGCATGCACATGAGGGCCACGAGGGTTTTGCCGCTTCCCACGTCGCCCTGCAGCAGACGGTTCATCTGGTGCCCGCTGCGCATATCTTCGCGTATCTCCTTGATTACTCGCTTCTGTGCACCAGTGAGTGGGAAAGGGAGTTTCTCGTTGTAGAAGCGGTTGAAGAGGTCGCCCACATTGGCGAATATACGTCCGCGCGAAAGGCGCTGACGCGAGGTGCGGGTGTATTGGTTGTCGAGCTGTAGGAAGAACAGCTCTTCGAATTTCAGTCGTGTACGCGCCGCTTCCAGCTGTTCGGTGGAGGTGGGGTAGTGTATGGCTTTGAGGGCTTCGGCGCGACCGGGCAGGTGGAATTGCCGCAGCACCTCTTCTGGTAGAGTCTCCTCGATGCCCTCGACACATCCCACGAGCCGTTCCGTGAGTCGTGCCATTGCACGGCTGCCGAGGCCGTGCTGCTTCATCTTCTCCGTGGTGTTGTAGACAGGCAGGAATCCGCCGACCACCGGCCACTGGTCTCCAGCTGCCTCTACTTCCGGATGTGTTATCTGCCATTGCCCGTTGAAGAGGGTTGGGTGACCCATAACGGTGTAGACCACACCGGGCTTGAGTTTCTCGCGTACCCACTTGGTGCCGGCAAACCACACGAGCTGCAGCGCACCGGTGCCGTCGTTGAAGTCAACGGTGAGCCGTTCGCGGCGGGGGCCTGTAGTCACCACGGCCATGTTCGACATAGTGCCTTTCATCATCACCATCCCCGCTTCTTCGGTCAGAGTGGCCACGGTGGCCAGCTTCGAATAGTCAATATGCCGGAACGGAAAGTACAGTAGCAGGTCGAGCGGCGTGTGTATGTCGGCCTCGGCGGCCAACATCTTGGCCTTCGCGGGTCCTACGCCCTTCAGATATACTATGTCGTCGTGGACGTTCATGCCTGATTGTGGGTTAGACGCTCACGTTCCAAGGTGCTGCTGATATGGCGGTGGTCGGCATCGGCCATCACCAGAAGTGTCTCAATGGTAGGGTCTTGTTGGCGGTTTACGCTGGCCACCAGTTGTTCGTATTCAAAGTCGTCGGCAGTGCGTATGCCTCTCACAATGCACTGGGCCCCCACCTGGTGGCAGAAGTCGACGGTCATGCCGTGGTAGGAGGCAACCTCGACTTGCGGCAGGTCGGCCAGACAACGCCGTATGATGTCCATACGCTCCTCTTCGCTGAACATACAGTGTTTCTCCGTGTTCACGCCCACCGCCACAATCAAGCGGTCGAAAAGTGGCGCTATGCGGCGGGCCACGGCTTCATGCCCGGCGGTGAAGGGATCGAACGACCCCGGAAACAATGCTGTAGCCATAACAACCCTTTAATCTTTAAATCATTTAACCCCTTTAACCTTTAACCCCTTTTAATCTTTAAATCCTTTAACCTTTTAACCCTTTAATCCTTTAACCTTTTAACCCCTTTAACCCTTTTAACCTTTTAATCTTTAAATCCTTTAACCTTTTAACCCCTTTAAAACTGCCATATGAGACGCACTGCCAGGCTGTGGTTGTAGCAATCGCTGGAGTGCTTGTTGTAGCGTGGACTGCCGTCGGCGTTGACACCTGAATAGGTGAAGAAGTTCCAGTCTTCCTTGACGGCCAGCAGCGAATACTGCCAGCGCAGGTTCAGCTGCAGGCCGCGCCACACCGTGAAGCGCATGTCGGCCACCACCGCCAGGTCGTGTTTCGAAAAGCTCATGTCGGTGGTGTCGGGTATGAAGTAGTTGGGGTTATACTTGATGAGGCCGTGGGGCTGTTGCACCAGACGGCCGTAGTTGAGACCCAGGCCGAAGAGCATGCCGCCGTAGGGGTCTTGGTAGTGAAACAGCAGCGGTATGTCGACATAATTTAGGTGCATCTTGATATTGTACAGGTTCTGAGGGTCGTGGCTGTTGTTGTACACCCCACGTTGAGTGAAGAGGGCCTCCAGACTCACACCCCATCGGTTGTTCGAACTGATGGCGGTCAGCGCACCCACACCGCCGGTGAAGCCGCCTTGGCGGAAGCCCTTCAGCTCGTCGCCCTCAATCTGCGACAGGGTGACACCCGAGGTGACGAAGGCGTGGATATGTTGTGCCTGTGTTGCACCGCTCCATCCCAGGAACCCCAGCAGCCCCAGTATACCCAAGAGTCTTATTTTAAGGTTTCTCATTATTCTGATTATAAGTTTCTCCAGTTGCGAATCAATATATTCCAGTCGGTAGCGGTACGGTAGTGACGCATATAGCGCAGCATGAGACGTTCCTTGGTCTTGTCTGAGGTGTTGACTGCAAGGTCGTGCGGTGCGAACACACCGGGACGCCCTGTGTATCCCACCCAGGTGCTTTTGCCTACAAGCACGTGCAGGCAGTCTCTGAAATAACGGCCTTTGTGGCTTTGGAACCAGACAAGGATAGGTGAAAACAGCAACAGCAGCAGCGCGATACCCAAGTCGAACAGACGTTTGGAACGACGCGACGTGTCGGTGCTGATGGTGTCCAGGTCGGTGATATAAAGCTCGTCGGGCGAGAGGATGCTTTCGCTTCCAATGACGAAGTCCTCTTCCTGCGGCGCTATTTTGTATTCCACGCCGGTCGTTTTCAGTCCGGCCATCAGTTCTATGATTTCGCGCAGCGAAAGGTCTTTCCCGCAGAACACCACCTCTTCGGCATGTTCTATGCGGATGAGGTCCTGTAGATGGCCCTGCACACTGTCGCTGGTGGTCACTAGTTGTCGGCCCACCCCCATGTCGTTATACAGGCTTCTGATGCGGGCCGTCTCGGTGTCGCTCCCAACCACCACGGTGGGACCTCTCCTGCGCGCACGTAACGCGTATCTTTTTACATTACACAGGCTGAGTACTACCCTTACCAGTAGCGTGGCTGCAATGGTCCATAGCGACCCCACGAGCAGCAGCATGCGCGAGTAGCGCTGGCTTTCGTCGAGCAGCGAGTAGAAGGCTAGCAACAGCAGCAGGCCCGTACCCATACCCCTCACGATGCGCATCGGACGAACCGGTCGGTCGTATCCGCCATGCAGCCAGCTGCTGCACATCAATATCAGTATATAGAGCGGTACCACCAAGGTCAGGTATTCGGTCGGGTAGTAGTCGGCGCCTACGCCCTTTACGTTCTCCCAGAGCCGTTTGAGCAACACGAAGCCGCCGTAGGCCGTTAGGAAGTCGAGCAGCGGCACTGCCACGCGCGACGCCAGGCGCTTTATCCACGCCAACGTGGCACGCATCCAGATGGCGGTCTGCAGCAGAAGGTTGAACAGGCGTGCATTGCGGCCGCTGAAATACTTCTTCACGAAGATGGCCATGGCGTTGTAGAAAGTATACACGTAATTCATCGAGCCTTTCTTGGTGCTTTCGCCCTTGTAGTGCACGATGCGTGTGGTGGGCAGGTAGTAGTTCTTGAAGCCGGCCAGCCGGATGCGCCATGAGAAGTCGATGTCTTCGCCGTACATGAAATAGCTCTCGTCGAGGCCGCCGGTCTTGGCAAAAGCCTCGCGGCTCATCATCAGGAATGCACCCGGCATGATGTCTATCTCGTTGACATCCTCCTCGCCGAGGTGCCCCATATAGTAGGCAGCGAAGCGCCGCGACCGCGGGAAGAGCCGCGCCAGTCCCGATATCTTGTAGAAGGAGGCTTGCGGTGTCGGAAAACCACGTTTGCTTTCGCGCAGGTAATTGCCCTTGCCGTCGACCATCTTCACACAGAGGCCGCCGCAGTCGCGGTGGCTGCGCATAAAGTCGACGCACTTCACGAAAGTGTCGCTCTCCACTACCGTGTCGGGGTTGAGCAGCAGCAGCCAGTCGCCCGTGGCTTCGCGCAGCGCCTGGTTGTTGGCGCGGGCGAAGCCTACGTTTTCGTGGTTGGCCACCACGTGCACCCACGGGAAGTCGCGCTGCACCATCGCCACCGACCCGTCCACCGAGTCGTTGTCCACCACCCACACCTCAAGCTCCAGCTTCTCGCCGTCGTCAAGCAGACGCTCCGACGCATATACCGAACCGAGGCATTGCTTCAGGAAGTACTTGACATTATAGTTGACTATGACTACCGAGAGGGTCACTATTTCTTTTTCTTCTTGGTCGATTTCTCCACGATGGCCAAGGCCTCCTCAAGCGTCAGCTTCAAGGGGTCGACGCCCTTGGTCAGACGGAAGTTCTCACCGCGGAAGGTGAGGTAGGGACCGAAGCGGCCGATGTTCGACACCATCGCTTCGCCGTCCTTCACGCCGATTTCGTGCGGGTACACTTTCTTCAGCTCTTCTTTCTGCTGCTCGGCCTGACGCTTCACCTTGATGATGTCGATGGCGCGCTCCAGCGTCACCGTGTAGGGGTCGTCGTTTTTGCCCAACGAGTAGAACTTGCTGTTGTGGCGTACATAGGGGCCGAACTTGCCGATGCTCACCAGCACCTCTTTGTCTTCGAACTGGCCTAGTGTGCGCGGCAGGTTGAACAGGCTCAGGGCCTCCTCCAGGGTGATGTTTTCGATGCTCTGACCTTTCTTCATGCTGGCGAAGGTGGGCTTCTCGTCGGTGTTGGTCTCGCCAATCTGCACCAGGGTGCCGTAACGGCCTATCTTGGCATAGACGTTCTTG
>JAEEGL014194472.1_pt1 | contig 17594 bp, 11 predicted proteins | sample 9134231 | NCBI WGS metagenome assembly JAEEGL01 (sample SAMN16246548, study PRJNA631951) | gut metagenome | biome: gut microbiome; feature: rumen; material: fiber-attached | host: Bos | place: Iran: Karaj | collected 2018-10 | reverse complement strand
TTTTACAATTGACATTTCTCTAAATATTCTTTCTAAATCTTTTTTTTCTGTTATTTTCTTTTTTTCTAATAATTTAATTGCTACTTTTTCATTTGTATATTTATTAATTCCTAATTTTACTTTACTAAATGTCCCATTTCCTATTGTTTCTTTTATTATGTAATCTCCTATATAATTATTTCTGTAATCATTATTTGAATGTGATGAATACATTAATTTTTTTTATTTTATTATTTTCAATTTAAATATTTTTAAAAACCATTAAAAAGGTTAAATGGGCTCATCAAATTGTATTTCAAATGATGGAAAAAATTATAAAAGAGATGATTATTATGATTTAGTTGAAAAAAAAATGAAAGGAGCAATTAATGATAATAAATATAATCTAAATAATCAAAATATTAGTTTAGAAAGTGCTGATTTTAAATCTAATTTATATAATAACTTACAAAACACAAAAAATAAAGTGAATTTTTTTATTCCTTGGAAAAGTCATTTAATTGTTTATCTAAATTCTTTAACATATAATTGGGCAAAAAATTTATTGAATTATATTGAAGAATGTAATTTTTCTAATGAAAATAAATTTGAAAGTCAATTATTTTATGAAGAATTTAAAATAATGACTTGTCCAAAAATAATAAAAAAAAAAGAAAAAGAAAATAAAGAGAATTTTAAGGATGATATAAACGATGATACATTAAAAAATCCATATTTAGATTTCTCAAAGGATTTAACTGAAAGTATATTGTCTGATGATTCAAATAATAATTTGATTGATTTGAGAAAAGAAGATAAAATAAATAAAGAGACAAGAAAAGAATATTGTAAAGTTTTTAAAGAGCAAATTTATAAGGAAGATCATCCTATATATATTATAATAACAAAATTTAATTTATTTGTTGTTGAAGAAATTGATAATAAAATTGAAGAAATTAAAAATGAAGAAAATGAAAATATTATAAAAAAAAATTGTGAAGATTTTATTACACAAATTCAAGATTTTATATTAGAAGTTCATATTATTTTTAAATTATTTTATTCAAGAACTATATCTTTGTCATCATTTTCAGAAGAAAAAGATGAATTAATAAATTTAATAATTGGTGTTTTTTTTAATATAGGAAATTTTTATGAAAAAATGAAAAAGTTATTATTTTATTTAAATAAAAATAAAATAAATCTATATAAAGAAAAAATTGAATTATTTAGTGATATAAGACCAAATGATTTAGGAATTAATGAAAAATTTTGTTTAAATGATATAACAAGAGAATATCAAGAAAATTTAAAAAAAAACAAAAAAGAAGATGAATTAATTGAAAAAAAAGAAATAATTGATACAACAAGTCCTAAACAATTAAATTTAAAATTAAATATTGAAGAAGAACAAGAAAAAAATAATTATTTTTATCCTGGAAATAAATTCAGAATAACATCAGAATCTTCAAAATTACAAAGATTTACAAATAGATTTAGTAATTATTATAATAATTTAAATCATATAAAAGAACCATATGAAGATCCAATTAACTTTTTAAAAGAAATAAACAATTATAACGCCCCATTTGAAAAATTAATAATAATTGCTTCATTAAGTTCATTAATTTCAGAATCAATAGATGATTTTTATAAAGATTTGAAAGAATTTATTAAACCTTCAATGTTAAATATTGGAGCAGATGAATTAACTTCTATTTATTTATATATTATTATAAAAGTTAATTTACCTGAATTATTTATTTATTGTGATTTAATTGAATATTTTACTATTTCTTCTACTAAAAATAATATGTATGGATTTTATTTTTCTACTATTAAAGGTGTTTTAAATCATATTTTAGAAGTAGATGATAAAAGTAAATTATAATTATTTTATGTAAAATAATTTCATTTACTATTTTAATAATACATTAAATAAAAATCAATTTTTTTTAATAGTTTTCAAAAACTCTTTCTGCAATGTTATATCATTTGTGGTTAATATACAATTCTTATTAATGTTAGAAAAAATATTTTTATACATCATATTAGGTGGAAGTTTAAACTTAGTTATATCCAATTTTTCTAATTTGAAGCAATTATGAAATAAATTGTTCATCATTTCTACATTATCAATAAGAGAATTTGAAAACATTAAATTTATTAATGACACACAATTGTTGAACATATTTTCCATATTTTTAACTTTTCTTGTATCAAAATTATTTAAATTCAAATAAATTAATGATTCACACTGACTAAACATAGAATTCATATTTGTAACATTTAAAGTATTAAATTTAGATAAATCTAAAGAAATCAATGATGAACATTTGGCAAACATATATTCCATATTAATACATTTTTCAGTATTAATCTTTATTTGTAATTTTTTTAAAGAATTACAATTAAAAAACATAAAACTCATATCCAAAACATTATTAGTTACAAAATGATTTATATTTAATTCTTTTAATGAATTGCATTGAAAAAACATATGATTCATTTTTGTAACTATATGGGTGTTAAAAGATTTAATATTTAAATGTTCTAATTTATAGCAACAAAAAAACATTTCACTCATATTAGTAACATTTTTAGTATTAAAATCATTTAAATTTAATATTTTTATTGATTCACATTCACCAAACATATGACTCATATTTACAATGTTTGATGTATTAAAATTAGAAAAATCAATATTTTCTAAATAATTACATTGATTAAATAAAAAACTGGTGTTATTTAGAGAAATACTTTTAAAATGACAAAAATTAATTGATATTAATGAATTACAATTTGAAAACATAAAATTAATATTTATTAATGGATTTTTACATTCAATTTTAATTGAATATATACCTTCTTCTTTGAATCTATGTGAAATGCCAATTTTTTGATTTTTTAAATAATTTTCACATTTGTTTTTAATTTCTACTTCATTTTCAATACCACTCAATTCATAATTTGAATCTTTTTTTGTTTTAGAAAAATAATTTATTAATTGTATTTCCTTATTTACATCTTTTGATTTTATGTTATAATAGCATAAAATAAAATTATTTTTTTTTTGTTTAATTGTTTCAATTGAAGTCAATTGAATTATATCATTTGTTTTTGATTCTTTCATTTTAATAGAGTCTATTGGATAAGAAGAATCATTTGTTGTTGTTTCTTTATCTAAATTAATACAAATTTCTTTTGAAAAACCATTTGTAAGTTCATCTTCTAAATCTTCATAAATAATTTGAAAAACTTCAACTTCATCAACTAAAAAATAATCAACTTTATTATTTGCTAAATTTTTCTTATCTAAAAAAGCATCATCCCCACAAGAACAACACATATTCATATCTACTAAACTAAAAGAAAAATCTGCAGTAAAATTTGGTCCATTATTTTTACTTTTAATAATATTATATTTAATATTAGTTTTATTACTAAAAATTTTTTGTTCTCTAATATTAAATAATTTAACATCATTACAAAAAAATTGAACTTCATTATCTAAACTTTCCCAATTATTTGGATAATAACCTCCAAATTTTATTCCTTCTTTTGATTTAACAAAAATAATATTTTCTTTTATATTATCACATTTATTATGAAAAGTTTCAAATGAATCTCCATCAATTGATTTTCTATATAATAATTTTAGTTCGATATTTATAGATGGTGATATTAATTTTTTTATAAAATTATTTTCTTTTTCTGTTTTTATTATTTTACTATCTAAATTTTTAATTAATGATTTATCTATTTTTTTTTCTAGATTTGAAAAACTAAATAATGATAAATTTTCATTTTTTTTTTCTTCTTCTTTATTTGATTTTTGTTGGGTAAATTTATAAAATTTTGTATTTGAATTCATATATTGGAAACAATTATTATGTAGATATTTTATTTTTATTTGCTTTTTATATTTACCTAAATAACATAATTTAATTTTCTTAATTCTTTCTTTTTCTTCAATATTTATTACTTCAAAAATTGAACCTGGAAAAAATAGAATTTCTTTTTCATCATTAAAAAAAGTTATTTTTCCTATATCTGCATTTGAACATAATGAAATATCTAATTGAGACTTTGGTTTTTCAATTTCATATAAAATTTCATAACAATTTTTTTTTTTATTGATAAATTGTAAAGCAACACTTATATCTTCAGTAAAAGATAAAAAAGCTCTTGAAAAAACAATAAGTTTTGGGAAATTGTTTTTATTTTTAATAATTTTATTTAATCTATCAAATTCACTTTTTTCAATATTTGAACCTCTATATAATTGTTTTGAAAAATAAGAATTTAAAGTTTTTGAATTAATTCCTTCATATAAACATTTTATAAATGGAATATATTCTTTTCCATATCCTTCTTTTAATTTAGAATTTAATTGAAAATAAAAATCAGAATCTATTGTATATAATCTTGCATAGATTTTTGATAATAATTCAATTGGAATTATTTTATAATCAAAAATAGGTAACAATAAATCCTTTACATTTTCATTTGATGAATAATCCTTATATACATTTTCTTGAAATTTTTTTTGTTCTTTGTAATCAAAATCTGTTATTATATTTTTGAAAAAAATTGGGAAAATCATATCTTCTAATTGATTTACTATATCAAAAGTCAATTCTTGTACTTTACACTCATACATTTCATTAATATTATAGAGTTCAGATTGAATTGAATTTTCTTTTAATTCAATTAAATGAGGTTTATTAATTTCATTTATCAATTCATCAATATAATAAATTTTCCTTTGATAATTATATAATCCTTCATTAACTAAGTATTTATTACCTTCAGAAGTAAATATATAAACTTTTGAAAGGCTGTAAAAATGTTTTAAATTATTTTGAAATCTAGTATAAAAATAATCATAAAATTGACAACTTAATATTATTACTGTATCTTTGAAATAAACTAATTTTAATTGTTCTATTCCATTATCAACATTATCAAAAAAATAACTTTCTGGTATACAAACCTTTAACATTTTTTGATAATATTCATTTTCTTCATCTGATATATTTGGATCCATCCATATTAAAACTTTTTTATCCATTTTCTAATTTATAGATAATAGTAAAATTAAATAATATTTAATTCTTTGATTATTTTTTTTGAGAAATAGGTTCATTTTTTTATTTTAAGGAAATAAAGTCCTCTAAAAAATAAATTGTATTTATTTATGATGAAATATAATATAAATTAAAAATATAATAATTTAAAAATAAATTAAAAAAAAATAACTTCAAAAAAAAAAAAATAATTAAAATGTCTGAAACTTCTGAAATCTCAACACCTCAACTAGGAGTAGGAGAAATCTTAATATGCAACAAGGATACAAAAGGGAAATTTGAGCCATTAAAACATTTCATAGGTAAAGTAATATTAGCAATAGGAGGAGGAGGTGACACAGTATATGTTGTAGAAGACAAAGATCACATTTCCTCAGAAGTAAAATCAATTCAAACTCGTACTGCAGCAGATATGATGAAAACAAATCAATTTTCACAAAATGAACATATGAACACTAATCATTCTCTACCAGTAAATCCAGCAAATGAAGAAAATAATCCTGCACAGAAAACAATGACAAGTGAAGGTAAAAAACCAGAAGATTTTTTTAATGATAATGAAAATGAAGAAGAAGTTCCTTCTCAAATAATACAAATTTGTAAAGGAAAATATCATTTAATGAAATTAACAAGTGATGGTAAAGTTAGATGTAGTGGAAAACCATATTTTGGTGTTGTTGGTTTAGGTGGTGCTGCTTGGAGTGATACTACTGAATTACTTCCTAATTTAAGAAATGTTAAAGTTGTTCAAATTGCTTGTGGTGAATTTCATAGTTTAGCTCTTGCTGAAAATGGTGATTTATATACTTGGGGAATGGGATTTGAAGGACAATTAGGACTTAGTTCACAATATAAAGTTGCTTCTTCTCCTAGATATCTTAGATTTTTTTTTAGAAAACCTGTTAAATTTATTACTTGTGGTAATAATTATTCACTTGCTATTACTAATAGTTGTGAATTATATGGTTGGGGTGAGAATAAATTAGGTCAGTTAGGTTTAGGTAAAGTTCAAATTGTTGATACACCTACTAGAATTGATATACTTGATAAATATGGTGATCAGGAAGGTTGTGCTACTTCTGAAAGTTTAGTTAATAATAAATTAGAAAGAGTTTATACTGAAAAACCACTTAAAGCTTGTTATGTTTCTGCTGGATATTCACATACTTGTGTTGTTACTGAAGAAGGTTATCCTGTTACTTTTGGATTGAATATTTATGGTCAATTAGGTTTAGGAAATACTATTACTTCATTTGAACCTAGATTAATAGAAAAAGATGAAGGTGGTGAATTAATTCAACCAATTGTTAAATGTGGTTGTAGTACTAGTGGTACTTTTCTAATTGCTAAAAATGGTACTATGTATTCTATGGGAAGTGGAGATATTGGTCATGGTGATATTGGTATGGTTAAATTACCTAAAGTTATTGCTGGAAATAGAATCTTTTCTCATATTTTCTGTAATGAAGTTAGTGTTGTTGCTTTTGCTACTTTAAGAATTTTATCTGTTTCTCCTTCTTGTGGACCTGCAACTGGAAATACTATTTTATCTATTATTGGTTCTGCTTTTAAAGACTTTCCTAAATTATCTGTTCGTTTTCTTTTTGGTGGTATTTCTCGTGATGTAAGAGGTAATTTTGATAAATTATCAAGAACTATTTTTGTTAATACACCAAATTTCTTAGAATTTTGTCCTAATTTAGAATTACCATGTAATTGTACAATACAAGTAACATTTGATGGAAATTTCTTTACAGAATATAGTGAAAAATTTCTTATATATCCAAATACAATAAAAATATCTGCAATAGAACCTAAATGTGGAGCAATCGAAGGAAATACACCACTTCAAGTCAAAATAAATCTTGATCAAATTCCTCAAAAATACTTATTTTCACTTACTGTAGGATTCCAAGCAAAACCAGTAAGTATGGATGTATCAAGTCGTCAATATAAAAGTAAAAAAGGAAGTATATCAGTAACTCAAAATGAAATGAAATCAATAGAAGAAAGTAAAATGACAGATGGTCAAAATACAACCTCAGTACAACAAGAAGGGACAATAATAAATCCAATGGATATAGAAAACTTAGATAATCAATTAGATAAAGCAAATTGGTATTGTTGTTTCTCAACATATGAAAATGGTATAATGACATGTACAATACCAACAATAGAAAATTTCTCTCAAGATCAAGTAGAATATAATGTAGATGTAGCAATAAATGGTCAACAATTTTCAGGATTCCCAATGATATATAGATTCTATGATATTAAAATAGAAAAAATATATCCAGATATATCATCAATTGAAGGAGGATTACAAATGAAAATATATGGTAATGGATTATTTGATTCAGTAACAAAAAAAGCAAAAATAACATCAAGTTTAGGTGAAAGATTCACAGAAATACAATGGGATCGTCAAGATAAAACATTTGTTTTAGGTTCAGTTCCATTAAATTGGATAACAAGTGATGATTCAATTTTAAAATCAGAAAATCCAAGTGAATTATATACAAAATATGCATTTGATGTATCATTTACATTAAATGGTACAGAATGGATTAATGCAGGTTCATTTCATTATTGTGATGCTAAAGTTACTAGAATTGCTTATGTATTATTTGCAGAAAATCAAAATTTAGAAGAAAGAAATAATATTTTAATGAAAAAAGAAGAATTAAATGAAGATGAAAAAACAGTTTTAGGAATGATGGAACCATCAACAGATAAAAAAAAATTAGCTGATTATGAAAAGAAAATAAAAGAAGAAGAAGATACAATATTAAATGTTCATAAAAGACCATATAATGGTCTTGCACTTTATGGAAGTTTCTTCCCTGAAATTGATACTTTAAAAATTAAATTTGCTACAATTAATTCAGAAACTAATTCTGAAATTGATACTGTTGTTTATTATGTTAATGAAAATAAAATTACTTGTTTAATTCCTGAAGTTCCTCAATTACCTGCAGGAGAATATGAATTAGAAATTTTTTTGAGTTTAAATGGACAACAATTTGTTGATACTGGTAAAAAAATATTGTATACTGCTCCTGAGTTTGGAATGAGTTTTGATGATATTGTTAAAGCTGATGAAGCTGATAAAAAAAAGAAACCTGGGAAAAAGTAAATAATATTAAAACAGAAAAATATATTATTTTTTTAAATAATATTTTTCTTATATTTTATAATTTTAATTTTTTATTTTTTTTTTATTTGATTTTAAAAAAATAAATACATATTTGATAAGTGACCTTAAAAATAAAATAAAAAAGTGAATGGAAAAAAGTTCAGATGATGATGTGTTTTATTGTAATTATAATGGAGAAAAAATTATTGTTAATTTATATGAATCATTTAAAACTTTTAAAAATCAATGTGCAAAAGCCTTAAAAATTGAAAATACAAAAGATATTAAATTTTATATAAAATTTAATGATATTGAAGTTGAAATAACAAATCAAGACATTTATGAAGAAAATATTCTAAATGATTTATCAATTAAAGAAGTATTTTGCTTTTTAAATAATAATTCTAATAATAGAAATAATGAAAAACGTATTTCAGATGATGAAGAAAAATTATTATCTATAATTAAAAAACTAGAAGAAAGAGTAAATAAATTAGAATTGAATAATAATGAGATTCTACAAAAAAATAAAGAATTAGAAAATGAATTATCAAACTTAAAAAATCAATTTGAAAATTATAAAAAGGAAACAAATATAAGATTAAACCAATTAGAAATTGAGAAAGGAAAAGAAAATGTTAAATTCATAGAAGAAATAAAAAATCGTTCATCTAATAATGAATTAGATATTCAAATTCCAATTAAAGAAAATAAAAAAATTAATAAAATACAAACTATAGAGCCTAAAGAATTAGAAAATTCTTATAAAACGGTTGAGCCATCAAAAATAAATAATATTTTTAATATTAACTTTTATTCATTTGCTATTTCATTAATCACAAAAAAAATTTCCAAAGATAATATAGATAAAAAAAAAAATTGTATTAAAACTACAATTAAATTAAAAAATAATGGTACGATTGATTTTCCTGCTAATTGTTGTTTAAAGAATAAATCAGATGATAATGAATCCCATTTTTATATTAAAGATATAATAATAAATAATGGAGATATTGTAAAGATAAATCAAATAATTGATATTACAATTTTTTTATTTTTGAAGAATAAAAATATAAATAAGGGAGTTTTTTTTATTTATTTAATTTTATATAATGCTCAAATAGGTATTATTGGAAAGGAAGAAAAATTGGAAATTCAATTATTTGATAATAAATAGATATTAATATAGAGAAATGTAGATATTGATAAATTAAAATATAATTTTAAATTAATAAGGCTCAATTTAATATATTTATTTTTATTAAGAATTTTTATATTTTTTTAAATCTTTTTCATTAAATAATTTTATTATATTTTTTTAAATATTATTTTTATAATTTTTTCTTTTTTCCTCAACTTAAATCATTATAATTAATAAAATATATAAAAATATAATGGAAAATTGTAAAAAATAAAATAATTCCTGATCAGGATATAAATAAAAATTAAAATATAATTATAAATTAAAAATGAGCGAAGGATATAAGTTAAATGAAAAAATAGGAGGAGGAAACTTTGGAGAAGTCTACTCAGGAATATTAAAAATAGCAATAAAAAGAATTCCAAAATCAATAATAGAAGATCAAAAATTAAATAAAGAATTAGAAAGAGAAAAAAATATTTTATCTAAATGCAAATCTACAAATATAATAAAATTATATGATTTTATAGAAACAGAAGATTATTATGATTTAATTTTAGAAAAATGTGACACAGATTTAAATTCAATATTAGAAAAAAGAAAGAGAGGATTTTCAATAATAGAAATTCGAAATATAATGAATCAATTAAATAATGCATTTCGAATATTAGAATCAAAAAATATAATTCATAGAGATATTAAATTAGAAAATATTTTAGTGAAATATAATAATAGATCAAAAGAAGATTTTACCGTTAAATTAGCAGATTTTGGTTTAAGTAGAGAAATATCAAATAAAATAAAAATTGATGATTCATTTTGTGGTTCTCCTGATACAATGGCACCTGAAATTTTATATGAATTACCTTATAATAATAAAGCTGATTTATGGAGTATTGGAATGATTATGTATCAAATGTATTATAATCATTTTCCAAATTTTAATAAAAATAATATTCCTGATAAATTACCTGTTGATAATAATTTTAGAGATCTTTTAATTAAATGTTTAAAAAAAAATCCTGATGAAAGAATTGGTTGGAGAGAATATTTTCATCATCAATTTTTTTTAGATATGAAACACATTAATATTTTAGTTATGGGAAAAAAAAATTGTGGGAAAAGTACTTTAATTAAAAATATTTTTAAAGATAAAGAATATAGAGTTAATAATACTATTCTTGCTTTTTCTAATTGTGTTATTTCAGAAGGAAAAAATGAGAAATTTAGATTTTATGAAATGAAAGGATTTAATGAAAGAAGATATAAATTTGAAAATATGATTCAAGATGTTAATAGTATAATTAATAATGAACTTGATAAAAAAGATCCTGATAAATTTATTCATTGTATTTGGTATTGTTTTAATCATCAAACTTTTAATATGGAAGAATATAAATATATAAAGCAGTTAATAAATAATTTTAAAGGAGAAAAAATACCAATTTGTTTTGTTAGTACTATTACTATTGATAAAAATGAAGCTAGTAATATTTTTGATAAGTTAATGGAATTTGAAAATAAAAAAAATGAAATTTATGTTAAATGTAGATTATTAGCTGAAAAATTTGTTGTTAATGATAAAAAAGGTAAATTTATTACAACTATTAATCCTTTTGGTATTGATTTTTTAATTAAAAGTACTATTCAAAAATTAAAAGATATTTCTCAAGAAAAGAATATTAATTATTTACCTCTTGATACAGAGAGAAATAGAAATAGATATTCATTTACAAATATTCTTGAACGAATAAAGGTAGAATGTTAATAATAATATAATATTTTTAATCTTGTTTTATACAGTTTGTATAGATTCAAAGTTTCAAATATCATTATAGTATTAATATTTTTATTTAAAATACTTTATATATTTTTTTTTTATAATATAAAATTTTTGATTATAAATCTATTAAAATTATAAAATACTTTTTTTTAGATTAATAATTTCAATTAAATTAACTTATTAAAATAATTAAATAAATAAATAATTATACTTAATTTCTTTAAAAAAAAATTTGAAATATAATTTTATAATTTTGTCTTAAATATAATCAAATTTATGAAATAATATTCTTATTTTTAAATTAAATATTTTAATATAATTAATATTTCAAAATTAAAATTATATCTTAAAATGGAGAGTTTAGATGATCCAATAGACATGTCAAAATTAGCAATATCTCCAATAGCAAAGCCAATGGCAAGTGAAAAATTAACAATGAAATTAATAGGATTAATATCAAAATTATCAAAAGTAAAATTAATAAAAAGAGGAGTAAAGGAAGTGAATAAATTTTACAGAAAAGAAGAATCAAAGAAAAAAAAGTGTATATGTATTCTTGCAGGTGATGTATCACCAGTAGATGTAATAAGTCATATTCCAATATTATGTGAAAAAAATAATGTTCCTTATGTTTATATTCCTTCAAGACAAGCATTAGGAACTGCATCACAAACTAAAAGACCAACTTCAGTTGTAATTTTATTAGAACCTCCTGAAGATAATAAACATTATGAAAGTTTTCAAAAAATTAAAAAAGTTGTTATGAAATATGATGAAGAATATGAGTAAATAAATTAAATTATATTTTTTTTTGTGAATTAATATTTATTTAAAATATTTTTTTTAATTGTTAATATAGTTAATATATTTTTTTAAAATATAATATATTATATTTTATAATATGGAAGGTGAATTTCCAGTAACATATAATTTTTATAATGATATTAAAAAAGGTACTTTACCTAATCAATATGATCTTTTTCTACAATCTATTTCTGATAAATATAATTTATTACCAGAAAATATAAATTCATTTTTTTTTGAATTAGAAACACAAGAACATAAATTTTATAAAATTACTCCAGAAAATTATACAAAATTAAGTAAAAATAAAAATGGAACTATTTATCTTTATTTTACTGAAACTGAATACAAAGGAATTTACAATTGTGAAGAAGAAGAAGAAGAAGGAGAAGAAGATGAAAAAATAGAAACAATAGAAAAAAATGAAGTTATAATAAATGAAAATCCAATACCAAATAATACTAGAGTTGACAAAAAACAAGTTATTAATAATATAATTTCAAAAATAAAAAAATTAAGAGAAATAAAAGCAGCTAAAGAAAAAGAAAAAGAAGATAAACAAATAAATAGTATAGAAGCATTAATAGCTCAAAAGATAAAAGATTTAACTGCAGAATTAGTAAGAGAAGCAAATATAGGAGTAAGTACAATATTAGAAAATTCAAAATTAGAACAATTAATTGAAAATAATGAAAAAAAAGAATATAAAAAAATATGTGTTAGTATTCATAATGGAATTGAATGTAATGGTTGTAAAATGAAACCAATTAAAGGATTAAGATATAAATGTAGTATTTGTCCTGATGTTAATTTTTGTCAAAAATGTGAAGAAAATTTAGGTGAAAAACATAATCATCCTTTATTTAAATTAAAATATGAAATTGAAGAACTTCTTTTATAAAAATTAGATATATTTAAATTAAAAATTTTAAATTTTATTTTAATATAAAAAATACTCTTTTTTATTTATATAAATACTTTTATTTTATTTTATTGTTTTTTTTATTAAATAAGGTTATTGCTTCTTTTATATTTATTATACATATTTGTTTTCCTTTTAATATTTCTTCATCATCACTATTAACATCATCATCTTGAAATATTGAAACTTGTTTTTTTTGCCATTTATCATTTATTCCTATTTCACAATCTCTAAATATTTTAAAATGTTTTATTTTTTTATTTTTTCCTTGAAAAGAAATATCACTTTCAAAATATTTTTTAACACTTGATATTTTTTTTCTTTTCATGATTGAAAAATATTTATATTCATTTATATTATTTTCTTTTGTATCAAAGTCATAATATTGAATGTTATGTTGATAAATTCTTGTAGTTGAATTAAAAGGTGAAAATTTATCATTTTCTTTCAATTTTTTAATTTTTAAAAGTGAATATTTTTCACTTGGTGATATATTAAATAAAACTATATTATTTTTCTTTTTTTCTGAATCAGTAATCCAGAATGGAATATATTTTGTTGGTGTTATTCTATTATTTTCTGTTTTATAATCAGAAAAATTAAATGAATTTGTTTTTGCATCTGTTGGAAGTGCATTTATAGTACTTCTTTTTATTTTTTCTTTTTCATTTGTTATTTCTGGAAATTGATATAAATTATTTGATATATTTTCTTGATTCCTTAAAATAAAACCTAAATTTTGCATAAAAACCAAAAAAGTCAAACTTTAAAATTTAAATTTTAAATTAATTCCTTATTATATTTTATATTTTATATTTTTACTTAAAAAAATATTTCAAAATATATTATATTCCCAAAAATAACCATAAAAACTCAATAAACAAGCATATAAAAAAAATAAAAATAAAAAAAAAATTAAAAAAAATCCATTTATTCATTTTAAGTATTGAATATATTTTAATTTTTTAAATTATTTCAAAAAAAAACCCAATTTTGTTTATTTTTCATTATTCAAAGCAGATTGTAATTTTTCTTCTCTTTTTTTAGCTTTAAATCCTTTTTCAGGTTTTCTCCAATCATGAGGATTAAATCCTTTAAATTGTTCACTGAAAGTTTTACATAAATTATTTAATTCATTAGCACTTTCTTTAAATTCAGTCAAAGCAACACAAGTTGCAGTTTTTTTATGAACTAATTCACCAAGTTTACTTTTAGAAGGAACAATAGCATAAGGAACTCCCATAGATTTACATAAAGTAGGTAAGAAAACAACAGTTTCAATTGGATCAACATCAGCAGCAATTAATACTATTTTTGCTCTTTTTTGTTCTATTAAATATGTAACATGATTTAAACCACATTTTACATATGATGGTTTAGGTCCATCTTTTTTTTTTTTACCTTTATCTTTCTCTTTTGATTCTTTTGCTTCATTTTCAGCTTCTTTTTTTAATCTTTCTTTTTTTTCTTTTTTTGTTTCTGGAGAATATTTTTTGAAAAGTTCTATTACTTTCTTTGTTGTTGGTTTGTCTAATGGTTTTAAGAATTGAGCAATTACAGGAGGACATTTTAATCTTCTTAAAAGTATTCTTTTTTTACGTTGAATTTGAACGTATCTTGGAAATCTTACAAAACGAGATTTTATTATACGAGGACGTATTGCATTTCCCAAACGAAAGTTTTTCTTTTGAGGTTGACATAAAGGATGTTTTTCATTTAATTTTTTTATTTGACTTTGAGTGTAAATTGTTGTCTTCTTTGCTTTCTTTACCATTTTTAAAATGTTAAAGATATAATGTTAAATTATTTATTTTTATTATTTTTTTTTATTTCAAATAATTATTTTTTTATTTTAATATTTAATTATTTATTTTTTTTTTCATTACATTTATTATATAATTCATCTATACATTTCTGAATTGAAAAATCTACTTTTTCACCATCTTTTTTAACAATAAAGAAACATCTTGAAAATTCATATTTCTCAGATTTACCAGTTGTTATAAAATCTAAATCTTTAATTTTATCATCATAATTATGATGATATTTTAAAACATCTTCAACAAATTGTTTATCATTATCTTTTAATGCTTCACCATCTTTATTATCAGTTAATATTTTTCTAGCTTTTGCTTTAACTAAACTAATATCATTAAATTTTTCACCTCCTAAATTAACTGAATTTTCTAAAAATGTTTTATTACTTTTTCCCTTTTTACCTTTTTTATCTTTTTTATTTTTTTTTTTACTTTTTTTATCATTACTTTTAACACATTGTTCATAATGATCACCATGATTTTTCCAAAATTCAATTAAATCTTCACCTTCACATTTTTCAACTTTAAAAACTTCTTCATTTATTTTTAAAGAATCTTTAAATTTTAATTCTTCATCTGGTTTAATTAAAATTGCAAAATGACCTTCTTTTGATTTAAATCTTCCATAAGGAACATTTAAATTTGGATTTTCTTTTTTAAATTCTGATAAAATATCTTTCCATTTTATTTTAGTTTCTTCATTTGATGTTATTTTTAAAATTGTTGGATCAATTGATTCATTTTCTTCTTCTTCTTTTTCTTCATTTTCATCTTCTTTTTCTTCTTTTTTTCTTTTTTTATTAAGAAGTATTAATTCTGGTAATTCTTTATTATTTATTCTTCTTACTCTTTCTTTTGTTTCATCTAATTCTAATTCTTTACTTTCATTTATTCCTTCTTTTAATTCTTCTTTTGTCCATCCCGCATTTTTTACTTTATTACATTTTAAAAAATAATCTAAATCAATATAACCTTCTGAATCTGATGTTATTTTTTGATGAAAAAATTGATCTTTTTTTAAATTTTCATCACTTAAATAATATTCCATTTGATTTTTTATATCATTTAATTTTTCTTTTGAAATTTCTGACATTTTTAGATGATAAACTATAATGAATTAAATTAATTAAATCATTTATATATTATTTGCTAGGTCTTAATAAAAATTAAAAAAAAATAAAACAAAATGAAAATAACTTTCAACTCAAAATTAAATGATATAAAATCAAAACAACCAAAAAAAACATTAGTTGTAAATAAAATATCCCCAGGTTCAAATTTAAAAATAGAAAATGAAGTAAAAAATTTATTTGATAATCCAAATACTTTTCTTCAATTACCTTCAGATTCAAAATTACCTTTTGTTGTTGGTAGAAGATTACAAGGACCAAGATATGATTTAGATGATAAATTAATACCTTATAGTATAGTTGGAAATCCAAAATTTTTAAAAAATAAAATAAATAATAATAATAATAATAATTCAATTTCAAGAAGTATATATTCTCAACAACATAGTAAATCTTCAATGCCAAGATATAATAATGATAATTCAAAATCTACAACAATGAGTGATAATCAAATTAAAGCAATTTTTTCTAAATGTAAATATAATATTGAAAATAATAATACAAAAAGTAATGATTTTTTACAAACTATTCCTATTAATATGAATGAATATGTAATTAGACCACTTTTAATTCAAGAAAATAATTTAAAAATATATAAAAAAAATATAAAACTTCAAAAAAGATTTAATAGAAATATAATTAAAAAATTATATACAACTTCTAAAACTGAATTATCTGAATCAAATAGAATTAATTTAATTCAAGAAAGTGATAATTATATTACAAAGACAGAAACTTTAAATTATATGTCATATAATGAGAGAAAAAAAAATTTTGGAAATGGATTACAAAATTGGAGTATGTCTTTAAGAAGACCTGAGAATTTTGAAGGTGAAAGAAGAGGTTATGTTAATGTTGGAACTGATAATAAACCTTATTGGATTATTTTAAGAGAGAAATATCCTAATCAATTTGAAAATATTATGAATCCTAATAATATTAATAATGAATTTGATAAAGCTATGTATAAGACTCAAAGTTTTAATAAATATATAACTACTTTTCCTAATTTTAAAAAATTTATGAATAAAACTTGTGATATTTGGGGTTTGGAAGTTAAAGGAAAAAATTTGTTAAAAGCAGAAGAAGATAATTATAAACAATTAAAAGGAAAAACAAAAAGAATAGTTCATTTAAAATATGATAAAGAAAGTATGAAAGATTTAAATATATGTGAAAATTGGAAATATAAAACAATTTATTAATTGTAATTTTAGTATTAACATTTAAATCAAAAAAGATTAATTTATTGTTATTTAAATAAATAAAATATATTGTATTATTTATATACATAAATAAAATGGATAAAAAAAATTGTACTCCATTAGATTGGAAAAAATATTTTAAACATCAAATCTTTATTGAAGATAATAAACTTCCAATATATTATACAGGAGACTCAGGACCAAATTTAATATGTCTTCATGGTGCAGGACATTCAGCATTATCATTTAGTCTCCTTGCAGAATTGGCAAAAAATTTTAGAGTTATATCATTTGATTTTCGTGGTCATGGTTTTAACACAATTCAACCAGCAACTGATTTATCAATTGATACTTTAATTTCAGAAACAGAAAAAGTACTCTTAGAAGTAAATAAATTATTCCCAGATGAAACAATGATAATATTAGGTCATTCATTAGGTGGTGCTGTTGCAACAAAAGCAGTTTGTCATATTTTAAAAACTGAATTTAATAAAGATTTATATGATAAAATTCAAGGAGTTATTATTATTGATGTTATTGAAGGTTCTGCTATGGAAGCTCTTCCTTTTATGATGAATGTTGTTCAG
>JAEEGL017163902.1_pt1 | contig 17595 bp, 10 predicted proteins | sample 9134231 | NCBI WGS metagenome assembly JAEEGL01 (sample SAMN16246548, study PRJNA631951) | gut metagenome | biome: gut microbiome; feature: rumen; material: fiber-attached | host: Bos | place: Iran: Karaj | collected 2018-10 | reverse complement strand
TTCTTGTACTCGTATACTTCGAGTTCCTTGATACCAAAACCACTACCGTTTTCTACTCTGGCATATCCGTAAATTCTGACATATCTTGCACTCTGTCCTGCAAGTACTACATTGTCAACAAGTTCAGGATATCCTCTCTTCATTCTGTATAAAGTGGTCCAGTCTGATTTGTTATTTGAGATCTGAATGTCGTAAATCTTTCCGGCATCTGTAGTCCAGTTGATAATAACTCTACCGATATTGTATGCCTTTCCAAGATCTACACAGAGCCACTGATTATCATCCTCACCTGATGTCCATGATGTGTTAGTCTTGCCATCTACTGCATTCTCTGCAAGTACATTTGTCTGGTCAAGAACACCATTATTGTACATCCACCAAACTTCTCTGAGTGAAGATGAAGTAACTGTCTTGTCCTTTGCGATGTTCTCACCAAAAGCATCCGGTCTTCTTGCAACACCGTTTGTTCCAAGAACTTCAAACTCATAGATAGAGTAAGCATAATTAGTAGCTCTCTCATTCATGTAGATTCTTACGTATCTTGCTGTAGCAGTGGTCTCAACTGTAACGTCCTTTGGATCTGTTGCTGGACCCTGCTCTTCTGTAGGCTGCTGTGCACTTACGTAAACTGTCTTTGTTCCACGTCCAAGTTCAGCTCCTGTAGTCTTGCTTACAGCAACTACAATAAGTTCGTATGTACCCTCTGCTAATTTAATAAGTCCGTTTGCTGCCGGATGATTAGAAAATGTATATCCATCCGGAGCCTTTGCGTAATTTCCTTCCGTGTCTACATAAATCTTATAATTTGCATTGTCGATGGAATTCCAACTAGCCGATACATTTCCATCACCTGTTATATTATATGAAATATTGATATCCTGATTACTTGGTTCCTCGCCACCTGCATTTGGGTTACCAACTGAATAGATATCCTCCCAGTTTTCCTCATCGTTAGAAACCTGAACTTTGTAAGACTTAGCATAAGCTGCCTCCCACAAAATATGGAATCCTGTAATGTTGGCCTGCTTTCCCAAGTCCACATATACCCATTGTGGATCAGCCTTTGTACTCTCCCATCTTGTAGTAGTATCACCGTCCACAATCTTGTCTGCTGTTGAATTTCCAACCTCTGTGCTTGCATATACAGGTCTGTCCATTGAAATAACATATGGTGTGTTATCATCCGCGGCCTGTACACTTGCTTCGAAAGTCGGCATAAGAGTGACTACCATAGCTGTAGATAATGCAAATGATATTGCTCTTTTTACAGCAGATTTCACTTCTTTCTTTCTCATATCCGTTATCCTCCTATAACTTCTTTTGCACCCAATCCCTTTTAGGGCGCAATCCTTTTATTTTTCCATAGTTAAATTGTATAATTTTTATGAAATTTTAACAAGATAGACTGAGTTAAAACAGATTTTTCAGCAAATTTGCACAAAGTACAATGACATATAAGGGGTTTTTATACCGTTTTTGGACTTATTTACTAAAAATCGTTCAATATTCTTTTTTTCGAATAAAAGTGTTTTTATTGTGTAATCATTTAATTCAATTTGATTTTGCTATAATTATTTTAAATTAAATCCGAGAATAATGGAGCAATGTAAAAAAATCTCCCGGATTCATCTTTCAAACCCAGGAGATTACACTAATAATATTCACACTTATTAGAGTTGGCGTCGCAAATAACTTAGTCAACTCACTTTTGCAGATACTTCTTAATAATCGTATCTTTCACTTCATCCGGAATCATATCACTCGCAAGTATCTCTTCAATAAAAGCTTTTCTTCCTTCTTCTCTTCCCTCTTCTCTTCCTTCTTCTCTTCCTTCTTTTCTTCCTTCTTTTCTTCCTTCTTTTCTTCCTTCTTTTCTTCCTTCTTGTCTTCCTTCTTCTCTTCCCTCTTCTCTACCTTCTTGTCTTCCCTCTTCTCTTCCTTCTTCTCTTGCATCTCTTTTAACCATCTCTATATATTTTACTTCATCAAATTCTGTGAGTATCATATCTGTCACCTCCGCCTTATGAGCAGTGAGTATATCTCTCAATATGTTTTCACTACAACATCTATCGATAGCTTTGTCTATTGCTATCTCTATATTACCATATTTATTATTGTAAAGATATACGCTATCTACAAAATATGAATACTCGTACAATGGCCTGCACTTTTCCAGCAGTTCATCGTTTTTACCTATATTGATATTGATCATTACAGCCTCGCACTCTAGTGTATTTGAGTAACCCTCAAACATATCACTCAACTTTAGAACCGTTCTCTCCGGCATATTATTTTCTCCAATATAAAACACATAGTACTGCGGTTTTGGAAGTTTTAACATCTTGGTTCCATATAAATTCAGATTATTTTTTATAATATACTGTTCATAAAGCATTCAATGTATTCATTTTGGTTCTGGCACGTCACACACAGTTTATACACATTTCATGTGTGATGTCAAGTATTATGTCCACCATTTCTAAGTAAAAAATGCGCCAGATAAATCTGACGCATTTTCTATATTACTATATACAATTAATCTAAATATCCTTTTATAGGATAGAAGTAATTATTGCAAATATCTTCATATAAAGCTGTATTCATTTCATAATCAAGGTAATCATCTAATACAAATGTATTCTCATCTCTTACGTATGTTCTGTTATATACACCAAGTGCCTTGTACAGAGCATTTCCGTTTGCTGCACTTGTTACATTTTTAACAGCTGTTGCAATATTCAACTTATTCTCGTCAAGCTTCACAACATTGAGAACATTATAATATAAGAACTGATGTCCTTCAACTGTTGGCATATATCTGTTCTGATATAGATAATCCGCAACATCATAGATTGATACTGTAGTAATCTTACCATATACAACTGTACCATTAACAAGTACTGAATATGGTCTGATTACATATTTTGCACTCATAGCCTTAGCTGTAATACCATTATTTGTAAATGTAACTGTAAAGTACTTATTATCAGTATCAGAAAGATTATCAAATAATCCGGCAGAAGCTACCATCTTATGCACATTTGTTCCGTCAATTACAAAATGATCACTATCATTTGTTACATCTGCTTCTAAACCGTATAATGTACCATAACTTTCAACTGCAACATCATCAATTGTCTTTGGTGCTTTAGATGTAATTCTGAAAGATGGTGAATTTTTAGATACAGTTGAGGTGTTTGCATTCACCTGATATCCAGCAACTTCAATCTCATCAGATGTTGTTATAGGTGTAACTGCTTCAATATTCTTAATGATTACTGTTGCAGTTCCTCCTGCATAATTAATTACAACTGTGTTAAATTCCTGTGTAAATGATGAGTTGAACACTACAACTCCAGCTCCATCAATGTGGCATACACCATCTGTGTTTCCGTTTACTGAAACTGAACTAATTCCGGCAGGAACGTTCATATAAACACCCTTTTCTTCTGACCAACCCGGCTGCTGAACATTTACAATACCTAAAACTGTAGGTTTGTCAGAATTGTAGAATAACTTATTATCACTCGCATCGATTGCAACCCATGTTCTATCAGCTGGCTCCTCACTTGGTTTTTCTGTTGGTTCTTCTGTTGGTTCTTCCTGACTTCCTGCTTCTGCCAAAGCTTTTTCCTCAGTGCTAAACACTTTAAGACTAGCATTTGTAACCTCAACCTGAGCTGCTCCTACTCCTACACCATTTACAAATCCCATACAAACATCAAAGATACCACCATTTGTATCTCTCTGACCTTTAAATACTTTTGTAACTGTTCTTGACTCTCCTGCAGGAACTGTTACCTGAGGAAATCCGAGTCCTGAATAATCTGCATATCCATTTATTGCATCTTGAAGTCTTAATTCAAAGTTCTTCTCAATGTTTGAAGTAACTGTATATTTTGCCACATACCATTTTTCTGTTGAAATCTTGAGATCTCCAATCTTATATTCATATGAGTATGCTTCACCTGAATTGAAAGCAGGTACATTTAATACTCCTGAATTCTTCTTATCAGCTGGTATTAAATCATCACCATCTTCAATTGGTTTTTCTGTTGTTGTCTCTTCCTGAATTCCTTCTCTTACATATGTACCAAATACTCCTAATTCATAAATTGAATATCCATATTCCAATGCATTCGCATTACAATATATTCTAACAAATTGTGCCTCAACCCCTGAGAACTCAAACTCTACGACTTCATTTTTCGTAGGCTTATGATTCTTGACAGATGTATAGTTAACTCCATCTGTTGATACTTCAATATCATAATCTGTTGCATAAGCAGGCTCCCACATAAGCGCAACTCTATCTATTGAATAAACAGCTCCAAGGTTAACGCCTACATACTCTCCTGCACCATATGAAGCAGCTGCCCATCTTGAGCCAAGGTTCTTATCTGCAACATTTTTTTCAGCATATTCTGCACCAGCCTTTGAAGACGCGAATGTATGTTTTCCAATTGCAAGATTGTCATCAGATACAAGGTCATCTTTAATCTTGTCTTCAACTGTTGTTTCAATTTCACCGGCCGGGAAATTAATTTCAATCTCAACAGTGTCAAGAGGTGTTGTCAAATCATCCTTATCATACGCTGCAATGATAAACTTATGTGTTGAACCCGGCAGGAAATAAATAGTCTTTGTCTTATTTGTAACTACACCATCATAATGTAAGCCATTTCCTCCTGTACCAATTCCCCATAACCAGTCTGCGCTGAAATTTCTAACTAAATTATCATCTGATATAGAGTCTACATATCCACCATATGCATAATCATCAGTTTGACTGTTATTATAAGCAGTAAACTGTAAATTCTCTAATCCATACACTTTCTGATTATCTACTGTATATGTAACCAATGTTGGCTGATTGATACTCCAAGTTCCGTTATCAGCCGCTGTCTTCTCTGCAGGTGTAAAAGATAACCCTGCAAATGCTACTGCAAATGCGCTCACAATAGCTATAGCTTTTTTAATACTTTTTCTCATTATCTTTTTATCTCCTTTCATATGTGCAAAAACTAAAAACTAAAAGCTAAAAAGGCATATCACCATCATCTGCTGACGTTTCTGTCCAATCATGTAAAGTTTCATTGTCAACAATGTCACCATCGCCCGGATCAGTCATAATTTTACCTTTCATATCAAACTCAACGAGTTTTATATCAGGCGATACATATTTTTTCATCATTTCAATACTCCTTTCCTTAAATTCCGTTTCAATTTTCCCCACAATAATCAATTTAAAGATTATAATTTAGTTTTATTTTAACATTTATTATTTTTCATTTCAATGCTGCATTTTATGATAATCAGTTTAATAAAAACACTTTTATTCTCACTATTTTTTATTATTATTGTTTTTTACTATATTTAGTCGCATTGTAAATTTCGTTGCAAATACCATTTCTTGTTTTTCATCCTATTTATAAAAGTATTTTTATAGACATATACTCTTTTAGCTTGTTCTTCCTACGACATTTTTATATTACACCGGTGCATATTCTTTGCATGTTTTTTTACCACATAGTTTATAAACCTAATTTCATATAGAAAAAGTACGCCAGACAAAAAATCTGACGTACTTTATATATTATAGAGTATTTATTTTGTATCTAATACTTATTAATACGCAACTACCGGATAGTAGTATGTAGCTGCAGCATTCTGAACATCCGCACCAAATTTTGACAAGTCCGGTGTAGAATATCTTGGATATGTTCTGTTATACTCTCCAAGTGCTTTGTATACTGCATTACCCTCTGCAGCTCCTGCCGCATCTTTAACTACTGTAGCTATTGCCAATTTATTTTCTGCAACCTTCACAACATTAAGAACATTGTTATATAAGAATTCATGATCCGCCTGTGTTAACATCTGCTTTCCATCATAAAGAGCTTTTGCAATTGCAAATGGTGAAACTGTTGTAATCTCTCCATATACTACTGTTCCGTTTGAAAGTACAGCATATGGTCTAATCATGTATTCAGCTGACATAGCTTTTGCAGTAATACCATTGTTTGTAAATGTCAATGTAAAGTACTGATTTGCATCACCAGACTTTGTCCACATTGCTGTAGCTGTTACAGTGTGATCTTTTACATCTGTATTTCCTTTAACAAATCCATTATCATCACCTGCGTAATCTGAAGCTAATGCATATAATGTACCATAGTTCTCTACTGTATTTGTATCAAATGTAGTTGGTGCTTTCAAAATAACTCTGAATGAAGGAGAATTTTTAGAAACTCCTGTTGTATCAACATTCATCTGAAGTCCATCAACCTTAACATCTGGAGATGTAACAATTTCTGAAGATGTAGCATCTAAATTCTTGATAAGAACTGTTCCTGTTCCTCCAGCATATGTAATAACAACTTCATTGATTTCCTGTGTAAATGCCGAATTGAATACAATTACTCCTGCACCATCAATATGACAGACACCAGTTGTATTTCCGTTTACTGAAACACTTGAAATACCTGCTGGAACATTCATGTAAATACCAGCCTCTTCTGACCAACCAGGTTGCTGAACATTTACAATTGTAACAGAAGCTGATTTATCAGAATTATATAAAAGTTTATCTCCACTATTTCCTACAACTGTCCAAGTTCTCTCTCCTGCTTCTGTTGGAGCTTCTGTTGGCTGTTCTCCTGACGATGGTTCCAAGTTTTTAATAAGAACAGAACCTGTTCCTCCAGCATATGTAATAACAACTTCATTGATTTCCTGTGTAAATGCCGAACTGAATACAATTACTCCTGCGCCATCAATATGACAGACACCAGTTGTATTTCCGTTTACTGAAACACTTGAAATACCTGCTGGAACATTCATGTAAATACCAGCCTCTTCTGACCAACCAGGTTGCTGAACATTTACAATCGACACTGATTCTGATTTATCTGAATTATATAAAAGTTTATCTCCACTATTTCCTACAGTTGTCCAAGTTCTAGCACTTGCAGTTGTTTCTACCTGCTGTGGTTCTGGTGTAGTTGTTTCCACCTGCTGTGGTTCCGGCGTTGTTGTCTCTACCTGTGTATTTGGTGTTGTTGTCTCTACAGGTTCATCCGGGTAATTAATCGCATAATTTTCAGCTGTCATAATCACAAAATTTGATAGTGTAGCTGTAATTGTTCCGTTAGCTGGGAACGAATCTGAATCATCACTAAAATGTCCTAGTGATACTCTAACATTAAGATCCGACTCAATTGCCGAAGCATAATCGCCAATATATGTATATGTATAAGTACCATCGCCATTATCTTTCCATTCTCCACCGACTCTCTCTGTAAAGATAACCGCATCATTAGTTCTGTTATCAACCTTGAACTTCTTTGGCGAACTTGTTGTAAGATCAAATCTACATACATAATTCTTATTTCCTTTGAAAGGAACATTATCTAAAGCTGTCTGAATCGAATACCAGTTTGCACCAATTCCTTTGTTTTCCAATGTATATCCTGTATGTGTATCACTAATTGAATAGCTTGCCCAACCTTCAGCTTCAAACCATCCTTGCCATTTTAAAGTTTCTACTATATTAGTGTACTCAGGAGTTTCAGGATCCTGCGAACTGTCATGTTCGCTTACGCTAAAATTATCAAACGAAACCACTGTACCATTTGGTAATCCTGACAATTCCATAACCAAATCATTTACTGTACCAGATGCAGCACGTGTAAATGTCTTTGTAACAGTATATGAACCTGCTGAAATATCTTCTGTCCATGTTGTTGAATCCTGTGTTTTAAAGAAAATCTTTCCTGCCTTTGAAGACTTTACATCAACAGACATATCATATTTTTTTCCTGCCTCAAGTGAAGCAAACACGCCCTTATAATGTGCTTGGAGTGTCCACTCTCCCGGGTTTCCACTAGCTGATACAATCTCTAACTCCATATCATCAATAGATGTACCTGCTCCATCATAATTCATGACACCGCCGCCACCCCAAGAGCCGTTAGCAGCATATAAATGCCAATTTCCAATATCCATATTATCAACAACAGCTGTTGCTGCACTTGTTGTTTCCGGATTATATGTAATCCCAGCAACTGCTAAAGCAAAGGCACTAACTACCGCTACTGCCTTCTTAAATTCTTTCCTCATGTTTTTCTCCTTTCAAATTCCAATTCCCTATTAATATCGAATATAATAAGTCCCAAACAATTAAAATGGCATATCACCATCATCAGCAGAAGTTTCTGTCCAATCATGTAATGTGCTGTTATCAATGATATCCCCATCTCCTGCGTCTGTCATAATCTTTCCCTTCATATCAAATTCAACTAATTTAATACTTGGTGACTGATACATTTTTTTCATTTTAAATACTCCTTTCATTCATCTTTTCTCACTAAAAATTGCATAAAAATGCATTTTTCACGCCCCATATACTAAAAATGGGCATAGTTTATGTGAGTGTACATAATAATATACTATCATTTAACAATCTATTTTACAAGTTTTTTCAACATAATAATTCATTATTTTTTCACAAATTTAAAGTTATCCACAAAAAAACAAGTACCATTGTATGCTTATCCACGCACAAATGATACTTATTTTTACTATTATTATACAGTTCCTCTATTTTCAGTTATTAACGCATCTTTATCTTGATTTAATTTCAATTTTGATTTAATTCTTCTTCAAATCACCAGGGCTTACGATTGGGCTCCACCCCCACTCTTCCGGCTCCTCAAGATAACATCTGTTTCCGTACTTTTCACTGCACTCACGCATATAATCTGTGTGGAGAATGTTATCAAATACATAATTAAATGATACTCTGTCACCTATCTTTCCGCCTATATATGCGTTCTTCGCAATTTCTGCAACTGACGCTTTCTCGATTTTTTCACCGTAGATGATTGTTCCGTCTGTACACAACACGAACGGTCTCTGAATCATTGTATTTGCAACGATTGCATCCATGTTTGTCATTGTTCTGACATAGTAGCAGAGATTGTCTTTGTCTCCATCTTCTCTGTCCTGGCTTTTGAATCCCGGAACCATTCCCTGATCTGATGCAAGGTATCCGAATGTTCTGTTCTTTCCTTTGTACTGATATCTTCCTACAAAGTATTCGTTAGATCCACTACCTGTAAGGCTTGTCTCATCGAGGAGTGTATACTCATCACCGAGTACTGTGTTTGCAGCCTTTCCTGTTTTATTGTCATCAAGAACATATATCATTCCGACTCTCTCAACTGTGTATGTATTACCACCTGCCTCAATCTGTTCTCCGGCTTTTGGTGCCTTTCCAATCATTCTGTATGTTATGCTGTCCACTGTTGTCGATTCCGTACTCATCTTTATCTGAGATCCGAATATCTTTATTTCAGAGCTGGTCAATACAGTATCTTCATCAGCGCTTATGCTATTTACAGTGTTAAATGTCATCACATTCACTGCCACTGAACACATCAACATTGTTGCTACCAGTTTTTTTCCATTCATTTTTTTCCCATTCATTTTTCTCATATCCACCTCTTGCATTCTTTTGTCGGTTCTTTTTTATTTACCTTATTCTATTCTACATATTTTTTTATTTCTTAGCAATGGGGAGTTTTTTTTCATATCAACTAACCACAAAAGGCATCACTCCATCCGCAGATGAAATGATACCTTTATTATTCTCCTAATTCTCCAATTGCTATACTTTCAGAGGATTATTTTTTCACTTTGATTGTCTTTACCTTAGACCACTTACCTTCTGTAACCGATCCGTCTTTTGCTGTTGCAACAGCTCTAACCTTTACATAGTACTTCTTAGAAGCAACAAGTTTCTTGATTGTCTTGCTAAGTTTCTTTGATGTATATGTCTTTGTGCCTTTTTTGAATTTCTTTGATGTAGAAATCTTAATCTCGTATGATGTTGCACCGGCAATCTTCTTGAATGTAAGTTTTACTTTCTTACCGTTTTTAGTTCTTGTAGCTTTAGCAATTTTTCCTTTTGCCAACTTAACTGCTGCTGTTGTTGCCGGAGCAGTTGTAGCCGGAACAGTTGTTGTTGGTGCTACTGTTGTTGGTGCTACTGTTGTTGTAGGTGCCTGTGTTGTAGGTGCCTGTGTTGTAGGTGCCTGTGTTGGATTATTATTTTCTCCAGCTGGTGTTGTTGTCTCTACTACCTTTGCTGGTGTTGTTGATTCCACTTCACTTGCTGGTGTTGTTGATTCTACTTCTCCTGCTGGTGTTGTTGATTCTACTTCTCCTGATGGTGTTGTTGACTCTACTTCTCCTGCTGGTGTTGTTGATTCTACTTCACTTGCTGGTGTTGTTGACTCTACTTCACTTGCTGGTGTTGTTGATTCTACTTCTCCTGATGGTGTTGTTGATTCCACTTCTCCTGCCGGTGTTGTTGACTCTACTTCTCCTGCCGGTGTTGTTGACTCTACTTCTCCTGCCGGTGTTGTTGACTCTACTTCTCCTGCCGGTGTTGTTGACTCTACTTCTCCTGCCGGTGTTGTTGATTCTACTTCGCCTGATTCAGACTCTGTCTCATCCTCAATTCCATTTTCATTGTAAATGGTAATATTACATACTCCTAATGCATGAGTAATAACTACTGTGTTTGTCTTCTTTGTAAGCGCCTGTAAGTAAACAACAACGCCTGCTCCATCAATTCCACACACACCTTCTGTTACTCCGTTTACTGACACGCTACTGATTCCTGAAGGAACTGTAAGATATATTCCCTCATATTCAGCAAACGCAGGTTTCTGTATACTTACTGCTTTTGAATTCTCATCAGGTAATACAGAGAATCCTCTTCCCATATCCACAGCACTTGGCTTAGCTTCTGTTGTTGGATCCTGTCCACTGTTTCCTGTCGTCTCATCGCCCGGAGTATCTCCACCTTCAGGATTACCGGCCTTGATAATTATCTGGAATTTGTGACTGTCAACAGCACTTATTGCCTCGTATACATTGTATGCATCCATTGTAAGATCAGTATAATTAATAAAAATACCTGCTCCCTCTACCTGATCAATAGGATTTCCATTCAATTTGGCACCTGTGTAATTCGGCCAAATCGGTTTAGTTCCTTCAGAAACCTTTGGAATAATTTCAACTCTTGTTCCAAGATCGTTAATAGCCAGGAATGGGAAATCATCATTGCCTGCTGCCACATAATAATTCTTTGTTCCTACCTGGGTATAAGTAAGTGCTGCATACCCTGCCCCTTTTACCTCATCTGATTTGTAAACAGCTATACTTGTCAAAACCAATGCAATAGCTACAAAAACAGATAATGATTTTTTAATTGATTGTGTAATATTCATTTTTTCTCCTTTCAATCTTCTTTTTTGCAATCCTATCACAAGAACCACTTTATACTTTCAATATCACTATTTTTTCAATATTTCAAAGCACTTAGCATTCCTTGTAATCTTACCACATTTCTATATTATACCAAAAAAAAGACAGACTGCCAAATGAATGACACTCTGCCTCCTTTTATTATTTTAGTTACGCAAATTAACTATTATTTTTTTACTTTAATTGTCTTAACCTTAGACCACTTACCTTCTGTAACTGTTCCGTCTTTTGCTACTGCAACGGCTCTAACCTTTACATAGTACTTCTTAGTTGCAACAAGTTTCTTGATTGTCTTGCTAAGCTTCTTTGATGTATATGTCTTTGTTCCTTTTTTGAATTTCTTTGATGTAGAAATCTTGATTTCGTATGATGTTGCACCTTTAATCTTCTTGAATGTAAGTTTTACTTTCTTACCATTCTTAGCTCTTGAAGCTTTTGCAATTTTACCTTTTGCCAACTTAACTGCTGCTGTTGTTGCAGGAGCTGTTGTTGTTGGTGATACTGTTGTTGGTGCTACTGTTGTTGTAGGTGCCTGTGTTGTTGGTGCCTGTGTTGTAGGTGCCTGTGTTGTTGGTGCCTGTGTTGGATTGTTGTTTCCTCCTGATGGTGTTGTTGTCTCTACTACCTCTGCCGGTGTTGTTGTCTCTACTACCTCTGCCGGTGTTGTTGTCTCTACTACCTCTGATGGTGTTGTTGTCTCTACTACCTCTGATGGTGTTGTTGTTTCTACTACCTCTGATGGTGTTGTTGTTTCTACTACCTCTGCCGGTGTTGTTGTCTCTACTACCTCTGATGGTGTTGTTGTTTCTACTACCTCTGATGGTGTTGTTGTCTCTACTACCTCTGATGGTGTTGTTGTTTCTACTACCTGTGCCGGTGTTGTTGTTTCTACTTCTCCACCCTGAAGTTCAACTGATGCAGAGATAGCCTTTGTTCCTCCTGCACAGTAATTCTGGAGATATACTAATCTAATCTGAGCTCCGGCATCTAATGTCAATTCAGCTGTATAGTCTGTTGCTGCTCCAGGCACTACAGGCTTCTGCTCTGTTGAAACAAGTGGATTACCGTTCTCATCTTCAACTACAAGCCATGTCTGAGATGTATCTCCACTCTCAACGTTTGTCAATGTGATTGTGTATGTTCCTGCCTGACCAACTGTGTAAAGTGGTGATTTAAGCTGGAAGTCATACTCCCACCAATTGTTCTTTACAACATTGAATAAAGGACCATCTTCAAAGCTTGTTCCACCAACTACTGTTGCTGATGTTGCTGATGAGTTGATGTAATATGTCCATCCATCATCTCCGATTGTTGTCCAACTTGCAATTACGCAGTTTGTTGCTTCGCCTGCTGGTGTTGTTGACTCTACTTCTCCTGCCGGTGTTGTTGACTCAACTTCTTCGCCCTTTTCTGTTACAGTGATAGACTCAAAGTCGATAACTGTATCTGCAGGGAATCCTGAAAGTTCAAATACTGCATTAACACTCCCAACTCCCTTAAAATCTATTGCATAAGTATTATCACCTGCATTTGCAGTTGAAGTTAATCCGTCATTAACTCCTTCAAGCTTAACGAACATTGTTCCTGCTTTAGTTGAATTGTATTTAGCTTTGAATGTATACTCTTTTGAAGAATCTAAGCCTGTAGTAGGGTATTTCAACTGAATGCCCCAGCTTCCTGCAGCATTGTTGCTTGAGAGAATCATTACTGACAAATCTCCACTGTCAGTTCCTGCACCTTTGTATGCTACCCATGCATTTGCCCAAGAACCACCCTGGTACAACGATTCGAACACACCTAAAGATGTAACTGTTCCGTCTTTTTTCTCCTGTGCAACAAGTGCATATCCATCAGGTAGTTCAACAGGTGGTGGTGTTGTAATTTCTTCACCCTGACTCTGTCCTTCTGTTGCAACTCTTTCAATATCAAAATCTGACATTGTAACTGAAATCTTCTGATTCTGTGCAACGCTGTCAGCCTGTGATGTATTCTTGTCGTTATATCCGAAAGAAACACGGAAATCATAACTGAATGTGCTGGTTGCTTCGAATGTAGATTCATAATTATATGTGTATGTTCCATCTCCGTTGCTAACCCACTTGTCCATAGTAGGCTGTGCAAAATACTGTGCATCATTAGCCTTTGCATCAACTGTAAAATACTTTGGTGTTGAAGAAACTAACTTGAATGATGCTGTATATGTGTATCCGCTAATCATGTACACATCACTCACCCAAGTCTGAATGTTCCACCATGTTGTTCCTACACTTAAATTAGAAAGTGTAAAACCTGCTGTTGAAGAAGAGCTGATTGTTCCTCCGTCATTAGACCAGCATTCCCACTTCGAACCATTAATAATGGCTCCTTCACTCTGTGCAGGGTTATATGAAATACCTGCAACTGTCAAAGCAACGGCACTAACAATAGCCATTACTTTCTTACTACTCTTTGTAAGTCTCATAAAATTCTCCTTTCAATATTCTTCTTTTTAAGAATAATCATACTCCGATAACCTCGTCCATTACCAGATAAATAAAATTATACTATTTGTACTCTAAAAAATCAACGTACAAAAAGAACAGACCACCACTCGTCTAATGAATTATTTTCCATTAAGATGATTAATAATCTGCTCTTTTTTATAATCCGATTTCTCCTGTTATTCAGTTTCGTCAAATTAATTATATCTTTCCGTTTTGCTGATTAACTTTGATTGTCGGTTTTGTATTTCTTATTATTTAACTTTAATTGTTTTAACTTTAGACCACTTACCTGTTGTAATTGTTCCGTCTTTTGCTATTGCAACAGCTCTAACCTTTACATAGTACTTCTTAGAAGCAACAAGTTTCTTGATTGTCTTACTTACTTTCTTTGATGTATATGTCTTTGTTCCTTTTTTGAATTTCTTTGATGTAGAAATCTTAATTTCGTATGATGTTGCACCTTTAATCTTCTTGAATGTAAGTTTTACTTTCTTACCATTCTTAGCTCTTGAAACTTTTGCGATCTTTCCTTTTGCTAACTTAACAGCAGCTGTTGTTGTTACAGGCGCTGTTGTTGTTGGAGCTACTGTTGTTGTCTCTGGAGTTTTTGTTGTTTCTGGAGCTTTTGTTGTCTCTGGAGTTTTTGTTGTCTCCGGTGTCTTTACAGGTGTTGTTGACTCTACTTCACTTGCTGCTGTTGTTGACTCTACTTCGCTTGCTGCTGTTGTTGACTCTACTTCGCTTACTGCTGTTGTTGACTCTACTTCGCTTGCTGCTGTTGTTGACTCTACTTCGCTTGCCGCTGTTGTTGATTCAACTTCACCTGCCGGTGTTGTTGTCTCTTCTTCAACATCATCTGTAATTGCTTCTGCAGCAGCTAAAGCATCTTCTTCTGAACTAAATACTCTAAGACTTGCTCCTTTGATTGATACTTCTGCAGCATCACATAGCGTTGCATTGATATATCCCATACATACATCAAAAATACCACCGATTGTATCTGCCTGTCCTTTGAACACCTGAGTAACTCTTCTTGTCTCACCTGCAGGAACAAACACCTGTGGCCTTCCGATTCCTGAATAATCATTGTAATCATTGAGTGAATCCTGAAGTCTCAGTTCAAAATACTTATCTACATTTGATGAAACTTTAAATGTTGCAACGTACCATTTTTCTGATGAAATCTTTACATCGATAACTTTGTACTCATGTGAATATTCTACCATTCCTTCTACACATGCAGGAACATTGATAATTCCTGAATTTCTCTTTGATGCAGGAATCAAATCATCACCGTCTTCTATTGGCTTTTCAGTAGTTGTTTCTACTTCAATTCCTTCTCCGACATATGAACCAAATACTCCCAATTCATAAATAGAGTATCCGTAATCTATTGATTTTGCATTACACTTTATTCTTACAAACTGCGCCTGAACTCCTGTAAAATCAAATTCTTTTACTTCGTAAGTTGTAGGTTTGTGATTCTTAATGCTTGTGTAGTTTACTCCGTCCGTAGATACTTCAATGTCGTAATCTGAAGCATAAGCAGGCTCCCACATAAGTGCCACTCTGTCAATTGAATAAATAGCACCAAGGTTAACGCCTACAAACTCACCTGAATTGTATGTTTCAGCTGCCCATCTTGAGCCAAGGTCGCCATCATTTACTCTTGTTGCTGCGTATTCTGCACCTGCTCTTGATGAAGAGAATGACTGTTTGCCAATTGCAATGTTGTTAGCAGATTTGAGATCTGATTTGATTCTATCTTCAACTGTAGTCTCAATCTCTCCTGCAGGGAAAGTGATTTCTTTCTCCACTGTATCTAAGAGATTTGTAAAATCATCTTTGTCATAAGCCGCAACGATAAACTTATGTGTTGAACCTGGTGTGAAATAGATAGTCTTGATATTATTTGTTACTACTCCATCGTAATTGAGTCCGTTTCCACCAACTCCGATTCCCCAAAGCCAATCTGCAGAATAGTTTCTGACAAGATTCTCTTCTGAAATTGAATCTACATATGCCGCATATGCATAATCCATCGTTGAACTTCCCTTGTAGGCTGTGAACTCCAGATTCTTAATTCCGTAAACCTTTTCTGAACCAACTGTATATGTTACTAATGTTGGTTCCTTAATACTCCATGTTCCGTCATCTGCATTTGTCTGTGAAGGGGTATATCCCAAACCCGCCACTGTCATAGCTAATGCACTGACAACTGCTACTACTTTTTTAAATTGTAATCGCATATTTTTCTCCTTTCCATCCTATGAGTCCGACTTCGTATTACTTATTCGTTTACTTATCCTTTACTCAGGATTTTCAAACAGTAATCCCGATTTAATATAAAAGTCCGACCTTAATCCTAATAGTTAAATTCTAGCACAATAAAATGTGCAAATCAACCAATCATACCATATAAAATTAGTTTTATTTTGTGCATTTTTCACACATACATTTCCAGTGTTTTAATGCACTTTCCCTTCTTTAGAAGTACGTCATTTCCCCTTTCAAATGAGCATTTTCAAGGTTTTTCCCAACCGCATGCAATAAAAAAGAGGCGAGAGGAATAATAAAAAACATTTTTATTCCTCTCGCCTCTTTTATTTTGTTTACATATTCACTTCAAACTTTGGTGTTCTGTCTGCCGGCTATAATTCAAACTTTGGTGTTCTGTCTACGTAGTAGATTCCCCAGTTCTTTTCTGATTCCTGTGGATTGTTTCCGCCCTTCCATGGCTCATCATACATTTCAAACATAAACGCTGTAATCTTCTCTGCATCTGTCCATGCCCAGAAATCCTTGTAGTACTTAATTGCATTCTCAACTGTAGGCTGATCATTTACCATTCCTGCATTTGGAAGTGTGCTGGTTGTCCAGCCTACCTCTGAAAAGATTACCTGCTTGTCAGGGTAGCATTCCTTTACCTTTGCATAGTCTTTCTTATTTGCTTCAATAGCATCATCGATTGTAAGACCATACCACAATGGATATGAATGAATACATATAAAATCAAGTTCATCTGCAAGTTTCTTGAGCTTTGGCCACTCGTTTGCACCTTCGTTGAATGTTACAGGCTTGCCTGTTCCCTCACGAAGTCTTCTTGCAAATTCGCAAAGTCTGTCTACAGGTACTGTATTTTCACCCCAGTCAGGTGTGTTTTCGTTCCCAACTGAAACACAGAAAACCACGTCACTGTATTCGTTTGCAATTTCAATAAGCTCGTCTATCTTCTTATCATTTCTTGCAGCTCTCTCAACCTTTTCTTCTGCAGTGTAAACTGCAGGGTTCCACTGGCATCCCGGTGTGTCAACTTCGGCAATGTTTCCAGGTCCAAGCATGAGTTTGATCGGAAGATTATTCTCTCTGATTACCTGGCATACCATTCTTGGATACTCACATGCATCATACATTCTGATATATTTAAATCCGTCCTTTGCGATAATTTCAAGATCTTCTTTTATCTGTTCCTTTGTAGGAAATGTGCCTGTCTGTGGCGACTGTCCTTCCCTGTAACCTGAATAGCAGACAGCTCTGCCCCATTCTAATTCGTACATTTTTTAATTCTCCTTTCCGTTCTTTTACTCCCCTGATTATCTGATTATGTTTTGACTGCGTTTATTAATTATGTTTATGTGACATGCTCCCACTACTTAAATCAATATGATTTTGAAGTAGGGGCTTCCTGCTCAATGACTCTTCTGAGCCAAGTATCAACAGGCTATCCTCGCGTGCCCCGCGATTCTTTTTTTATTTATCTCATTTAGGATTTTTA
>JAEEGL014298463.1_pt1 | contig 17595 bp, 16 predicted proteins | sample 9134231 | NCBI WGS metagenome assembly JAEEGL01 (sample SAMN16246548, study PRJNA631951) | gut metagenome | biome: gut microbiome; feature: rumen; material: fiber-attached | host: Bos | place: Iran: Karaj | collected 2018-10 | reverse complement strand
TCAAAACTTGTGATATTCTTACCAAACACAACCCTGCCTACAGCCGGATTATTCCACAAAAGACCATAGCCCAAAGAAGAGATCATGAAAGGAACAGAGGCCTGGGAATTCCTCTGTGCAAGCTCCAGATCCGTACCCTTAAGGTTAAGATAGCGTTGCTGATATTGTCCCATGCCGTAGATCTTTTCATTTTCATCCAGGGATTCCATTCTAAATGTCAGATGATAATCACCCGCCACATTGGGATGAAATTCTCTTCCTTCTACCTCTATGGCACTGCATTTTGGGTCCAGTACATCTCTTCTGTTTCTCCAATATTCTTCAATGACAAGCGTGTCATCTCTGTATATCCTGATCTTGCCGGCTTTGCTTATTACTGCCTTTGCCCTTCCGTTTTGGATCATACCCTCTTCGGGACATACAGTCACTTCCCCACTGCAGGACAGCTTTTCGGTAAGCGCCCATGCTTCTTCCGGAAAAGATGGACTCTTTGTTGCTCTTATTCTGAAAGCGTCATCTCCCCATGGTTCTATTACGACAGTCTCGGAATCATAGCTGTAAAACAGTCTGTTACCTTCTCTGTTTATCATATCGCACCTCTTTCAATCCTCTACTCTTCCGACAGCCATACCCTCATCTCGTTTTCTCCGCGATTACCCCAGGTATTGTAAGGAATGAAGCGGATCTTCACAGTTTCTTTTTTATACTCTTTTCGGTCTGTATATAATCCTCCGATACTCTCAGAGTCTGAAGAGTCTGTGCATCTTTCTCCGTCACCCTCAACTACACATACTCCTCCGAGGAGATCTTCTTCATAATGATCCACAAGCCTTGACTCCTTATTGAGCAGAAGCCTGTGAAGCCCACTGCCATTATCTTTTTCCTCTACACAATATACCTGCGGACCTCTTGCTACAGCTACTTTATGAATATCCTCGGATACGTCAAGATTTGCATACCATCTCTTTGGCTTGATCTCTATCTCAAAGTCTATGGTGTGCTCTCCTGAAGACACCGGTACATACATATATCCATCCTTTAGTGTTGGCTTGTATGCTGTACCGTCTAAGCTCATCTTTGCATCATCTGTCCATCCGGGAAGACGAATTGCAATTGTAGTTTCTTTTTCCTCTTTATTGTCTATCTCAAAAAGTACCTTTCCGCTTCTCGGGTAATCTGTTTTTTGCTTTATGAAGACTTTTTTGCCATTCTCATCCGGCTCCAATTCAGAGGCAATAAATAGATTAACAAATATCGCATCATCAAATACCGAATAGATATAATCCTCAACAGAAGTAATAAGCCTTGCAAGATTGGGAGGGCAGCATGCACAACCAAGCCACTCCGGTCTTACGCTTTTAACATGGCTCTTTGTCGGATCCAGTTTTCCTTTCTGAGGAACGACTTCAAGGGGATTAACATAGAAAAAGTGCTTGCCATCCAATGCCATTCCCGAAAGAGCAGTATTATAGAGAGCTCTTTCCATAACGTCAGCATACTCGCCATTCCTGTCAAGTTTTAACATCTGCTTTGCAAAGAATATAAGGCCTATAGATGCACATGTTTCGCAGTACATAGTGTCATTGGGCAGATCATAGTCAAGCGTAAAAGACTCACCAAGAACAGTAGATCCTATTCCGCCTGTTATATACATACGCTTATCTACAATGTTTCTCCATATATTCCTGCATGCTGCAGCAAAATCCTTATTGCCTGAAGCTTCGGCCACATCTGCCATTGCGGTGCACATATAGACCACTCTTACCGCATGACCCTCGGCTGTGTCCTGCTTCTCTACCGGTAGATGAGTCTGGTTGTATTTAGAGGGCTCCGAAGATATGCCTCCAAGAATATCTCCCCCTTTATCTTCTGCCTTAAGTCTTTTCCACTCTTTTGGGGAATCGCTCCTGACTTTCAGAAAATACTCAGCAAGGTCTCTGTATCTGTTGTCGCCTTTGAGGTGATACAGTTTCATTAAGCCTATCTCAATCTCTTCATGGCCATCCGCAAAATGATATTTGCCCTCTTCAGGTCCAAAAGTATCACACAGATGATCGGCAAGCTTAGCAGCGATCTCCATTGCAAGGCTGCTGCCTGCAGCCATATTGTAAGCTACCAACGCTTCAAGAAGATGTCCCATGCAATAAAGCTCATGACTCTCAGCAAGGCGCATATATCTTCTTTCCAGACCTGTAATCGTAAAGAATGTATTGATATAACCGTCAGGTTCCTGAGCCTTTGATATCAGTTCCACCACTTCGTCTGCCAGAGCCTTAAGACTGTCGTCCCATGTGTCCAAAAGAGAATATGCCACTGCTTCCAGCCATTTATAAACATCACTGTCTTGGAATACCCAGCCATAATGCTCTCCTATTTTGAGTCCTGCAGCGATCTTCAGATTCTCGATTGCGTGACTTTTCTCATTTGGGATTGAATCGTCATTTCTTTCTCTCTCTATGGCGATATCTATGCTGTCGTTAAGTACAGCCCACTGGTAAGGTATCATTTCTTTTCTCACCAGTTCCTTATAATTCTTCCACACAGGATCCGTAACACGGATGTTTCTTTTACTCATGAAGCACTTTTCTCCTTTTCCCTTTTAAAAAGAGGCAGCGCAGTAATCTGCTCTGCCTCCTCATTATTGTATTAATTATATCAGATTAGTTTCCAATAATACTGTCAATTGTGGCCTGTGCCTCTGCGGCCGCATCTTCAGGTGTACTGTCGCCGGTGATGACTTTGTTGAATGCAAGTGAAATAGCATCTGAAATATCAGGCCATTCAGGAAGTGGTCCTCTTGCATTAGCATACTGCATCTCATCTACGAATACCTGATATACGGGATCGCCGTCAAACTGATTAGCAGCGATGGTTGAATCAGAAGAGATATAGCCCATATGATCCATCATGTAGAGACATGTATCCTTGCTGGTTGCATACTGAAGGAATGCGATTGCAGCTTCTTCATTGCCACCTGCGATAACAGCGTAGTTCTCACCACCAAGACCTGATGCCTGCTGCTTGTCCTGAGGGATCATTGCTACGTTCCAGTGCATATCCGGCACTTCCTGTCTCATTGTAGGAATCTGCCATGTACCGTTGATCATCATTGCAAGGTTACCTGAAATGAACTGATTCATTGTATCACCCTGTGTCCAGTTGATTGCTTCCTTGGGGAAAGCTCCTGAATCAACAAGTTCTTTCATGAAGTTCATTGCCTTGATACCGCCCTCAGAGTCGATCTCGTAAGATGTCTGACCTGTTGACCATACCCAAGGAAGGAAGTTGAAAGTTCCTTCTTCGTTCTGAAGTGCACTGTGTGCAAAACCGTATACATTGCCCTTTGTTGTCTTCTTAGCTACATCCAAAAGCTCATCCCATGTAGTCGGAACTTCACATCCTGCCTCAGCAAGCATGTCTTCGTTGTAGAAAAGAACAAGGTCGTTGCTTCCAAAAGGAACACCATAAAGTCTTCCGTCTAATGTACATGAATTAACCGGTCCCGGGAAATAATTGCTTACATCAAATCTGTCAGTAATGTCAGCGAAAATTCCCATTGCCGCATATGATGCGTGATCGGGATTGTCCAGAATAACGATGTCAGGAAGTTCTCCTGCTGATGCTCCGACTGAGAGCTGCTTCTTGAAATCAGCAAAAGGAACATACTTTGCCTGAACCGTAATACTATCCTGCTGATTATTGAATTCTTCAATAATGTGATTAAGTGCTTCCTGATGTCCTGCTGTCTCCCAGTAGTACCAGATTGTTACATCGCCTGCCGCATCATCTGCTGCAGCTACAGGTTCTGAAGCCTCAGTAGCTGTCTCCTGTGCCTGTGGCTCTGCTGCCGGTGCAGCTGCTGATGAATCTGTTGAAGCTGAAGCTCCACATCCGATCAGCATGCTTGCTGCTAAAGCCCCTGCTAAAAGTGTTGCCAATACCTTCTTCATTTTTTACCTCCTTAACGAGAATGGTTTCTTTACAATATCATTTTCTCCCCATATCCCGTTAATCAAAACTCTATAAACCTAATAAAGGTGGATTATTCTAATCTTGTTTTTCTTTGTATGGAATCGTTACTTCAATCCTTGTACCTGTCGGATTAACCGCCTTTGCACAGACTTTTCCCTCATTTCCGTAATACATACCAAGTCTTGTCACCGCATTTTTAAGTCCGATTCCTCTCTTGTCCGCAGCTTCACCAAGTGTGTTGTTGTTGATGCGTTCCATCATTTTTTTATCAAGCCCGACTCCGTTATCTTCAACCACTACTTCAAGTTTGTCCTCTTTCTTCATTATAGAAATACAAAGCTTCGCATCATCTCTGTTTTTATCAAAGCCGTGTACGATGGAATTTTCAATAAAAGGCTGAAGAAGAAGTTTATGGATCTTGGCATTTCTTGCATCGGGTTCCACATCTATATCGCATGAAAAACTGTTCTTCAGTCTGAACTGCTGAAGGTAGAGGTATTTCTTTATCCATTCAATCTCTTCCGTAACCGTCACCTCGGCATTACTCTCATTGATGGCATAGCGAAGGATCGTTGCCAGTGCATTGATGGCATTGCTGATATCATATTCATCTTTATCTATGGCCATCCAGTTGATTGTATCCAAAGTATTATATAGGAAGTGAGGATTGATCTGTGCCTCCAAGGCTACGATCTGAGACTCTCTCTGCCTTTCTATTGCCGCATGAAGTTTTTTAAGCATATCGTTGAAACCATCGGCAATGCTTTCAATCTCAAGGGGCATCTCCTTTGTCTTTTCAATTCGAACAGACAGATCTCCGCTTCTAGCTTCCTTCATACCTGAGACAATTCTCTTGACAGAAGATACAAGGTCGCTTGTAAGGCCTCCTGATAAAAGAAGTCCAATCACTACCATCAATAATCCCAGTGCGGCTATTAACAGTAACTGTCTTCTTTGCAGAAATGTAAGGTCGCTGAGGTCATAGACATTTACTATGTCCCATCCAAGTTCTTCATCATGATAGAGGTAGGGTTCAACATCTGAATTGGAATAAGAATCTACTCCCTTTAGAAAATGCTTATAATCCCTTAATCTCTCTTCTTCGCTTTTTCCCGGATCAGTCAGTTCGTTTCCCAGATATGACGTCTCCTGACCGAAAGAGATAAGGCGTCCTCTTTCATCAACTATAAAATTGGATACTTTGTCTTCCGACTCGGGATTGGAGCATACGCTCTGAAGAAGATCTTCGTCAATACTGACCACTACTATTCCGCATTCCTTGCTAAGGTCTCTGTAGTCCACTATTCTGTGAGCAAGGTGGAAGAGGTAATAATCCTTGTTGGCAAACTTTGTATCAAATTCTGTTGGATAAATATGAATGTTGTAGTCTGCTATCACCTGATCATAAAGTTCCTCTTTAGACAGACTGAAATCGTCTATCCATGAACTCATGTATGTGGCCTGAGTAAGGTGATCGTATGAGACGACGTCTCCGTCAGGAGAAATGATGGTAATTGCACGGATATATTCTTTTGAATTGAGAATTGCGTTGATGAATCTCCTCATCTGATTGATGGTGACCGCCTCGTCAGTATTACTTCCAAGGCAGTCAGTCCATTTTACCATATCATCGTTGGTATATATCTGATAGAGGATATCCTTATAAGAACCCAGAGTTATATTGAGGGAATTGTCTATATGGCGAAGATTGTCTCCGGCCATCTTCTCTGTGTTCTCTTTAAGAGTGCTTGACATATTAAGATAAGAAAAAACTCCCAGGATCAGTATCGGAACAATTGAAATAACCAGAAAAATCCGCCACAATTTTGCTCTAAGACTAATCTTGTTCATAATCTCTCCTGTAAATGACCTCAGCCCTTTACAGCTCCGTTGGTCATTCCGCTTATAATATATTTCTGCATGAATATGAAGATCAGCGTAACCGGTATGATGGCCACTATCGCAAATGCCGTGAGGTAACTCCATTTGGTTCCGTACTGTCCCATAAAATTAAAGATACCTGCGGTTATGGGACGCTTCTCCTGGTCTAAGATAAAGGTCATACCATAAGCCAGGTCCCCCCATCCGTAGAGGAACGAGAATACCGCACAGACTATTACTCCGGGTTTTGCCACCGGAACCAGGATCCTCATAAAGGCTGAGAATCTGGTGCAGCCGTCAATATACGCCGCTTCTTCCAAAGCCGGCGGAATAGAAGCAAAATAATTCTTGAGTATCAGCACTGAAAAAGGAATGCCTATTGTTGCATCCGCAAGGATCGCCGCACCCCAGGTATTATAGAGCTTGATATTCCTGAACATAATGAACATTGGAGTCAAAAGAACCGAAACAGGTAACATCTGTGTAACAAGAAATCCCAATAACAGTGCTTTTCTTCCAACAAACTTATATCTTGCGATGGCATATGATGCCGGAACCGCCAGAACAACCGAGATCAACATAGCTCCCATAGATATCATGAAACTATTAAAAAATGACTTGAACATGTTAAAATCGCCATTTTCGATCTGAGCTGCATATGACTTGGTGTTAAGCACATGCGGATACCAGGTCGGCGGATTCAAAAAGATCTCTTTTTCCGTTTTTAAAGATGTGATAAAGGTCCAGAATAACGGAAACAGAAGTACTATAAGTATTATAACCGCAATCGTGTTGTATAATAAATTCTTTTTTTTGCTAAGGTTTCTTTCATCCATCAGTCGTCTTCTCCTTCCATGGTAATCTTAAGATACAAAAGTCCAACCAGGAACAGTATCAAGAACAGGACATTGGCAACCGCCGAGCCCTTTGAATACTGAAACAGATCAAACGACAGTTTATATGAGTAAGTGGAGAGAAGGTGTGTTGAATTGACAGGACCGCCTTCTGTCATTACATATACAATATCGTATACCTTAAAGGTGTAAATAAATCCAAGAACCAGAACAGATTCAATTGTCGGGCGAAGGAGCGGAAGCGTGATCTTAAAAAATCTCTGAATACTGTTGGCTCCGTCAACCGATGCACTTTCATATAATTCCTGGGGAATAGTTGACAGCCCGGTGGACAAAAGGATTGTATTAAAAGGAATTCCGATCCAGACATTTGCTATGATAACCGCGATCATTGCAGTCCCGGGAGTTGTCAGCCATTCGATGTTGCTTTGAATAAGCCCTGCCGTCTTAAGCACATAATTGATAATTCCCACATCAGTGGAAAACATGAACTTAAACATCAGTGCAGTAACCGTCATGGGCATCATCCACGGGATCATGGTAAGACCTCTTATAGGTTTAGCAAATGAGAATTTCTTACAAAATAAAAGAGCTAACAGGAATCCTATAAGAAACTGGAAGATAAGACATGCCACCGTAAACAGCAAAGTATTGCCCATTGCCTTAAGGAATACATCATCGCCAAAGATGGTCACATAGTTCTGAAGGCCAATGAAATGTCTGTTTCCATTTACCAGGTTTTTCACCGAAACATCCTGAAAGCTCAGAAAAAAGTTGCTTATGATCGGATATCCGACAAATACCATCATGTAAAGAAAAGCCGGGAAAACAAACAAAAGCCCCGCATTTTCATACCTGAAAAAATCTTTAATCTTTTTCATGCTTGTCCTCTTTATAAAAGATATAGTATTTCTTTTTTTATACTACACCGAGCAGTAACTGTTCAAAATGAGACAAATCTAAAAAAAGAGGAGAAATCTAAAGGTCATTTTATTGTTTTCCTGTAATCGGCGGGAAGCTGTCCCGTAACATCCTTGAATACTTTACTGAAGTACTTGGAATCGTTGTATCCCACTCTCTGGGCTATTTCATATAATTTCATAGATGTTCCGACTAAGAGTTCTTTTGCTTTGGAGATACGGTAATTCTTCATATAATTGCTGAAAGTAACTCCCGTCTCTTTGTGAAACTGAGTTCCAAGATATTCAGGCGTTATATTAAGCTTGCCCGCTATCTCATCCAGTGTTATTCCCGTGTTGTAGAACTCGTGAATAAGTCTCTTGGCACGCTTTATTGTAAGATTGGTAGACTCGGATTCGGTTCCGTCAGATTCAAGAGCGGAAGAAACCATGCGGCATATGTCTTTAAGTTCCGTTCTTGTCTTGGCATTCATAATCTGCTCCAGGAGCTTTTGCTGTTTAATATCCGATGCCTTTGATATTCCTATGTTCTTGGCGATTTCAAGTACTGCCCATATGAACCTTACATAGCATTCCTTGATCTCTCTCGGAAGATATACTTTTCCGTCTCCAAAAGTATCCGCAAACTTATCCATAAGAAGCTTAACTTTTGAATAATCAGCAGCACAGATGGCTGCCTTTATCTGAGTCTCAAGATCCTGAGGATATACACACAAGCCTGTCTGAACATGGGTTATCTTGGGGTAAGATATCAGGATGCTGTCCTGAAATGTGATATTCCAGTCCATATATGGGAAAAGTTTTTCCGCACAGGGCTTGATATTATCAATCCCCTCAGCTTCCACGAAGCCCATTACAGAATGATCTGAGAGATTCGAAAGCAGCTGATACTGGATCCATCTCTCAAGATCCGCTCCGCTCTTATATTTGTATACAATTATTGCAAGAGATTTCTTGTATTCCTCTTCAATTATCGAAAAGCTTATATCCGGGTATGTAGATAATGAGCCGGTTATCCTCCTTATCTCATTTTCCCACTCGGATTCGTAAGCCGCTCCGAGATAAGCATAGAGAAGAACAAATCTGCTTTTTTTGTCTATCCCAAATCTTCCGGAGAGGTATTCTCCGACTTCGTCCGATACTTCCATCCTTCCGCCGAGTATTTCTCTGAAGGTCTGCTCCAAAGTTCCGATCTCTTCCGGTTTTTTCCTCTTATCTTCCGCAATCTGAAGACGTATAGTCTCTATTGCTCTTGAAAGATCATTCAGGCTGATCGGTTTAAGGAGATATTCGGTAACCCCAAGCTTCATAGCTCCCCTTGCATATTCGAATTCCGAATAAGCACTCAGTACTATTGCCTTGACGTGAATACCCTCTTCAAAAATACTGCGAAGCATCTCAAGACCATCCATCTGCGGCATCTGTACATCTGTTATGATAAGGTCCGGCCGAAGCTGTCTGCACATATCAAGCCCTTCCGCACCGTCCTCTGCTTCACCCACCACAATATAGTCCGGATCGATCTTGCCTAGAAGCTTACGTATTCCTTCTCTTATTCTGATCTCATCTTCTACTATCAGTATCTTCATTTTTCTGCTTACCCCAAACCCCACTACATTTCAAAGTTCTTTTTTCAATCCATACTTCTTACATTTCTTTTAGTCACGGCCTGCTTTGCTTTTCCACTGAAATACTGTAAGATCAACCTTCCCGTCAGTAACGATCACTCCTTCTGCTTCAAGCAATTTAGCCTGGCCTCCCGGTCCACCGAACGCAAATTCTCCTGCCAGCTCACCCTTTGCATTTACAACGCGAAAACATGGAATACTATCGGGATCCGGATTCTTGTGAAGGGCATTGCCAACTGCCCTCGCCATCTTCTTATCTCCCGCAAGCTCCGCAATCTGCGAATATGTAGCCACACGGCCATAGGGAATCTTTTTTACCGCTTCATATATCCTCTTTGAAGGACAGTCACTAATGAGATCATAACTTTCCGCAATCATGATCTTGATATCTTCATCCGGAATACTTCCGTCAAGAATGATTGTATTCCAGTGATCCTTGTTCTGATGATAACCCGGAATGACGGCTTTATATATCTTTCGCCAGAAATATGCCTTCTCCGGATCTACTTTAACATTCAGATTGAAATATCCATCTTTTTCATATGTCCAAAGAAAGGCTTTCTTATTCCCTTTATATCTGACCAGTTGCCAGTTTAGATCATGAAAGGGCGCATCCTGATATGTATCCGGGAAAGAAAGGCCGTATTTTAATGCTTCTTCTCTTGTTTTCATAATTTCCCTTTGAACTGTTGATGCTATCTACTATTTTTTTCATCGTAAGTTTAACACAGGCTGCATGAGCAGTGCCTCTATCATAGGATAATACAACTTCCTGTTGTCAGCCTGTGCGATGGTTGTAATCTTGTTTCCTGCATCCTTTGAGGATGCGCCGCAGTGATATATCTTCTCCGTCCGGCAATTATAGTCGATGATTATATACCTGTCATGGAACTTCCCGTCGGTTTTCCGGAACGTGAGTTTTACATTCGGATACTCCGCCCGAAATGCTTGAAATTCTGACAGACGAAGAATATTTCTCAGGTTATCGCTGAAAATGATAACATCTACATTTGAAGGCGCACTTTTCAACATCAGCAGGGTTTTCGGTCCGATATAGTTATCCACTATGTACAACTTCTTCTTCGCTTTGCTGTAAATATCCGCGTATGCTACATCAGCCTCAAATGTCTGCCCGGCGTAGATCACATATTCCATGCCTTTATCCGGTAATGAAAAACTCCTGATGACCTTCGTCAGATCATCCTTTGTGACCATATTTTCTTTAATTTCACTGATGTCCTTTGTATTCTCCGATACCTGAAGAGACAGTTTCGCAATATTGGAAGATTCCATCAGCAAAGGATCCTGCTCAATATAATCCTTCATTGCTTTGAATGTCCGGATTAATGCCTTGCTCTGACGGACAGCAAGTTCTCCCTTAAGGACGGTCATGAGCATATATACACCGCTTTCAGTAAAACACCAGGGCAGGTACCTCGTGCCACCTGATTGTCCACGGAATAGTGTCTCTTCCCGTGAGGTCAAAATTTTTGACCTCACCAATTCGTCAAGTTCTTCCCTGGTTATCTGAAAACGAAAGTCCTCATCAAACTTCTCGATATTGTTTCTGACCTGCTGATTAAAAGCTTTTGTCGTGTATCCGTATATCTCCGCAAGATCAGCATCCAACATAACTTTCTGACCACGGATTAGATAGATCTTTGCTTTTAGCGTTTCCACCGTAATCTCCACCGGAACAAGTGCGTTTTCTTTCTTCTCACTCATGTATTTCTCCTTAAGCTGTTTTCCGTGAGGTCAAATTTTTTGACCCTGGTCATCCTTCCCTATCAGTTCCTCATATTTCAACTGATACGATATCAGCCTTGGAATATACTCCGGTGGTGTTCTTCTTCCTGCCTCCCAATCTTCCAATGTGCGAACAGGGATACCCGTATGATTTGAAAACTCTTTACGTGACATCCCCGTCCTTTCTCTCAAGTCTTTTATTGATCCAGCTATATCCATATCGTCACCTCGCATTGCGTATTTGTAAGTACAGAGTATCACATTTGTAAACTATTCGCAATGCGTGGTGTATAATTTGTTGTCTTTTTTTTAATAAATTCCTCTGTCGAATGGACATTCAATCCTGTTGTTTCATTGATTAAGCACTTTATATCTCATATCCTTGTATTTCTGAGTTTTATCTTCAAAGCCCAATTTCTTGTAAATCGGATAGCCATCATCGGTAGCAATCAGATCAATTCGGCTAATCTTATGTTCCGTGGCATAAGCAATCATGTTCTTCATAAGCTGTGAACAAATACCTCTTCCGCGGTAATCTTCTTCCGTATATACACTTAATACTTCTGAATCAAGACCGTTAAGGAAAAATGGATTTGCAGGTTTTTCAATAATAAGAAGATATGCCGCTGCGACAAGTCTTCCCTCAGCTCTTGCCACAAATGCAATCAGCTTCTTCCCAAGTTCTCTTTCAAAATAACCCGGAAGCTGTTTTTCCATTCCTTCTCTTTCTTCATCTGTTATGGAACCGAAATCATCGATCATATACAATATTCTAAGTCGCACAAGCTCGCTTATATCATTAATATTTGCAATATCGTATACAACGCCTTCTCTGTCCCCGTTAATTCTGTAAGAATTATCGTTCTTTTTATGGTTTCGTATCATTTCCAATGTCTCGGAAACGGTTGGGCAAATCGCGTATCTGCCCGGCCATATATTCTTATTGAAATATTCATATGTAGACTTAGCATCCATATATGGATTGCTTCTGGTGGAATTGCAGTATCCCGGAACAATCATCTCATAGCCTCTTTCAAAGCCACTTTTTATAGTAGCGTCTATGCAATAATCTGTCTGAAGTCCGACTGCTATAACCTTTTTGATGTTCTTGGATTTTAGATACTTGTCCAGCCCTGTTGAGTCATGAAGCGCACTGTTGACTTTCTTATCAAAAACCTTTTCTCCGGCCATGGGTGCAATTCCATCATAGATTTCAAAATCAACATCTCCTACTGAGAAACCTGAACCCGGACCGTCATCATGTCTGACATAGATCACCTCAACACCGTTTTTGCGGGATGCATCTATGAGTTTCTTCAGATTCTCTTCAAGTCTCTGAAAGCCATAGAGTCTCTCATCTGTTATTCCTTTTTGTACATCAACAACAAGTAAAACCATTCTTCCTCCATTTTTTACATTGCGTCCTTAGGACATGCCCTTTATCAGGCAGATTTTCTTTTTAACCATACTGTCAATACAAGAGCAAAAGATAATAACTGTGCGATGACCACTCGGACGATCATCATCTCATCTACCCCCGTATCAGTTACTACATGAAGCAGATTCGTTGCAATGCAGTTATTAAAGAAATGATCAGCCATACCGGCATAGAGATTACCGGTCATCTTATACAAAAGGCCCCACTTTATTCCCATCATTCCCGCGAGAATGATATATCCTATTCCAAGGCCGACAAATGACGCGATATTAATATCACCGTCAATAAGATTGTGAAGCGGAGTTACGATATGCCACACACCAAAGAGAAAAGCTTGGAATAATAAAGCAAATCTCATGGGATGATCAGACTCTGCAAGCTTAGTAAACAATCCACGGAATGTTCCTTCCTCCATGATAACATTCACAATGTTAAAGAACACGCACATCAGTATAAAACCGATGCCTGTGTGTATCGCTGCTTCACCTGTAAGAGAAAAACCTGTTGTGAAAATACCAAGACGTGTCGGGAGACCCTGATTCTTTAATATAAGAATCTCAACGATATATGAAACAGTAAAAGAGCAGGCCGCAAGAATAAGTCCGATTAAGGCTGCTCTTATGAATCCTGATTCGGAAAAGCCGATATCCGACCATTTCCAGTTGATAAGACGTAAAACAATAAAAACAAGAAGAATGCCAAACAGTTTATTAATACAATTTTCACCAAGCACTGTCTCGTCCATTCGAAGAGCAATTGCTTCAAAGCCATGTACAAAGATCAGTATTGCAAATATGATCCAGCAGGATAAAACCGGCTTCTTAGTTATCTTCTCTTTCATTTTCCATAATTCCCTTCACATCATACTAGTCTCCGTATCTCCAAGGGGTATTCCTCGGTCGATACATACCGACTCTTATCATCGTTTAAATTAAACCATGTGAGAACTGTCTCTCTGTGATAAGAAGCAGTCCCTCCGTCTTTTACCATAACGATCGTCCACTCCTATTCGGGGAGATTTTCCACATCATCCGTGTCGGCATACATTTCCCAAGTGATACGGTATACACCCGTTAAGGTATTTCCTTCAATTGAGGCTTCGTCCAGAGTCGCATTATGGACTTCATCATTAAACTCTACATTAGGGAAATCGGAATCAGAATCACTTATGATCACACTAACCCCGTTTCCTACCCATTCTCCGTCCCAACCAAGCTCGTCTTTGGAAGGTTCAGATCCTGCCGATAGCCGACTATTTTATCTTTTTCCATATAACAAATATTAAGAACCTGATTTTAATCTTTATCCATCAATATACCTTTGCAGCTTTTCCTTATCGATCAAATCGCTTACCGTGGAATACCCATTCACCTCACATATAGCATAGTCACTTTTTTCGACATATCCTGTCACGTAAAAACCGTAGCTATATTCAACACTCTGATGATAATCTCCGGCACAATCAATCGCCAGCCTTGTTTTTCTTTCAATTTCTCCCGTGATTTGAGATCCCGGTGAGAATGCACCGAATTCCATCATGTCACAGATCTCATTCCAGTTGACCACATTCGCGTTGGTTTCCTTGTTGAAATAATGTAAATAATCTTTATAAAATGGCATGAAATCAAAGTATAAAGCATTTTCCGTCTCATGAATCAGGTATTCCGATAATGGCTTTTCAAAACTCTCAAAACTTAATGAACCAAATGGCAACGTTTTATTCAAATGTTCATGCATTCGCTTCTCATAAAAATCTTTATCAAGGGGTCTTTGCTCGTTAACACCCCATTCATCAATCGGATAAAAAAAGTCGTTAATAAATGCAAAGTTTAAGTCCTCTTTTGAGGGATATACTACCTTTGCAACCGATTGGATCACCTGACAATACGGATCTATGCTCTCAAGACGGATTACCTTACACGATGATTTTCTTGCGTCAGTAGGTGTATAGAAATAACTCCCTCCCTTGTGGTAATAATCGTATTCCCATTGGAAAGCATCTGCGACGAAAACAACAGGGTATTCTTCTTCCCACACACGGTAGAACGGAGAAATCGGGGCAAAAAGATTCCCGTCTCCGGAATCGACATATAAATCCGGAAGTTTCGGAATATCTTCTTTATCAAACAAGGAGTACTCCCCACTCATGGCATCTTTTACTGAACCGGTAGCTATAGCATCATCATAGGAATAATAGGATTCACCGCGACAGATCCGGTATTCTTCAAGTTCATTCAAATAATCCCATACTCCGTCCACCGTTATCCTAAATCCTATACGGTCCTTCCCTACATATACCGGGAAAAGCTCAAATTTATCTTCAGATGACGGATATAAAGGATTACCATCATGATCATATACCGTCAAACTAGCCACATTATCTACGTAAAACCCGTCATATTCGTTTTTAATGATGTTTATCATTGCTTCCCTGACATTGCCGTCAGCGGAAGCATTGTCCGTTTTGGGAGTCAGGCGTACACTGATTCCGACAATTCCTTCTTCCACATTTGTTTTATAATAATCCACTGCTTCCTTGCCGAAGATGATTCCTTCAATAATACCGTCTTCGCAGCTTAAATGGAGAAAACAGGCATCTGCCACTCGAATTACCTGTTCACCGCTTGTGAGAATATCAATATAATTACCCTCCGCGATTACTTTCTGCTTAAATGTATCATCTGAAAGAAACCTGTATTCCAAGCGATATGAAGCCACATCATTCATATGATCGCATATCCCGTCTCCGATAAATTCCGCTTTAAGTGCACCATCGGAATAGTCCACTCCGCCGGAAGTTCCATAATAATCATCCACTCCGGTATATCCATATGCCCATGCCGGAATATATGTCATCATTCCCTCGGAATCAAGCCCATCCTCTTTTTCCTCGGCACTTGTAAAGGCAATATTATCCGCTGTGATATACAGACTGCTTACGTCATTTCCCGAACCATCCATAAAAAAGATATAATATCCGCATTCCGACCCCATGCCTTCGGTTTCTTTAACGATTGACGCATTTTCATCCGTTACAGCAAATACTATCTTATTATTTCCTTCATAGGAAACACTTAATATTGATCCCTTTGCACCTCCTTCATAATCTGTGTCCGCTCCGGTATTATCTTGAGTTTCGTCGGAAACATTGTCTGATGTTCCTGATAAATCTAAATCTTTCTTCCCGCAGGCAGCCAAAAAACACAAGATCAATACTGCTGAAAGAAGAACTATCTTAACTGCTTTTTTATTTTTCACTTCATTGAGGTTCATAATCATTTTCCTCCTTCATACTTGAAACTGAAGCTGTATTCCTTTTCCGACCTTCCGGGCATCCGGGCTGACGACTGTCCTTGGATTTGGGCTTATTATAATTCTCTCTCTCAATAAGCCCATACTTCTGCTTAACCTGTGCGATATTCAATCTTGTTACCCCATCCATGCCGGATATCATCCCTATTATTCAGCTCGACAAACTGCGATTTGGCTTACTCGTGTGACAGCAAGACAACAGTCTCAACATGTACACTATGGGGGAACATATCTACGGGTCTTACTTTCTTAAGCTCGTATCCTCCGCTTACCAGATATTTCAGATCCCTTGAAAGTGTTGCCGGGTCGCAGCTTACATATACTATTCTGTCCGGTTTCATCTTAAGCATGGTAGACAGACATTCCTCATCACAGCCCTTTCGGGGAGGATCTACTACTATCACATCCGGATGTTTCATGCTGTCATTGCCACCGGCTTCTTTGGAATAATAAGCCGGGAGAACTTCTTCTGCCTTGCCCACAAAGAACTCAGCATTATTTATTCCGTTAGCACAGGCATTTGCTTTTGCATCGTCAATTGCCTGTGGAACGATCTCTACCCCATACACCTGCTTTGCCTGTCCTGCCAGGAATAACGATATTGTTCCTATTCCACAGTAAAGATCCCATACCGATTCATTGCCTGTAAGATCAGCATAGTCCAAAGCAATGCTGTAGAGCTTCTCAGTCTGTTCAGGATTAACCTGATAAAAAGAAAGGGGTGAGATGGAATACCTGATTCCTTTATCGAATCTGGCAAATCCATTATGAACATCTCTTCTGTATATTGTGTCGTGAATGACACCATCTCCCCAGAGATGCGTGATCTTTTCACCCATTATTACATTGGTATTCGCCTTATTGTGAGACAGAGAAACAGATGTCATACCCTCTATCTTTCTAAGACTCTCAACAAGTTCTTTATCATATGGTATCTTATCCCCGTTAATGACTATGCATACCATTATTTCAGATGAATCAAAGCCTTTACGAATAAGCACATGTCTTACAAGTCCCTTGCCTGTGGCTTCATCATATGGAGCAATGTCATATTTTTCCATATGGGACAGCATCCGCTTAAGAATATCCTTATTCTCTTCCACGCCTATAACGCAGTCATCCGTCTTTATTATTGAGTGGGTTCTTCCCGCATAGAAACCGGCAACAGGCTTGCCGTTACTGTCTCTTCCTATAGGGAACTGTGCCTTACCTCTATATCTGAAGGGACTGTCCATACCCACGATAGGTTCCATAATCTTACTGATAAATCCTTCTTCGAATTCTCCTATCCTGACCAGATCCTCAAATACTTTCTTCTGCTTATATATAAGCTGATCTTCATATCTGAGTTCCTGTATTTGACAGCCTCCGCAGGCTCTTGCAATAGCACACGCAGGCTTAGCCCTCTTTTCTGACGGCCGTGTCACTTCCTCAAGATGAGCATAGGCATAGTTCTTCTTTGCCTTCATAATCTTGACTCTGACGCGATCACCAATCACTGCATCTTTGACAAAAAGAGTATATCCTTCGTGCTTGCCTATACCCTCTCCGTCTTTTCCTATATCTGTAATATCAACTTCAACTATGTCGTTCTTTTTATATTCCATTGGCGACTCCGCTAATGTACCCTTCGTTACAATAGTCTTAATACTTTTCTTTTTAAAAAATGCCTGCAAACTAGTGCAGGCTATTTTTTAATCAAGTTTTGTTATTCGGATATTTGAATCAAACAATCTGTTGAATCCAAGCCAATCCATACTGTTTGTTCCTTTAAGTATCTCCGTAAAGGTTTCAACTTTTGCATCAACATTATCAGCAAAATTGAGGGCGACTGCCTCAATGAT
>JAEEGL010159695.1_pt1 | contig 17595 bp, 11 predicted proteins | sample 9134231 | NCBI WGS metagenome assembly JAEEGL01 (sample SAMN16246548, study PRJNA631951) | gut metagenome | biome: gut microbiome; feature: rumen; material: fiber-attached | host: Bos | place: Iran: Karaj | collected 2018-10 | reverse complement strand
GTAGATGCCCTCGGTCATGCGGCGGATGATCTCCACCTCGTCCACGCTCTCTACGCGCATGCCCAGATATTCCTCAATAAAATCGGAGCTGATCACGCTGCCGCCGATGCCCATGCAGATGGAACCGATCTGCAGGTAGCTTTTGCCGCGCATGGTGCACACGGCTACGGCCGCGCGGGCAAAGCGGAGCAGCTTTTCGCGCACGTCGTCCGGCATCGCGGCGTCGTCCGCGTCCTGCACGTCGTGCCCGTAAATGCCGAAGGCCGGCAGGCCCTTCTGCGCATGGGTGGCCAGCACGCTTGCCAGATACACCGCGCCGGGGCGCTCCGTGGCGTTGAAGCCCCACACGCCTTTCACGGTCATCGGGTCCGCATCCATGGTCTCGCTGCCGTAGCACCAGCAGGGGGTCACGCTGAGCGTGATATCCACGCCCTCTTTCTTGAAATACGCGGCGCATTCGGCGGCCTCCGCCACACGGCCGATGCTGGTGGGGGAGATCACGACCTTTACGGGCTCGCCGTTCGAGTACTTCAGGTTCTCTTCAAACAGCGCCTTGGCGGCCTTCGCCATGTTCATGGTCTGTTCTTCCAGGGATTCGCGCACCTTCAGGGGGCCGCGGCGGGCGTCGATAATGGGGCGGATCCCGATCACGGGATATTCGCCGATCAGTCTGCTTTTTGCCATATTCTGCATCTCCTTACGTGTTATAAAAGGTCAGAAATATCATAGCACAGCCCGGCGCCAAAATCAATTCTTTTTTCTTCTTCACGGCGCCGCGCGGGCGGGCGGGACCGAAATATATAAATAATAAGGGAATTTTATTTTATTCTGTTGAAATCAACCTGTCTGCGTGTTATAATTTTCGGTATGAAAAAAGGAGGCGGCCCTTTTTATGATCATGGAATTTCTTACCGCAAGCCCCGTGCTGGCCATCTTTCTCTGTCTGGGGATCGGCTATCTGCTGGGCGGGCTGCGGATCAAATCCTTCAGCATCGGCGCCACGGTGGGTACGCTGATCGTTGCCTTCGTGCTCAGCATGTTCGGCGATTTTCAGATCCCCGGCATCGTGGTGAATCTGTTTTCGGTGCTGTTCTGCTTTACCATCGGCTACGAGGCGGGCCCGGCGCTGTTCGGCAGCCTGAAATCCAGCGGCATAAAGCTCGTGCTGCAGGCCGTATTCTTCGCGGCGGTCTCGCTGGGCGTGCTGTGGGGCGTATGCTCCCTGATGGGCTATTCGCGCGACGTGGCCGTGGGCATGGCCGCCGGCGCGATGACGCAGACCACCATCCTTTCCGTGGTGAGTGATCTGGGAGCGAACGCCTCCATGACCTACGCGCTCACGTATCTCGTGGGCATGCTGCTCAACGTTTTGTTCCATTCCAAGGTGGCGCCGCGGCTGCTGGGCACCACGGCCCGGGACGCGGTAAAAGAGAAGACCGACAAGCTCAGCCGGGACGGCAGCGGACGCGCCATCCGGACCACGCCCACCCCCGTGGGCATGCGCGCCTTTATCATTGACGCGGACTCCGGGCTCCCGGGGCGCACCGTGGCGGAGATCGAAGCGGAGTTCGGCAACGCCATCCAGGTGGAAAGCATCTTCCGCGGAAAGCATCAGATCCCGTTCGATAACGATACGGTGACCGCGGACGGGGACGTGCTCTGCGTGATCGGCAAAATGCAGCGCCTTGCGTCGTTCGATAATAAATTTGAGCTCAGGGAAGCCGCGGAATCGGAATACTATACCGTGGATCTGAGCAGCGAGACCGTTGTGATCACGAAGGATTTCGAGGGCGACCTGATGGCCTTCCTTTCCGAGCGCGGCGTTGTTGTGCAGGCGCTGTTCCGCAACGGCAAACGCCTGAAGCTCTCGGAGGGCAACGAGATCCGCAAGGGCGATACGGTGCGGCTTTCCGGCGTATCCAAGGAGCTGAAGAAAGCGGCCGCCGAGCTCGGTTACATCAAGGATACCGGCATGGCCACGGACGTGCCCTATGTGTTCCTCGCCGCCGCCGTCGGCATCGCGCTGGGCGCGATCAAGCTCTTCGGCATCCCGCTGGGCGACAGCACCATGGCCCTCATCGTGGGTCTGCTCGTGGGCTGGTATTACAACAAGCACCCGCGCTTCGGCCGGTTCCCCTCCAGCGCGCGCTGGTTTTTGAAAAGCGTGGGCCTGAATCTGTTTATCGCGGCCAAAACGCTGAACACCGCCGGCATTATATTCAACAAGGATTCTCTGATCTCCATAGGCACGGGCGCGGCCGTTACCCTGATCCCCCTCGTGATCACGCTGTTTTTCAGCAAATACGTGCTGAAGCTCGATAACGCGGATACGCTGGGCGGCAGCTGCGGCAGCAGCACCTGCACCGCCGCGCTCAATTCCCTGACCGACGCCACCGGCAGCTCCGTCTTTTCCGCGGGCTACGCCACCACCAACGCCGTCAACAATATCCTGCTCACCGTGGCAGGGCTCGTCATTTCGCTGCTGGTGCACTGAGCGATCCATATTCCGGGAGGGCTGTACGATGCGAGATTACTGCAAATACGTCAACGTGTTCCAGGGCTGCGGGGAGATCGACCTGCCGAAGCCCGAGGGGATCGCCGCCCGCTGGTTCTTTATCAAGGCCGGCTGCGGCAACACCAGCCCCGCGGCAAGCCTGCCGTTTTCGGCGATCTCCGCCGGTCCGTTTTCGGGCGGCTACCCCACGGGCTACACGGACCATATGCCCAATTCCCATTCCCGGCCGCGCCGTTTCCCGGGAGGGAAGGGGCTTTTGGGCTTTGCCCATCTGCAGCAGAGCGGCACCGGCGCCATCGGCTATTACTATAACTACGCCGTGGTCACGCCCCGCTACGCCGCCTCCCCCGAACGCCGCGTCCCGGCAGAAGAGGCCGGGGAACCCGGCTGTTACCGCGCCGTGCTGGAGGATATCGTCTGCGAGCTCACTGTTTCGGGCCGCGCCGCGCTGCACCGTTATACCTTCGGCTCGCGGGGCGGGGAAGTGACCGTCGATTTTACGAACAACGGCGTCAACATCCCGGACTGGGGCAAACAGCACGTTTACGACCTTACGGCGCGCCTGGCGGACGCATACACCGCCGAAGCCGAAGCCCTGATCGAGGGCGTAAAGATATATTTCGCCGTGCGGGCAAACGCGCCGCTCACGCAGACGGAGACCGGCGTGAAAATGAACGTCCCCGAAAGCGGCAGGGCGGAGCTCACCGTCAGCATTTCGCCCGTCGGCGCGGAAAAAGCGCTGGCAAGGGTGCAGCAAGCTTACGATTTCGACGCGGCAAAGGCGGCCGCCCGCGAAGCGTGGAACCGGCTGTTTTCAAAGATCGATATCGAAACGGACGACGAAACGATCAAAGAAATATTCTATTCCAACCTCTACCATTCGCTGGTGAAGCCCGCGGACTGGAGCGGCGAGAGCTTTTTGTACGGCGACGCGCCCTTTACCGTGGATCTGAACACGCTGTGGGACATGTACAAAACGGAGCTGCCGCTGCAGTTCGCCGTGTACGGCAAAGAGATCGGCGAAAAGCTCTGCGAAACGCTGCTCAGGCTTTGCGAGACGCTGGGCTTTATGCCCAATTCCATCGGCCTTTCGGACGAATACCGGCAGCCCAACGGGCAGGCGCGCATGCTGGGCTCCTATGCGCTGCTCACCGCGTACCGCTACGGGCTGGAAGTGGATCCGGAGCGCATTCTGGCGAACCTGAAAACGGATCTGTTCGCCCCGGACAAGCGCGATTTTACCGAAACGGGCCGCTGCATCTCCCATACGTTTTTGCTGGATATGGCCGAGATCTGCACGCTGGGCGCGGACCTGGCAAAGGAGCTGGGCGATACCGAAACGGAAGCCCTGCTGCGCCCCTACGGGCAGCTGTGGAAAACAGCCTACGACCCGGAGACCGGCCTGCTGAAAAGCGATACCGGCTACTACGAGGGCACCTTATATAACTATTCCTTCCGCCAGATGGCGGATATGGACGCGCGCATCCGGCTTTCGGGCGGCAAAGAACGCTTCGTTTCGCTGCTGGACAAATTCTTCGGCTACGGCGCGCCGCCCACGGTGCAGCCCACGGACCCGAACGATTATACCCCGGTGGAAGAAGGCATGAAGCTGGGCCGCTTCGAGGGCTTCAACAACGAATCCGATACCGAAGCGCCTTATTCCTATATCTGTGCCGGGCGGCAGGACCGTACCTGCGAGGTAGTGCGCGGCGGCATGAAATACATGTTCACCACGGGCCGCGGCGGCATTCCGGGCAACAACGATACGGGCGCGCTCTCGTCCTACTATATCTTTGCCGCGCTGGGGCTGTTCCCGGTGGCGGGGCAGGATCTGTTTCTGCTGGGTTCTCCCTTTGTAAAGAAAGCGACCGTTCTGCTGCATAACGGCCGCGTCCTGACCGTGGAAGCGCCGGATACGGACGACGCGCACATTTACGTAAAAAGCGTTTCGTTCAACGGGAAAGCGCTCCCTGATTTCCGCATTTCCGCAAAGGAACTGCTCGGGGGCGGCACGCTGACCTTCACGATGAGCGATGAAAGAGTTTAAGATCGGAAAAAACGACGCGGGCCAGCGCGTGGATAAGTTTTTAAGCAAGGCCGTACCGCTGCTGCCTCAAAGCCTGATGTATAAATACCTGCGGTTAAAGCGCATCAAGCTGAACGGCAAACGGACGGAGATCTCCACGCGCCTTGCCGAGGGCGACGTGCTTTCGCTGTATATCAACGACGAGTTTTTTGCCCCCGCGCCGGAAAACTACGATTTTCTGCGGGCCGGAAAGCAGCTGGATATCCTCTACGAGGACGAAAACGTGCTGCTGCTGGATAAAAAGGCAGGCCTGCTCAGCCACCCGGACGAGGGCGAGTACGTGGATACGCTGATCACCCGCGTGCAGCGCTATTTATACGAAAAAGGGGAGTACGATCCCAAAAGCGAGGCCTCCTTCACCCCCGCGCTGGTGAACCGCATCGACCGCAACACCGGCGGCATCGTGATCGCCGCCAAAAACGCGGAGGCGCTGCGCATTCTGAATCAGAAGCTGAAGGACCGGGAGATCAAAAAGTTTTATCTGTGCGTGCTCATCGGCCGCCCGCCCAGGCAAAGCGACACGGTGACGCACTACATGACCAAGGACGAAAAGAAAAATCTCGTTACGGTGTACGACCGTCCGGTGCCCGGCGGCAAAACCATGACCACGGGCTACACCGTGCTGAAAAGCGCCAAGGGGCTCACGCTGTGCGAGGTGGAGCTCTTCACCGGGCGCACCCACCAGATCCGCGCGCACATGGCATACCTCGGCTGCCCGCTCTTAGGCGACGGCAAATACGGCTCCAACGCGCAGAATGCGAAATTCGGCGGCTATAAAAAGCAGTTTCTGTATTCTTATAAAACCGTGTTCGATTTTGCCACGGACGCGGGGCTTCTCAACTACCTGAAAGGGCTTGCCGTTACCGCGAAGGACGTTTGGTTTGCGAATCATTTTCCGGATGAAATACTGAAATGAAATTCGGAATTGCATCAAAAAGTGGCCGGTGGCCAGTGGTCAGTGACCAGCGACCGTTGGCACTGAATCAATTCTGAATTATAAATTATTAATTCTCAACACTCAAAACTCAACACTTATCGAATGAGGAGCCTACGCATGAAAAAGCCGCTCGCGATCATCTTAGCACTCTGCTTGCTGGCTGGCGCAATGCCTGCCGCGGCTGCGGAAACGCCGCTCACGCTGGCGGTGGCCAGCGACCTGCACTATAATATCCCGGAAGAGACGCTCACGTTTTATACGGACGATCCGGTGTTCGGCCACGCCAACCGCCGCGCCGCCATGGAGAACGAATCGGGCCTCATCATCGATTCCTTCCTGCAGAGCGTAAAAGAGACCGGGGCGGATTACGTGCTGATCTCCGGCGATCTGGCGGATCACGGCCGCGGCAGCCCCGAAGAACACCTGGCGGTGCGCGATAAACTGCTGGCCTTTGAAGAGGAGACCGGCACCCAGGTGTTCGTGATCGACGGCAACCACGATCTGGGCGAAAACAGCGCCGTAGGGATCGCCGGATTCAAAGAAATATATAAAGATCTCGGCTACGATCACGCCATAAGCGCTCGGGCGGAGGACTGCTCCTACACGGCGGATCTGGGCGAAAAATACCGCCTGATCGCGCTGGACAGCTGCGACCCCACCGTTTCCACCGAGGACGGCATGAGCGCGGATAAGGTAACGTGGGTGCTGAAGGAGGCAAAGGCCGCAAAAGCGGAGGGCCGGTATCCGATCCTGATGATGCACCACAATCTTTTGGACCACCTGCCGATGCAGCGCATCGTGAGCCGTAATTTTATCGTGCGCTTCCATAAAACCACGGCGGCGCTGTTCGCGGACGCGGGCATTCAGCTCGTACTCACCGGGCACGAGCACTGCTCGGACGCAGCCGCCTACACCTCGCCCGCCGGCAGCGTGATCTATGATTTCGCCACCACGTCCCTTACCATGTACCCGCTTTCTTACCGCGTTTTCCGCCTGACGGAAGACGGGATCGCCTACGAAGCAAAAAATATCACGGAAGTGGATACCGCGGCGCTGAACGAAGCCGTGGCGGGTTACCCGGAGGCTGCGCTGACCGCGATGGACGCGGACCTGACCGCCTTTTCCAAACAGTTTCTGAAAAAGGGCGTGGAATACCGCCTGTCCCTTTCGCTTTCCGCGGACGAAGACGATTTTGCCGCGGGCCTTATGAACACCGTTTACGGCAGCCTGAAATCGCTGCTGGAAATGCCGCTGTACGGGGAGGGGAGCGCCGCGGCGCTTGCGGCGGCTTATAACATTGAGATCCCCCAAACGCCCTACGCCACGGGCTGGGATCTGGCCACGGAGTTCGTGGCGGCGCACTACGCGGGCAGCGAACGGTTTGATCTGACCGGGCCGGAGGTGACGGCTCTGCTGCGGCTGGCGGCGCTGGTGCTGCGCACTGTGCCCGCAGACGTGACCGAAACGGCGTTTGCCGCCGCCGCCGCGCGGATCGCCGATACCGAAAGGCTTTCCGAAGCGCGGGCGCTGGCGAAAAAAACGCTGGGCGGCGTTACGCCCGGGGAGGTCTTCATCGCGGCGCTGGTATCGGAGCTCGTATACGGCTTTACGAACGACGACGCGGTGGACGACAACAACGGCGTGCTGCCCGGGTACGGCAAAACGGACAGGGGAGCAGCCCTGCGCGATCGGTTCTTCGCATTTTTCCTGCGGCTGCGGGACGCGCTCACGCGCTTCATGCAAATGCTTTTACAAAAATAAAACATAAGATCCCTGATTTTCTGCGGCCGGCCCCGTGCCGGGAAAGGACAACGCATATGACCCTTGAAGAAACCCTGAAAAAGATCCGTCCCTGCGATCCGGAGCAGCGCTACGTTTTCATCAGCTATTCCAGCCGGGACCGGGAGACCGTATGGCCCGACGTGCTGGAGTTCCAGAACCGCGGCTACAACGTATGGCTGGACGAGAAAAATCTGGATAAAACCAAGCCCTCGTGGAAGGCGGACGCCATCAAGGCGGTGGAGGACCTCTGCTGCGCGCTGGTGGTGTTCTACGTCAGCGAGCATTCGCTGGCCAGCGAGCCCTGCTACAACGAAATGTGCGCCACCGTGGGCGAAGAGGCGGTCAGCATGCACTACGGCGAGGTGCCCTTCGTGGCCGTGGAGGTATCGCCCATCGGCGATATCACGAAGTTCGGCGAAATGATCCACAAAAAGCTGCTGGCCTCCGCCATGCCGAAGGCGGAAAAGGCCGTTGCCGTAAAAACCGTAAGTCATTTTATTTTCAAATTCTTTTCCAGCAACAACGAAAAGGTGCGCGTCCGCGCCAAAAACGACCCGGACCGCATTCTGGATTATTACGAGGATATTCTGGACGTGTTCCCGGATTCCACGCTGCTCGCGCCGCAGGAAACGGCGGAGCTGCCGGAGACACCCGCTGCCGCGCCGTCCGAGGAACCCGCGCCCGCCGCATCGCCCGAGGAGACCGGGGACGGCCTTTCGCCGGAGGACGCGAACCTTCTGGGGGACGATTATTATTACGGCCGCAAGGGCCTGCCGCAGGATTACGCGCGCGCGGCTGCCTGCTACCGCAGCGCAGCGGACCGGGGATATTCGCTGGCGCAGTTCAATCTGGGGTACTGTTACAAAAACGGCAAGGGCGTACCGAGGGATCTCGCCGCCGCGGCGCGGTATTACCGTATGGCGGCGGATCAGGGGCGTCTGGCCGCGCAGTATACGCTTGCCAACTGCTATTATTTCGGCGAGGGCGTACCCAAGGATTACGCCATGGCGGTGCGGTATTACCGCATGGCCGCGGACAAGGGCGACGCCGACGCCCAGTGGGCCCTCGGCAACTGCTACGCGTTCGGCCGGGGCGTGCCGCAGGACTACGCCGCCGCGGTGCGGTATTACGAGATGTCCGCGCAGCAGGGGAACCCTTACGGGCAGGATTACCTCGGGGACAGTTATTACGACGGCAGGGGCGTGCCGCAGGATTACGCCATGGCGGTGCGGTATTACCGTCTTTCCGCGGACAACGGCAACATGTGGGCGCAGGCGCGTCTGGCCTCCTGCTTTGAGTACGGTTTCGGCACGCCGCCGGATAAGGCGGCCGCCGTAAAATACTACCGCATGGCCGCCGATCAGGGCCACGCAGGCGCGAAGGAAGCGCTGATCCGGCTCGGCGCCGACTGACGCTCCGGTATATTCTGCAACAAAACCGCCGGTTTCAGCGGCGTTTTACGAGATTCCCGCCGCGGGACACCCCCTGCGGCGCATCGGGAAAGGACACGTTATGAAGCTTGATGAAATACTGAAACGGATCCGTCCGTGCGATCTGGAACAGCCCTACGTATTCCTCAGCTACAGCAGCAGGGATCAGGCGATCGTATGGCGGGACGCGCTGGAATTCCAGCGCCGCGGCTACAACATATGGCTGGATGAAAAGAATCTGGATAAAACCAAGCCTTCGTGGAAAGAGGACGCGATACGGGCTGTGGAGGATTTCTGCTGCGCGCTGGTGGTGTTCTATATCAGCGAGGGCTCTCTGGCCAGCGAGCCCTGCTTCAACGAGATGTGCGCCACGGAAGGGGAAGAGGCGGTCAGCATGCACTTCGGCAAGGTTCCCGTGGTGGCGGTGGAGATCGAGCCCATCGGCGATATCAAGGCCTACGGCGTGAAGGTCCACGCAAAGCTGCGCAGCGCCGCCCTTTCCAAGGCCGAAAAAGCCCTCCGCATTAAAACCGTAAGCAATTTCATCTTCCGGTTCTTTCCCACCAACGAAAAGGTGCGCGTCCGCGCAAAAAACGATCCGGCGCGCATCCGCGATTATTACGAGGATATCATGGATTCCTTCCCGGACGCCGCGCTGATCCTTCCGCCGGAAACAACGCCGGAAACAACCGAGCCGGAAACTCCCGTTCCCGAAACGACGGCCGCGCCTCCGACGCCGCAGGAAACCGCGGCTCCGGCCCCCGAAACGCCGGTCGAAACGCCGTTTGAGACGCTTGAAACACCGCCGGAGACGCCCACGGCAACAGCGCCGGAAGCGACCTCCGCAGAAACGGCCTCGCCGGAACCCGCCCCGGAACCGACGCCGGAACCGACGCCGGAACCCGCGCCGGAACCCACGGGAGGACAGCCGGAGGAACCGGAAGACCCCTACGCCGGGCTCACGCCGGAGGAAACGGCAAAGCTGGGCGACGACCATTATTTCGGCCGGAACGGCAAGCCGCAGGATTACGCGATCGCCGTGGCCTGCTACCGCAGCGCTTCGGCCCGCGGCAGCATGGAAGCGCAAAACGGCCTCGGCCTGTGCTATTACCACGGGCACGGCGTGGACAGGGATTACGCGCTGGCCGTAAAGAACTATTTCTTCCCGGCCGCCGCCGGCATCGCGGACGCGCAGTTCAATCTGGGCGAATGCTTCTATTACGGCAACGGCGCAAAGCAGAATTACAAAACCGCGGTCAAATATTATAAGCTCGCCGCCGAGCAGGGCCATATCCCGGCGCAGGGCAGGCTCGGCTGCTGTTATTTCAACGGGCTCGGCGTTTCGGAAAAGAACTTTGAAGAAGCCGTAAAATATCTCGTCCCCGCCGCGGACGCGGGCATCGCGGACGCGCAGGCGTTTCTCGGCCGCTGTTATTACGACGGCACGGGCGCGGAGCAGGATTATCCCACGGCGCTGAAGTATTTCCGTCTTTCCGCCGCGCAGGACAACCCCTACGCGCAGAATTATATGGGCGATTGCTTTTTCCACGGCAACGGCGTTGCGCAGAACCCGAAGATGGCGGTCAAATATTACCGTCTCGCGGCAAAGCAGAACAACGCCGACGCGCAGTACAATCTCGGCGTATGCTACGCCGAAGGCGCCGGCACGGACAAAAACGAACCGGCCGCGGCCAACTGTTACCGGATGGCCGCCGATCAGGGAAACGCCGACGCGCAGTACGCGCTGGGGCTCTGCCTTGCAGCCGGCACCGGCACCGAGGCCGACGCGGCAGAGGCGGAGAAATACTTCCGCATGGCCGCCGAACAGGGACACAAAGCGGCAAAAGAGGAGCTGAAAAAGCTGAAAGCGTCCAAATAACGTCCCGCGTTCCTATTTTCTTTCGTACAAATACCTTTTGGGGAGGGTAATGATATGAAACAGACTGCAACGCGCATCCTTTCGCTGCTGCTGGCGTGCGTACTGCTGGCGGCGATGCTGCCCGCATTTACCGCGGCGGCAAAAAACGAAACGCCCGTGATCTTCATTGCGGGCTTCGTTTCCACGCCCACCGTGGATAAGGAGACGGGCGACCGTCTTTTCCCGCCGGACGCGGATACGATCAAAAACGCCTTTAAGGATTCCGCCGGGGATATTGCAAAGAGCGTTCTCACACGCAACTGGGCCTCGCTGGACCAGCCGCTCATCAAGGTGCTTTACGGCATCTTCGACCCCATCCGCTGCGATGAAAACGGCGATCCCTACAACGCCGCCACCGATACCTCCTTCGTGTGGCCCACGCCGGAGGAGATCCTGGAAAAGTACGATCCCGCGCGGGGCTGGACCTCGGAGAATAATATCTACTACAGCTTCGACTGGCGCCGGGATCTTACGACGCTGGCCGCGCAGTTCCATGATTTTGCCGCCTACGTGCTGGACGTGACGGGCGCGGAAAGCCTGAACGTGATCGCCTCCAGCATGGGCGCCTGCGTGCTCGCCACGTATATGGCGCAGTACGATTACGAATACCTGAACAAGGCCGTATTTTTAAGCGGCGCGTTTCAGGGTACAAGCGTGTGCGGCGACGCGTTCGACGGCAAATTCGCCTTTGACACCGAAACGCTGCTCACGTTTTTATCCTCCGTGACGGGGCGCGACATGAAGGGCGAGATGTGGGACGCGCTCATCGATATCCTGTATCAGCAGGGCATCGCGGACGATCTGGTGGAGCTGGTCGTCAACATCAACCGGGACGCCATGGGGCCGGTGTACAGTCAGGCGCTGAGCGTCATCTTCGGGCGGATCCCGGGCTTCTGGGCGCTGATCCCCTACGACCAGTACGACGAAGCCAAGGAAACCTTCGTCTCCGGCCTCGTTACGGACGTGTTCTACGCCAAGATCGACGCCTACCACGAGATCCAGGGCCGCGTGCCGGAGCTGATCCGAACGGGCATCGACCGCGGTATTAACATCAGCATCCTTTCCAAATACTGCACCTCCGGCATCCCGGCGGTGGAAAGCCAGAAGAATCTGACGGATATGGTGGTGGACACCAAGTATTCCTCCGTGGGGGCCTCCTGCGCGCTGATCGACGCGCCCTTTGACGACAGCTACGTGCAGGCCGTGGACGACGGGTACGACCGCCTTTCCTGCGACGGCTACGTGGACGCCTCCACCTGCGCTTTCCCGGATTACACCTGGTTCATCAAAAACCTGAAGCACACGCAGCACCCCGCCGGAGAATACGCGTTCATCGACGCGCTGTTCGCGTGTGACGCGCAGCCGGACGTGCGCACCCTGCCGGAATATCCGCAGTTTCTGATCTTAACGCGGGAAGAAACCGTTGTGCCCCTGACGCCGGAAACGGATTACGCCATCGTCACGGCCCCGGAAAAGGGCGATACCTTCTTCGCCCGGCTGAGGAAGATCATGGCGGATTTCCGGAAGATCATAGAAACGCTGTTCAGGCTTCTGAAAGAATCGCTGCACAGATAAGAAAAACGGCTCGCAAGAGCCGTTTTTCTTAGTTTTGAGTGTTGAGTTTTCAGATTAATGATGAATGATGAATGATTAACGATTGAGGAAGGGGCGCGGGTGTCCGGTGGACACCTCTGCCGAAGGCAGAAGCGCCGACCGAGCCGGCAGGCGAGACCCGCCCTTACCTGATTATAACAGCGGAAACCGATGGTATCGTCTTTATAAGAACCTGCCTTCGGCAGAACCTTGTTATTCGCTGCGCTCATAATAATGCGGCTTTAGCCGCCACCTTAATCATTAATCTTTAATCATTAATCGTTAATCAAAGAGCCCGATCAACTGAAATTTCAATCCTGTTTAATCGATCATCTCTTCAAACTCCGCCTCGGTGATCACGCGGACGCCGAGCTCGTTCGCTTTTCTGAGCTTGCTGCCCGCGGCTTCGCCCGCCAGCACGATGCCGGTCTTTTTGGAAACGGAGCCGCTCACCTTGCCGCCGAAACGCTCGATGATGGCGGCGGCCTCCTCGCGGGTGTATTTTTCCAGCGTGCCCGTCAGCACGAAGGTGATCCCGGCAAAGCGGTCGTCCGCTTTTTCTTCCAGGCTCAGCATGTTCAGGCCGTACGCCTCAAAGCGGGCGATCAGAGCCTTGGCCTGCGGCAGCGCGAAATACTCCGCCGCGCTTTCGCCCATCACGTCCCCGAAGCCCTCGATGGCGGAGATCTCCTCCGCCGTGGCGGCGGCCAGCGCTTGCAGGGAGCCGAAGTGAGACGCCAGCAGCTTGGCGGCCTTCTGGCCGATGTGCTGGATGCCGAGGCCGAAGATGAGGCGGGAAACGTCGTTCTGCTTCGATTTTTCAATGGCGGCGATCAGGTTCTCCGCGCTCTTTTCGCCCATGCGCTCCAGTTCCGCGATCTGCGGCACGGTGAGCAGATAGATATCGGCGGTATCGCGGATCAGCCCCTCCGAAACCAGCATTTCCGCCACGCGCTCACCGAGGCCCTCGATATCCATCGCGTCCCGCGAGCAGAAATGGATGATGTTCCGCAGCGTCTGCGCAGGGCAGTCCGGGTTCAGACATCTGAGAAACGCGCCGTCCGGGTCGCGGAACACCTCCGCCCCGCAGGAAGGGCAGGTTTTGGGCAGCGTATATACGGGCGCGTCCGGCGTGTGGAATTCCACGCGCACCACCTCCGGGATCACGTCCCCGGCCTTGCGCACCACGATCCTGTCGCCGATGGCGAGGCCTTTTTTATCGATAAAATCCTGATTGTGCAGCGTGGCGCGGCTCACCTGTGAGCCCGCCAGCAGCACGGGCTCGAACACGGCGGTGGGGGTGAGCGCGCCGGTGCGGCCCACGGTGACCTCCACATCCAGCAGCGTGGTCACCTTTTCCTCGGGCGGATATTTATATGCCACGGCCCAGCGCGGGAATTTGGCGGTGCTGCCCAGCGCCCGGCGTTTGGCAAGGTCGTCCACCTTGATCACGGCGCCGTCGATATCAAAGGGCAGGGAAGCGCGTTCGCGTCCGATGCGCTCCAGCTCCGCCTTGGCTTCCGCGATATCCTTACAGGGCGTGTAGAACGGCACGGTAACGAAGCCGAGGCGCCGGAGCATATCCAGCGACTGCTTGTGAGAAACGATCTCGCCGCCCTCGATGCGCTGCACGTTGAACACGAAGATATCGAGCTTCCGCCCGGCGGTGACGGCGGCGTTCTTCTGCCGCAGCGAGCCTGCCGCGGCGTTGCGCGGGTTTTTGAAGGGGGCCTCGCCCCGCTCCTCCTGCGCGGCCGCCAGTTCGGCGAACACGCTCTTTTTCATATACACCTCGCCCCGGACCTCGAGGAAGGGGAGATCCTCCCTGAGGCGCAGCGGGATGCTTTTGACCGTGCGCAGGTTCTCGGTGATATCCTCGCCCACGTCGCCGTCGCCCCGGGTGGAGCCGCGGGTGAACACGCCGTTTTCGTATTCCAGCGAAACGGAAAGCCCGTCGATCTTGGGCTCCACGATATAGGCGGCGTCCGGAAAGCGCTCGCGCACGCGGGCGTCGAACTCGTCGATCTCCTCAAACGAGAAAGCGTCCTGCAGGCTCTCCATGCGCACGGTGTGCGTCACCGGCGTAAACTGGCTCTGGGCCTGCCCGCCCACGCGCCCGGCAGGGGAGTCCGGCCGCCGGAATTCGGGGTATTCCGCCTCCAGCGCCGCCAACTCCCGCTGGAGCATATCGTATTCGTAATCGGAAATATCCGATTCGTTTTCCACGTAGTACTGGTAACTGTGGAAATTGAGCTTGTCCGTCAGCGCGTCGATGCGCTTTTTGGCTTCGTCACGATCCATATTTTTTACCTCAGTTTTTATTGGTAATTTATCGGTGTAATTATTAATTTTTAAATTATTAATTCTTAACGAATCTCAAATCTCAACACTCAAAACTCAAGACTCAAGACTCAAAAGTTACCCGCAGTTTCGTTTCCGCGCACACGATCTCCCGCAGCATCCCGTCCTGCCCGAACGTGACCGTCACCGTAACGTTTCCCACGGGCACCTGCGTTTCATATTCGCCCGCGGAGCTGAGCGTAAAGGGCGTCTGCGTAAATACGGCGGCGCGCACGGCCTCGCAGAAAACGCGGACGGGTGCGAGCGTGGGCACCTGCCGGGCCGCGATCTCGTCTCCGGCGCCCGCCACGTCCGTAAGATACCCCTCGGAAGAATACCGTACGGTAAAATACCCGAGCAGCGCCGGGTGCGTAAAGGAGAGGCGCAGGTCGTCGTACGCGCGGCAGTCCAGTGTGCCCTCTATGGTATAATCCCCGGTTTCCAGCGTAAAATCCAGCGTAAAACTGCGCTCGGGTTCAAAGCGCACGGCGGCGGGCCCGCCGCAGGCGGAAAGCAGCAGCAAAAGGGATAACAAAAACGCGGTCTTTTTCATCACGGTCCTCCGAAAAACAGCCTGTACTATTATATATTCGGAGGCGCCCTGCGCTATGCGGTTGACAAAACCAGCGGCATCAAATAGAATAAGATCGCATACAATAAAAATTGAAGGAGAGAGACCGATGAAAGTTCTTCTGATCAACGGCAGCCCGGACGCGAAGGGCTGCGTGGCCCGCGCGCTGGCCGAAATGGAAGCCGTATTTGCCGCCGAGGGCATTGAAACAACGCTGATGCACGTGGGGAATCAGAATATCCGGGGCTGCGCCGCCTGCGGCGGCTGCGGCAAAACCGGCAAATGCGTATTTAACGACGCGGTGAATACCGCCGCCGCCGAATTTGAAACGGCGGACGGGCTGGTGCTGGGCGCGCCGGTCTATTACGCCCACGCCAACGGCGGCCTGCTGGCCTTTGCGGACCGGCTGTTTTATTCCACCCGCTTCGATAAGCGCATGAAGGTGGGCGCCGCGGTGGTATCCAGCCGCCGCGCAGGCAGCACATCGGCCTTTGACGATATCAACAAATATTTCACCATCGCGGGCATGCCCGTGGCCCCCTCCACCTACTGGAACGAGGTGCACGGCTTTACCGCCGCGGACGTGGAGCGGGATCTGGAGGGCCTGCAGACCATGCGCAACCTTGCCCGCAATATGACGTTTTTAATGAAGAGCATCGCGCTCGGCAAAGAGGCCTACGGCCTGCCGGAGCGGGAAAGAGGAGCTGTAACGAGCTTTCTGGATGCGTGAAATAGTGTTGAGTGTTGAGTGTTGAGAATTAAAAATGGAAAATTAAAAATTAAAAATTGAGGTGGCGGCTGGCGCCGCATTTTAATGATGATACTTATAGTTTCGCAATAATATAATCGGGTAAGGTGCCGAGGCTTCGCCGCCGCCGGTGGAAGACTCCCCCACAGTGTGGGGGAGATGTTGGCAAAGCCAACAGAGGGGGACGGCTCCGTCAGAGACGAAGGCGAAACGCAGGCTGGAAGAAACACAAGCGTGCCGAGCGCCACAAGCGAAGGCAGGCGACGATGTTTCTGACGGGTCGGAGCCCTTCCTTAATTTTTAATTATTCTTTTTTAATTTTTCATTTCGATGGCTATCCGCTATCGGCTATCTGCTATCGGCTATCCACGATCAAAAACGCGTTAAAGTCCTTCCGTATCAGCATATCGTTGGGGAAGAAGAGATCCGCGGGGACGGTTTTCAGCTGAAAGCCGTCCGCCGTTTTTATATATACGGCGCTGGAGCCGCCGCCGTCCAGATTCACGGCGCGCACGGCCCCCAGAGAGATCATGAATTTGCCCAGATCCACCAGCGTGGCCCCGTTGGAATGCGCCGGGATGCGGCCGTCCGCTTCCAGCAGAAGCACGCGGCCGTCGGAAGTCAGGCCCGCGGCGGTGCGCGGGTGCCGCACGCTGGAGAAGGGCTCCAGCGGCGCCCAGTCGTACAGCTTTCCGTCCTTTACGATCATCTGCAGACCCGCGGCGGCCTGCTGCAGCTCGCCTACGATGCCGGGCGATTCGATGATATCCGTCAGCACGGGGATCCCGTCCTTTTTTACGCCGAGGAAGGGACGCGTGCTGGTTTCGTTGGCGATCACCCTGCCGTTTTTCACGCACAGCCCGGAGGGATGCCCGTCCCCGAAGATATCAAAGAAATCGGCGTTTACGGCAGCCAGCACGGTTTTGCCGTTCGCCCCGGCCGCTGCGGCCATATCGGGGATGGTGGCCTTCACCTTTCTGGCGGCGTAGCCGTCCTGCGGCGTGCCCACGTACAGCGCCGTGTGCCGGAGGTCCGTTTCGAGCAGGCTGAAAATCACCGGCAGGCCTTCGCGGTCCGCGCAGGTGAATTTTGTAAAAACAAGCCCCTCGGCCACCGTCTCGGGCTCCGCTTTGATGATTTTCAGGCCGTGGTCGTATTCCTCCAGCAGCGCGGCCTCGTCCGCAAAGGCTTCCACGCGCAGCTCCACGCGCTTTTCGCAGTCCCTGCGCCCGTTCTTAAACGCGCCCCAGCAGAAAACGGCCTCGCCCTCACGGAAGGCGGCCTCGGGGATATAAAACACGTGGGTGTGCAGGTCGTAGGGCTCCGCGTCGTTGAAGGCGTCCGCATAAGCCGCCCCGTTCAGAATCAGCCTTGCCCGCCACGCCCGCGCGGACGAGCAGAGCACGGCCTTTACGCAGCCGTCCGTTTTTATATAGGATTGGTTCGTCAGCTTCATATCGCGCCTCCGGAGCTCGCGTTTTGTTGTCACGGTCATTTTAGCACATAAGGGCATGGAATTCAACCGGGGAAGCGTAAATTTCAGTTTGTCGCTCTGATCAAATGAGGAATGAGAAATGAGAAATGAGGAATTATCGGTGGCGGCTAAAGCCGCATTTTACGATGATACCAGTGGTTTCGCCTTTATAATCGGGTATGGGCGGAGCCCATCCTTCAT
>JAEEGL016328079.1_pt1 | contig 17596 bp, 16 predicted proteins | sample 9134231 | NCBI WGS metagenome assembly JAEEGL01 (sample SAMN16246548, study PRJNA631951) | gut metagenome | biome: gut microbiome; feature: rumen; material: fiber-attached | host: Bos | place: Iran: Karaj | collected 2018-10 | reverse complement strand
TCTCAGTACCGACACCGACTCTGCCTGTCTTGCTCGGTTTAGTAACATGAGAATTAGGGTCTGCAGAATGAACGAGCTTACCTGAATTGTTCTTGTTATGTTCCTGGATCTTCTGAATAGATTTTCTGGCAGTACTTCCGGTCAATTCACCAACTACTTTAGGAATATCAAGTAAGAAGAACAGAGCAATTGAGAGCAGGAAAACAAGACCGGATGCTATAAATGCTGCCATCGCTATTAAATTTAGTGTTTCAACAGTCATCTGTCAGCCCCCGGTTTCCTGAGTAATCCCATATGCTGCTTGAAGATTCTTAAGTGTAGCAGGCAGTCTTGAGACTATATCATTCTTCTTATTGGTTGTCTTATCAGTAGTAGTTTCTACAGACTTAACGATCGTATCGATCTTTGTATATAATTCTTTAGCTTCTTCATAGGTGACACCGTCCTGCTTAAGCTTGGTCGCATACTGCTCTAAAGCAGATGTGCCCATATTAAGAAGTTCCAGACGGACTATCTCACTTTCGTGTTCATCACCGGCCAATTCATTAATAAGTATATTAATGTCATCAAATACAGGTTTATATTTACCTCTGTCACTGGCCTCAATGACTATAATTGCAATGTCACGATAGAAAGCTCCAATCCGAGCATATGCACGAGCCATACCCAGATCAGGATAATCAGGAGAGGCATTACTAACTACATCCTCAAACCAGTTTACAGAACTCTGTCCCCTGGTAACCTGGTTTTCAGAACCATTGCCGTAATCGTAATAGTACCAATATAATTTTCCGATCTCGAAGCAGATATCGACATAAGCTTCCTTATCCTGCATCAGAGCTTCTCTGTTATTCTTTACGAGAACTTCTATCTGATCTGCTTCAGCCTGAGTAAATACTGCATCTTCCTTATAGCACTGGATAAGTGATTTATACGCATCCGGTTTTCCGGCCATATTCGGAACAGAAATGCATTCCTCATACAGACGGACCCTGTCATCGTAATTGTTGCTCCTGGAAGCTTCGTACATTATGTTCTCATAATCATTGGAAGCTGCACTCGAAGCCGAAAGACCAACAATAAAACCGGCTACCAGTAAAACAATTGATAAAAAAACAGTTGCAAGGAACCAGATCAGTTTTGCTCTCTGCTTTCTTTTATAAAGCGGTTCAAGATTCTGATAGTGCTCAAGATCATACATCAACTCTGCACAAGTCTGGTATCTGTCATCAGGATTATCTTGTGTACACTTGAGAATGATCGCATCCAGACCACGGGAGAGAGCCGGATTGACTGCTCTGATCGATTTATCAGTAACCAGCGTAACGCAAGGATTAACATTGGTCAGCATGTGATACATGGAAAGACCAAGACAGTAAATATCTGTCCTGGCATCAGTTCTTCCAAGTCCGCCATACTGTTCAGGAGCAGCATAACCTCTTGTTCCGATACCGGTCGTCTCTCCGGTTGCAACATCAAAAGTCTTGGCAGTACCAAAGTCGATAACCTTGATATTACCATCCGGCTTGAGCATTACATTGGCAGGCTTCATATCACGATAAATGATAGGAGGAGTCCTGGAATGAAGATATCCGAAAACATCGCATAACTGCATCGCCCATTCAACGACATTTGCTTCAGACTGGGCACCGGTCTCTTCAAGGATAATATCAAGGGATCGACCCTCAATATAATCCATTACGATTATGAAGCTGTCTTCATCTTCGATAATATCAACAATACTTGGGAGATTAGGGTGATTTAACTTCTTAAGAGTCTCGATCTCAGCCATAAGGCCGGCACGAACGGTATTAAAATCCATCGTACCGTCTTTACGGACTTCCTTTACTGCCCAGGTCTTATTTGCTTTTTCATTGATAGCCATATACACGACGCTCATACCGCCGTGTCCTATCTCACTTAAAATCTTGTATCGTCCGTCAACTAAAGAACCTATCTGAAGCATTAACTATCCTCTCATCCCGCATAGGTTCTGATGCCGATAACCGTAATGTTATCGCGCTCTTGACGCTGTTTGTTAGTCTCAACCAATGCCTGCATATTTGCCTGCATTTGAGGCTCACTGGTCATAACCGACGCATTCAAATAACTGTATATCTCATCAGGCGTTATCTCATGCCTGAAGCCGTCACTACATAACATATAAACTGAATCCTGCATTACATTTCCGACAAAGAAATCCGGTACAACTTCTACGGATGCACCGATACACTGCAGGAGCACACTCCTCCTTGGATCTTTTTCAGCCTGTTCAGGTGTAAGCTTGCCTAATTCTATCTCACGGGCAACTACAGTCTGATCCTTTGTAAGGACACGTAATTGACTGGAAATTTCATAGGCACGCGAATCACCGACATTAATAATAAAGAAATAGGTTTCTGTCAAAAGCATGGCAACCAAAGTTGTTCCCATGTTGGTACCGAACTGCCTTGCATACTCCTGTATCTTTTTATTAAAAGAAACAGCTATATCATTCCAATCGTTCTGAATGTCATTCTCGTTAAACCCGGAAGCAAGAAGCTCGGGAAGTCTTGTCTCAGACCAGATTCTGAAGGCATCAATAACAGAAGCGCTGGCAACCTCACCCTTGGAAAGCCCCCCCATACCATCACAAAGAACTGCCAAAACAACGTTACCCTGATTCGTTTTAAATTTTCTAACAAGATAACTGTCCTGATTCGTGCTCTTCGTGAGCCCTATATCCGTAACTGCTGATATAAGGAAATCCATTATATGTCTCCGTTATTTCATCTGAAATTCGAATTCTTCATTCGCAAATCTCAAACGATCTCCTACATTGAGCTTAACATCAACACCACTTTGAATCTGCGTACCATTAATATATGTATGATTTGTTGAGTTAGTATCCTTGATAAAATACTCCCCATCACGAAGATTGATCTCGGCATGGCTTCTGCTTATCGCTGTGTTATCACCTATAAAGTAATCAACAAAGCTCTTCTCTTTTCCGATTCTGAAAGGATACTTTGTGATCTTAACTTCTTCATAGTTCTTTTGTCTGATCAGGCAAGGACCGACTGTCTGCTGAACAGCAGCCGGATTTGCAGCATTAAGCACTGTGGTCTCACCAGCTGCACCACCACCGAGAACAGTTGTCTCACCGAAATTAGCACCATTAGAAATAGGCTGGAAACCCGGAACGGGCTGAGCAGCAGGTGCTTGAACCGGAGCAGCAGCCGGAGCGGCTACAGGAGCAGCAACAGGTGCAGCTACAGGAGCTGCCGGCATAGGCGGAACACCAGGGACCGGCATAGCAGGAGCTGCAGGAGCAGCAGCTGCCTTACCCTTCTTCTGTTTCGGCTGCTTAGCAGGAGCTGCCTGCTGTGGCGCTGCAGGAGTTCCGGAAGCCTTAGCTGCTTTCTTTGCTTCCTTTTGAGCTTTATATGCTGCAGCATTATCAGAATTATAATGCTGCAAAAGATAGAACAAGGACATCTCCTTACCATCCGGAGTAACAGCCGGAGCAGCTGCTGCAGTATTAGCAGTATTTTTAGCCGCATTTGCAGAAACATTCGGCGGAACTACCATACCATTAGGTGCTTTCGGAGTTACATTAGCCTGAGGTGCCTTAGCAACAGGTGCAGGTGCAGGGGCAGGTGCAGGAGCAGTCTGTGGTTTAGCCGGAGCTGCGGGAGCCGGAGCAGGTGCTGCCACCGGAGTAGGTGCAGGCGCAGCGACCGTCTGTTGAGCAACCGGTACCTGATTTGCCGCCGGTATCTGAGCAATCGGCTTAACTAAAGATATCGAAGCTTTTGTATGTGTTCCTTCAAGATTGACCAATTCTTTCTTAAATTCTATTAAAGAGAAATTAGCTGTCGCATTAAGATAATTGATTATCTTGGCGACATGGCTGCAATCTTCAGAAACGTCAGACTGAAGTGCATACATAATATCTCTAAAGAAAATACATATTTCAGAACTATCTCTTGTTTTTCCAAGAAGCGGCAATGAGATCATGCTTACTTCACAAGTGGAAACATCAACAAAAATGTACTCTACATCCAAAATCAATGAACTGTTATCAAGCATATACTCTTCTGCTGAAAGAAAAGCATCCACAATTCCCTTAAAAACACCAATCAGCCTCTTTTTATTTACCGGACCGGAAAAGAAAGACTGAAGAGCAATCTTAGAGGAAACATTATATTTAATAAATTTACTGCTGTCCTTTTGGGTGAAAATAGTTTGAGCTAAACCAGGTATCTTGTTATTGGTGATCATACCAAGACCCATGCTGTCAACATTCTCACCCTCAGCAAACTCATGTACTAAATATGTGTTTATTCCATTGTTTTCAAATGTAAATTCGTTCATGATAATTGTTTCTTCCTTAAATATTTATGTAGATCATCCTTACTAATGATTAAGAACTAGAAGGTCCACCACTACCACCGGAATAACCCCACATTTTTGTTTTTATAGTATGAGACATAGGGATATTCTCAGCACCAAAACACTTGAACCAATACTGAACAGTATAATCAACTTTCAGTGTTAACTCACCATTTTCAACCCAATATTCAAAAGTTATTCCATCCAATCCATCTTTTATACCAAGGTTTTTTAAATATTTTTTTGCATCATCATCTTTTCCACCTGCTAAGAATCCAACAAACCTTTTCTTTATGATATCCTTACCATCTGATGAATTGCTGGTAGTATACCATTTTTCACGGGAAGTATAATAACCACCATCATCAATTATCCATCTTATAAAAGTATTGGCTAAACTACCAAAACTAGTATAAAACTCCTGCCCTTTTTCTTTATCTCTTGGATCAAACTGCTCAGTCAGGAAAGAATCATGCGACAAACTCTTAGCGGTTTGAATACAAGCATGCCTTACCTGATGCCTTGCCAAAATTACACCAAAAACTCCGAATATTGCAAAGAATATAAAGAAGAATATCGGCAAAAAGATGGCAGTTTCTAAGGTAACCATTCCCTTTCGGGATTTTCTTTCTTTTAAATGCTTTTTCATACAAGATACCTCAATAACCCAAATAACGAGTATTACCAGCATTGATCAAACCATTATCAGAGAATCCGGCATTTAACATAGGTCTAAGTGTGAAATCCACATCTGCCCTAACATATGTGTAGGAATCCTGCAAAACAAACGATTTGCTTGATTCGCCGTATTTTGTCTGTGCTTCCATCCACACCAGATTCTGCATTCTTTGGAGTTTTTTCTCCGTAGAAATCTTAAGTAATAGCATTATCAATATGTTTTCAGTATACGTCATCTTTAACCAGCCATCTTCAAAGCCGGCACTACTGGTTTCACCATTTTTCAATTCGCTTATTGCATTATCAAAGTCTTTCTTTTTGGTTCCCTCAGTAGCTTCAGCAACTGTTGAAAATGCTTTTGTACAGTCTTCCAAATCCTCAATAAATTTAAAAATACCCTTAGGTGAAAGATAAATCGTTCCTTTAATAAGAGGTTCCTGTCCACCGTTAACGAGAATAAAGCAATCCAAGAAAGGTTCAATTAACATAACTACTAAATAAATAGCTAATGTGAAAGGAGGATAAGCATCTGCCGCAGATCTGACAACATCATCCTTAAAAATGCCAGGAAGATCTAATGCCATTCTAAGTAGATATACGTTAATGAAAGTACACGTCTGATTCTGAATCTCAGAACCTAAACCACATAAGATATACTCCAACTCACAAGCTTTAAATCTAGTAGAATCAGTTTTAACACTAATTCCTGAAGATATATCGCTTAAAGCTTTCCAACCACCTGCAAATGACTGAGATACGTCTTTATTTCCTTTCCATTGATATGAATATCCGGAAAGAGGAGATTTGCCTGTGAAAATAGTTGAACCTTCTACTGCTTTGTAATTAGTTCTGTTAGAAAAGTTATAACAAGCATAACCGGTAATTAATAAGTCTTCATAAATAGAATTAAGAGCACCTATTGCAAATCCACCAGCACCACCGTTATCAGCGTATTTCTGAGCATCTTTACAAATACCATCAATCTTATCGACTAAATCTCCGATCCAGCCAATCATGAATCCTACCAAATGAAGAATTGCCTCAATTATTTCTATTCCGGCCTTAATCAATTTAATGAGATTAAAGGTTGCCAATCCTTTAACAATGTCATCACATGCACTAGTAAAACTGGATATAGCCTTTATGAATTCACCTTCTGACCAGTTTGCCCCAACACTAACAGGCATTTCATCTAAATTAATATTAGAATTCAAACCATTATTAAAAAACAAAGAAAGTTCTTTTAACTTTTCAAATACCTTAAGATATTTTCCAAGCTGAGATTTGCCCGAATCCTGTTTCAAAACTTTTTCAAGACTGCCTACACAGCTTTTGAACATCTTATATCCATTATCAATGGTGTTATTTAATTTAGCACCTAAATCATATAATGAATCACAATCAGAATCTGTATATACATCTTTTTTAAAAGTAGTACCGTAAAAACTATCAAGATCTCCTAAGAATGTTTCAAATCTGTTTTCATCATCACCTGGAACAGTACTAGATAAAGTACCACTGGACATGACATTTTTAACGCCCTCTATGACTTCATTCAAACAATCAATATATTTCTTAAATTCTTTTGCGTCCTCTTCTTCAAGCATATCTTTTGCTTCACCAATATGCTTAACAATATCCTGCATTCTACCAACAACTGCCTTAAAGGATGTCTGAGCTGTTCGAATCGCGTCCTTATATTTTGTAGTTTCGCTTGACAAATCAGACTTAGCATTTTTAACAGCGGTAACCTCATTCGGATCCTCGCCATCCTTAGCATTTTCGGTTGCAGTTTTCAATTCTTTACAATAGTTAATATATTTCTCACGCCATTTTTTATAGGCCTCATTCATACTTTTAACATCGTTTGTGAACTTAGTGTTAAGGGTTTCCAATGAATCCATCTTGGTTTCATCATCACCTTCAGGTTTTGGATTACCCTCAATATCGTAATATATCTTCTTAAAAGCTTTAAGAACAGTAACCATTTTCTTACCATTCTTTTCAAGATCTTTAAGATCAGAAGTATCAATCATACCGTTTAATTTACCAAATAACTGATCAAAATCAGCTAATTCATTGAGGATCTCAATTAGAGAACTCATTTCACAATTCTCGAGTACCTGTTGTCTGAACACATCGGTATCAGATAGAGGAAACATACCCTTTACGGATACATCTTTAAATTCAACTTCGTTACCATAAAGAGAAGAGTTGTCATTTAAATACTCCTTGTATCTGTCACTAACAGATTTGGATTGATCTATAGCCAAAAGACCAAATCTATCATGAAGGAATGTATCATAATTACCTAAAGTAGAACTGGCAGCAAGATCTTCCAACTCAAACACTAATTCTAAAGCGTCCTGATAACGAACAGATTCAATCAAAAATAAAGTCAAAGCCAAGAAAGGAGTAGTAACAATCATCAAAAGAATTGACACAGCACCTTTTGAAACTTTCAAGAAATCATGACAATAATGAAGTATAATTCCCATTTTTCTTTGTTTAGTCATAATTAAACTCCTCCCTCGTAGCCTAAACCACAAATATCGTTACCTAAAGTCAAAAACTTTGTAACTAGACCAAGTATTTCAACTTTTTCTTCAAGATATCTGAATATAAATTCAGTAAACTCGATAGTATTCGATAAACTTAACATGTCAGCACCTTCAACATATACCGTACATTTCATATTACTATTAATATTCAAAGCAGAAAACATTTTTCCGCTAAAGAGATTATGAAAGAGAAATTTATAAGGCTTAGTAATTTGAATCGCATAATGTCTTCTGCCTATATCATCTATATGTGGTTTAATCGTAACAGTAGCTGTTCCATCATCTAAAGCAAAAGATGTAGCAGCCAAACGTTCATTAACAAGTGTATTCAAATGAGTATCACTTGCTTTCTGAATTTTTCCTAAAAAATAACGATACTTGCCGACACTTGTAACATCATTAAGAGTTACTTCATAATTGTGTGTTACATTCTGCAATTTATAAGTTTGTACGACTTCCTCTGCACATTGATTGCACGCAATATTAAACATAACACTTTGATATAAGATAAATCCTAAACCCATTATAAAGACCAGAACAAAAATAGCAGCAATCATACAATAGGTGGATTCGATCATTATAGTACCGTTCTCGTCCAGTACTCTTTCAATAAATTTCTTATTCATATGTCTTCTGTGCCCCCAAAAATACATCATCAAAATTCAAATCTGCCCATGAACCTTCAGTGACATGTACCGTTAACATTACTTCATCAGAATAAAAAGAACCTGAATCCCAATCAGTAAATTCCAAATCAGCAGGAATATAAACATCTGTTATTCCACTTCCTAATAAAATATCATAACCTACTGTTTTTACTGAAGAAGGAATTTTCAGAGAAGTCATTGCAGTACAGTTATCAAATACAGAATCATCTATTTCTTCTAAACCTTCAGGTAAATCTATTGACGTAAGTGAAGTACATCCTGCAAATGCTGAAATATCAAGCACCTTTAAAGAAGATGGTAATGTAATACTTTTTAAACTCGTACAATCACAAAAACAATACGAACCAATAGTAGTGAGAGAACCAGGAAGACTTACATCCGTAAGACTAGAACAACCTGCAAAAGTAAAACTTGGAAGTTCTGTTAAACTGTTAGGAATCTCTATGCTTTTCAAAGCAGTGCAATCCTGAAAAGCCATCGAATATAAAGAGGAAATATTCTTAGGTAATGAGATACTCTCTAATTTAGGAGAGGAATTAAAAGTAAGTCCAATATCTATATCATTATCTGATTCAAATGACACTTTTGTACATGCCCCGTCATCAAGAGAACCATAAAAACCCTCGCAATCAGCAGGAATAATGATTTCCTTTTGCTTTAGGCCAGCATCACTAAATCCTCTAATATAGTTCTCACTCCACTCAAAATAATCTTTATTTGGTTTTGCGGCACCCATTCCAGAGCCAGAACCAGACCCGGAACCGGCACCACAACCTGTCACAATGAATGACATAGTTGCAACCATTGAAACAATAGAAATAAAAGCCTTTTTCATAAAAGTAAATAACCTCCGAAATATATCAAATCTCATTATATACCGATATAATCTGCCATTGTTTTGTACGAACATTGACAGTTTTAGAACCAACAACTTTAGTAGAACCATCCTCTTGCCTTTCAAGACGAGTATCATACTCAACACTAAGTATCTCGCCGTCAACGGTTTCCTCATAAGGAACAGTCATTTTTTCTTCTACATAAGAAGCAACAAGACAATTGCGTCCGTTATCAAAATAATCGGCATCAAGGAACTGATAATCAATAGCTAACTCATCATTCTTATTAATAAATCCCCAATCGGTTCCGTTATAAACAGCAGCTAACCCATTGGAAAAACTCTTAGCTTCAAGATATTTAGGTTCGATCTTCATCTCACCTTCAAAATTCACATATCCCCACTTACCGTTCACACAAACAGCAATAAGTCCATCATCTGTAAGAATATCGACGTCATCAAATTCTCCACGTTCCTCTTCTTTTACGATCAAATGATACTTACCGCCATATTTTAAAATCTTTATATTATTCTTTGAATATGTTCCGTCAAGGAAAAGAACAACATCTTCATATACTTTATCGTCAACTGCTTCACCGTTTTTATCTATAATAAACCACTTATTATCTTTACATACCGCAGCCGTTCCATTAGAGAAAGAACCGGCATAATCGTACGATTCTTTATCAAATTGAACATCGCCTAAAATATCATAATAATGGTATTTACCTTCATATTTTATGGGAATGAGACCATCAGCAAAAATACCGCTGGCTTCCGGGATAAATCTTTCAATACCCTGAATTACGCTTTTGGAATTCATTAAAAAACATTTTTCTTCAAAAGATACTAACCTTAATCCATCTTTACCGATTGGACCAGTAAAAGCATAAGCTTTGCTATTTTCTGTAGACAGATCTGCTGCATTTAAATAAAACCATTCACCCTTGCGTCTGCAGATAGAGAAATAACCATTTACACAAGAGTGATAATCAAGATAATAAGCAACCTGGGTTTTAAATGCGTACTTTACTTTAAAACGATAATCAACAACCTTTTGATCTTTATTACCAAATTCAATAGCTGCGGAAAGACTTTTATATGCAGAAACAAAATCTTCCCTTTCTAAATACAAATCCGCTAATGTTGTTTGGAAATCAACATTCATCGGATATTTTTTTGCAGCATTTTGAGCAGCTTCCAAATAACTGTTATAAAAGTCATCGGAATTCCACTCATACAGACTGTTATGAGCATCTAATTTCATCTCCCAAATGCGCTCATCTTCTCTGATCTTAAGAGCTGCATCATATTCTTCAATAGCTTTTTGATATAATTCTCTATTGATATAATCATCGGCCTGATCAACATGAGCTTTGATCTCATTTTCAACCTTATTTCTAGGCGTCAATAAAAGGCTTATCCAGCCAAGAGAAATTAATACAATAAATAAAACAGATATACCAACAGAGTTTTTCATATTTACTTCCTAAAGCAGGCATAAAATTGCCGAAATCTGAAATCCGACCCAAATCATAGGTCCAAAAGGGAGACTGTCTTTTAATGATTTTTTCTTGAAAATCATAAGTAAAAGTGCTAGGACAGATGCAAAGAGAAAAGCAAAAATCACAGAATATATCAATGCTTTAATTCCACACAAAAATCCAAAAGCACAAAGCAGCTTAACATCTCCAAAACCAATTCCATTATGAGTGATCTTTGAAATAACTAATGTAAAAATCAGACAGATTATTGCTGTAACAAGACATTGAACTAAAAATCCAATAAAGAACTCACGATCAGTAACAAAGTCTATGATCATGGTCACCAATTTTCCGCACAGCATAACGATTATACATAAGTTAGGAATAATCTTCAGCTGCATATCCGTAACGAATATGCAGCTTAGAACACAATTGATAAGCGTGTAAACTAATATTCCTGAAATCTTATCTATACCGCTACCAACCGAATAACCGGCATACGCAGCTATTAAAGAACAAATAACAGAAATAATTATTACAACTTTAAAAGATATTCTTTGAAGATTACTATTTGATTCTGCTCCATTACTTTTGTCGCTTTTTCTTTTAGTCTCTAAATAAGGAATGAAAAACTTCTTTGTTAACAACATTGTCAACAAAGTAATCACACCCCACAAGATACAAAGAATCAGTTCCATTAGTAATTGACCTCAGATAATCAATTAAGTAGACATCTTAAAGTTTGTTACGTTGTTAAAGAAATCCTTAATTGAATTAAAGAACTGAGGCATGAATGTCTTAACGAGCAGGAAGAAAGCTGAACCAACTACTGCTACGATAGCCAAGATGATGATGATAGAAATAAAGTTTGTATCACCTCTCTCAGAGCTCATCATTTCTCTTACGAATGATCTTTTAGTTACCTTTCTCATGTTTTTTCCTCCTTCTAAGAAAAAAATAATATATCAAGACAGCATTCCCGCAAAGGCAGCTGTAATGACTATGATTATAACTCCGACGAAAATAAGTACGATCGGAATCAACAATTTGGTTGCGGCTTTCTCACCTGCCTGCAACATATTCTGTCTCTTAATCTTCCATAATTCGGATGACTGATTAGCCAGGAACATTGAAAGTTCGGATCCGCCCTTTTCCATACTCTGAAGAAGAGCACTGACAAACTTCTTAATCTCACCGGAATTCGATGTCTTACCGAATAAGAAAATAGCATCAGCATCAGAATATCCATTTTTCATATTCTCGCTGGCAACTTTCATCAAATCATAGAATTCACCCTCGCCGTTTTCGGCAACCAATGTCCAAGCATCTTTTAAGACCATGCCCGAATTAACGAGGATAGCCATTGTCGAAACGACTTCAGGCAACAGCAATTCACACCTGCTGGTTCTTTCTGAGAGGTTAGTCTTCATCTGAGTAGCAAAGAAATATGCTGCCAAAACGGTTAATACAAGACCGACAACCAAAATCAGTCCGCAGGCACTATATAAGAATCCGGCCAATGTGAATGTCATTGCCAAGATAAAGTGAACAATGGATATTAACTGATACCAAACCACAGATGCATAATACTGAGCATATTGAGGTTCATAAAGCATTGACGCCTGTACTTTCAAATCAGTAGCAAACGATCCTTTAAAACCTAAAAGACCGGTATTAGCCCATGCATATCCTGCAGGATAAAGCTCTGTAAGAGGGAATTTGTTCTTGTCCAAATTCTGGAACAAATAAGCAGATTCCTTTCCTTTATTAAGCTGAACGATAAAAAGGATCGCTAAAGCAGTACCAATCAAAAGAATAACAACTCTCATAAATGTCACCCCTTAACATCCATTATCTTATTACCAAGCTTATATGCACCGATAAAGATACCTATAGCGATCGTAGTAGCAATAACACCCGGAATAGTAGCAAAGCTCTCAGCCATACCTGTCATCAGGAAACGCATCATGAATACAAGACCGACAGGGATGATCATCATTACGCTGAACTGAGATTTGTTGGATGTAAGCGCCGTCTCGATCTCAGCTTCGATCTCGATCTTCTCACTGATAATATCACTTGTTCTTCTTACGATATCTTTCATATTACCGCCGGCACGGTAACACAATTCAAATACGACACCGAAGTTCTTGATATCCTCTATGCTGCTTCGTTCACCCAAAGCACCCATCATGTCCTCGATCGGAACATTGTTCTGCATTCCGTCGATCATTTCTTTGATCTCTGCAACAATATAAGCATCTTCAGAATATTCGGTTATCAGGTCGTTATGAGCACTCAGCAAAGAATCCATGACATTCATACCGCTCGATAATGAAACGGCTAATGCTTCCAGGAAACTCCTGAATTGTTTACGAAGATCCTTACGTCTTTTGGTCTTTAACGATTCAGTTCTCATCGGGAAAATAAACTTACAAGCAATCAAACCGATAAGAACAAAGATAATGACATTACCTATTGCCGTTGCAGTAGTAGGTAATCCGTCTTCATCAAGGAACTGGTTACCATAGAAAATGAAGCCCAATATTCCGCCGCCGCCGAATCCAATAAGGAATGTAAGGAATTTCTCCTTGCCATTCATATAGTATTCATTGTAATTGATCATCGGCGTGTTAAGAGCCGAAGGGATAAACTGCGGTCCTCTTTCTTTTTTCTTCTTAGCCATATCAGAATACCCCCCTGTATCCGGCAAGGATGAGCTTGAAGTCCTTGATCATCTTATTCTCAGTTCTGTTAAGACTGCCTGATACCTTATCAAGGGTAGAATTCTCATCCTCTTCGAATTTATATAAAGTATTAAGAAGGATCTCTCCGTCTTTATAACCTACAACTTCACAGATCTCCATGGTCTTACGTGACTTATCTCTAAGTCTTGATAAGTGGATGATAATATCAACAGCTGAAGCGATCTGCTGTCTTATAGCTTCCAAAGGAAGTCCTGCCGCACCTTGAAGTACCATTGTCTCAAGACGGCTCAACATATCGTGTACCGAGTTAGCGTGACCGGTTGACAAAGAACCGTCGTGACCGGTATTCATTGCCTGGAGCATGTCGAGAGCTTCTCCTCCACGGACCTCACCTACTACGATCCTCTCCGGTCTCATTCGGAGAGAGGATTTGATAAGGTCTCTGATAGTAATAGCACCGGCACCTGCTGTATTAGCATTACGGGTCTCAAGTCTTACCAGGTTCTCAACACCCTTGATCTGGAGCTCTGCGGAGTCCTCGATAGTGATAACACGCTCATCCTTAGGAATATAGTTAGATAAAGCGTTAAGGAATGTCGTCTTACCGGAACCTGTACCGCCGCAGATAAAGATATTGTATTTAGCTTTAACAAGGATCTCTAATTTATCGGCAATCTCCTGGGTAATAGAACCATAAGCGATCAATTTCTCGATAGTCATAGGGTCTTTGGAGAATTTACGGATAGTGACCGTAGGTCCGCAAAGAGCAACGGGAGGCAAAACCACGTTAACACGGGAACCATCAGGAAGTCTCGTATCGCAGATAGGGTTTGCCTGGTTAACTTCACGTCCAGCCAAGCCAACGATTCTCTGAATGATATCTTCAAGCTTTCTCTGACTCTCAAACTGCTTGTCGAGTTTGAAGAGACGACCGCTCTGCTCAATAAAAACATTCTCAGGTCCGTTGATCATAACCTCGGTGATGGTATCATCCTTGATAATGGAGTCGAGAAGTCCAAAGCCGCGGATCGAACTGTAAACCTGTTCAACGATAGATACTCTTTGCTCAATGGAACAATATTGGTCTGCCAACTGATTGGAAACCAATTCTTCAACTTTTTCCTCAAGCTCCTCATCGGAGATATTCTTGAGAGACATTGTCTCGGTTACTAATCTTTTTATCTCAGCAACCAACTGTTGTTCCTGTTCAAAATCCACTTTCTAATCTCCTCAAATAATATTATCGAACATTCCCATACCGGAAATCTGATCTACTACCTGTCTTGCGTTGTTATGTACGAAAACCTGGGTTCCGCCGATAACTTTGACATCAATGCCTTCAACATATTTACCGCTCTTACTGCTGAAACCGTTGTACATAAGAACAATATCATCAATAAGTTCAAGATTCTTTGTCTGATCAAGAAGCATCAATGCCTGATAAGCACGAATAAGCTTTGTATTAGCAATATCTTCACCATCAGAGACCCAAACGACACGATGAGCCAGTTTGTAGATCTTCTGATGATTCTTATCAAGACCGAAATCAGTATCGACGATAATATAGTTATATGAACCCGTAAGCTTAAGTTCTTCAATAAGTCTGATGATATCGTCATTTGTCATCTCTAACATATTGAGAGGGATAGCCGTAGGAGTAAAGAAAGAGACACCACAAACATCCTTCCTGACACAACTCTCAAGCTTCATGCTCAGATTTGTCTTCTTACTCTTAAGAGCATAGATAACTTCGCTCATATCATACTGTCCGTCTCCGCTAAAGAAACAATCGGCAGCTCCAAAAGGCTCAAGGTTAAGATAAAGAACACTATAGCCGCTGTCACTGAAGTGTTTTGCACATGCAGCAGCTACAGTGGAAGTTCCGACGCCTCCGCAGGGCGAAGAGAAAACAATGATCTTAGAGCTGTCATCATCAAGCTTGAGGCTTGAGATACCGCCAGCCTTCTCAGAATAAAGGCTGAGGAACTGCTTATAGATAAGATCAGCCTTCTGATACTTGCAGATCGCACTCTGATTGTTATAGGAATCGATTCCTGTATTATCAACAAAATAAGCAAAGACACACTTTGCCGGAATTTGACTATTATCAATATCAAAGATCTCACTGGCAATAAAGATATCGATCCTGTTATTTGCCAATGAATCCAAAGCTATTTGCTGATCTGTAAATGAATACAACTCAACCTTATCAGCAAACTTAGCACTGAACGCCGTCACAAAACGATCCAGATAAACCTGATCATTGTCTAAAACTGCTACTTTAATTTTCATACAGCCCCCTGTGAGTAACACTATGTTGATTACATAGATTCTCAAATTAATAATATCATTAAAGTAATTAATTTCAAGGAAATTTAACAAATGTGTTAAAAAAAATATAATATTAATAATTATAGCGTTAACATACTAGTAATAATTTGGCACTATATGTAAAAAACCGGCAACGCCGGTTTTTATAAATATTATTGATATAATATTATTTCTTTATTATTTATTCAAGTTCTATAAAGGTCAGTGCTATTTCCGCGCCGCTCTCGTCCCTAAAACTAATTCTAAGTGTTGCCGGATAATTGACATCAAAAAGACTTGTCTCATAAAAGACCGCTGATCCGTCCATATCCACAAGAGTTCCGGAAGCCGCATACTTATTTGAAAGCATTCCTTCAGCAGAAACCGGGATCTTATTACCCTTGTAGACACTCACTATAACGTACTGAGCATCCGTGTAATCACCACCACTTGTCCTTGCATAAACGTAATAATCTATATCCTTATCATTTCCTGAAGTCACCAGACCATAGAGTTTACTGTCAGGCTCAACATAAGTTTCTTCCGTCATGAAATACAGTTCTGCAGACGGATAACCCGGTTCGAAATAACCGTCTCCGTTATAACTGTTATCACAGTCAGTTCCAAATAACAGGAATACCGCTGTAAAACCTGCAATTATTACCAGAAGTGACCCTGCCACAATTGCAGTGACCGCAATTGGTCTTAGCATCCTTTTATGCTTTCCGTTCTCATTATCTGTTAATGCCTGGTTTGTGCGTTTATCGAATACGATCTTGCTGACAATATATGTGATTACAGACACTACTGCAATAAAAGCCAGACCACCGGCGAACATAATGTATAAAAATCCTAAAGCTACCATAAAAAATCTCCCTTCAGATACCCAATCTATCCCTAAAGATGTAGTAATAACCGCGTGTGACATCGACTTTGCTGCCGTTTGTCAAATGCAGAATGAATTTCTGCATAAGCGAGGATTCGATACGTTTAACCTGTCTGAGGTTAACGATCACCGAATTGCTTATCCTGAGGAACTTGTCCGGATCAAGTATCACCTCAAGATTCTTGAGACGCTCGGAAGTGTTATAGATATCGTCTCTGGTGTGAATCAGGATGTCATGTCCAATGCTCTCAATGTAGATGATATCCTCTACACTGACATAAAACTGCTGGTCTTCCCTGCGCCCGGGAAGATAACGCAATCCTTTTCCACGCCTTCTGATCTCGTACTCGGAATCCTGCGCATCTCTTATCCCCATTGCTTCCAGCTCCTTGCGCATCTGATCATCAGGATCGAGCATCATCTTGATATCCATTGCAAACCTCCTTCCGTCTGATGTGATAGTACTATAAACCTTTTTGAAAATCCCGTTTTTCGCATACTTTACAATTAAAGAGACATATCTTACTAAAAAAGACCCCCATACATTTAAAGTAAGGGGATCTTTTTGATTTGTTTTGAAATGTTCTTCAACAAAGATATCTTAACAGATTACTTTGCAAAAGCTGCGCCTCTGTCAAATGCTTCCATATTGATAGGAATGAGGTTGTGCTTTCTCTCGGGAAGGATCTCATAAAGTGACTTCTCGAAAGAATCTCTTGTGAAGCAGCCTGTAGCTGTAGCCATACAACCGAGCATCGTGATAGGAGCAAACATCATCTTGCCGAGTTCTGAAGCGATATCGGAAGCTTCCATTGCGATAACCTTGATATCTGTTCTTTCAGGTCTTGTCTTGATAAGAGAAGAATCGAGGATCATCAGAGCGCCGGGCTTTAGTTGCTTCTCGAACTTCTCCATAGAAGGCTGATTGAGGCAGATTACAACGTCTGCATCGTTGACTACAGGTGATCCGATAGGCTCGTCTGAGAAAACTACGGAGCAGTTAGCTGTACCGCCACGCATCTCAGGTCCGTATGACGGGAACCAGGATACTTCCTTACCTTCATAAAGAGCAGCTTCTGCTGCCATCTTGCC
>JAEEGL016100713.1_pt1 | contig 17596 bp, 16 predicted proteins | sample 9134231 | NCBI WGS metagenome assembly JAEEGL01 (sample SAMN16246548, study PRJNA631951) | gut metagenome | biome: gut microbiome; feature: rumen; material: fiber-attached | host: Bos | place: Iran: Karaj | collected 2018-10 | reverse complement strand
GGCCGTAATCGTTGCCGTTCCCACGGCGACGACCGTCACCGTTCCGTCTTTGACTGTCGCCACTGCCTCTTTCGACCTTGCCCAGGTTACCGTTACATTCGTCGCATCCGCAGGACTGACCGTGGCGGTCAGGCTGGCGGTCCCGCCGACGGTGAGGGACACGGACGCCGGTTCAAGGGAGATGCCGGTCACCGGGATCTCCTTGGCCTTGACCGTGACCGAACAAGTTGCCACCTTGCCCCCGGCCTTGGCCGTAATCGTGGCCGTACCCACGGCGACGGCCGTCACCGTTCCGTTTTCCACAGTGGCTACCGAGTAATTCGAACAGGACCAGGTCACCGTCTTGTCCGTTGCATCCGAAGGCTGGATTGTCGCGGCCAGCGTAGCGGTAGTGCCGACAATGAGGGATACTGATGTCGGATTGAGGGTCACATCGGTAACCGCGACTACCTTATCTTCAGGTTTGGGGTCGAGCGGTTCCTCCTTTGGAGTGCAACCCGCCAGCAAGAGAGCGGCGAGTGAAAAGGCGTAAAGAGCGGTATCGAGTCCGGAATTCATGGCAAATAATCTCAAAGTCAACTTGATTTCTTGTTCAAAGATAATATGATTACAGGTATTGTTCAACAATCGCTGTCTTGCAGTACCATGTACATTGGACTCAAATCGGATTCGCGCTCCGGTTCACGGCATCGTACTCCAGGAACTTGGTGAAAGAGGCGGTCTCTCCGCTGAGTTCCATGATGCGCTTGTAGATGGCCCAGCGGGAAGGAGCGTTGAAGTACTCCATGTTCTGGTTCATCATGCTGTTTACAGAGGGCCTGTAAACGCCGTTCGTCAAGTTGAGACCGCCCTGATAGACGCCCACCTCGTCCTTGTAACGTGAGTCGGAGATAAAATCATTCCATTTGACTTTCGACGGATCACTCGTGAAGTCGATATTGGCATACCATCCATAAGCCTTGTACAGCCGGTTGGTTTCATCGATGACCGCCTGGGTCGGGGAGCCGTTTTGGTTGGAGTATTCATCCCCGAGGAAAGCGAAACCGTGGCCTCCCGTCTCATGACGAAGGGTGGGGCCGAAAACAGAAGGATCGTTGCCCATGGAAGAATAGTAAGCGATGCCGGACTGCAGGGATTCGTTCAGGTCGGTGATGCCACCATGGTAGATCGAGTTCACCAGGACGCCGACCACCAGGTTCTTCTTGTCCTTGATGCCGGAAACCTTGAGAGCATATTCAAACACCTTGTCGCGATTGCCGGTAACCGCGGACCCATTGACCATGGAGGCGCCCAGAGCAGTCGTATATCCTGTCCCCGTCCGACCGTTCTTGGAGACGACCTTTACAGCATACACGTTGAACCGGTTCTTGAAGGATTTGTACGGTTCGATGCGGAAGAACTCTTCGGCGCAGGCGCGCATCATCCGCTCATACAATCCGCTAGCCATGTCCTTGTCGGTGTAGGCGTCACCCATGAATACGAGGTTGATACCCTTGCCCGTCGAGGCTTTCTGGATCGTAATCACTTTCCCGTCCTGGGTGTAATCGGAGGAGGCATAGTCGCCGCCTTCCTCCAACGGGCCGAAGATGCTCTCAAGCAGCGGAATCAGGTTGCTTGAGGCCGTGTAGCCGAATCTGTTCCTGGCCGGATCGGCGATGTTCTTGAGGCTGCTGGTGATAATGTTTCCTTTGCTGTCCACCAAGACGGCCGAAGGCGTTCCTCCGGCGCACCAGATATTCCAGTTGAAGGCATCAAGACCCCAAAGGTTGAAGTTATACCACTGGTCGTATCCCTTTTCCCGGAGGATGCCCTTGAGTTTGTCCGGGCCGCCGTCGTTTTCTTCGGATGTGGCGTTGAACGCGGCGATGATTTCCAGCCCGTCTTTGTGATATTTATCGTACATCCTCTTCAGGACCGGCATCAGCTCTTTCGAGTAAGGACACCAGGTGCCCCAGTTCAACTGGACGGTGACCTTGTTCTTGGAATAGATTTCCTGTTCCTTGATCGTCTTGTTAGTGACCAGGTCCCTCACGCCCTCCGGGGGCCAGAAAGCGGGGATGTCGTAATCTCCGACCTGCAGGGGTGTCGTCCTGCCGTCAGCCTGATTGAGATACATGTTAACCAGATAAGCGGCATCTTTGGACGAGACGAAAGAGTCGGGGACCCGTTCGTCCAAACTGTCACCATACAGCTGCAATCTGGAGCCCAGCCGTGCGTAGGAATCCGGGACGGTCCCTGTAAAGGGGTTGTCGAAAAGCATGAGTCTTTTCAAACTCGGACTGCTTGCAAGGGATGCGGGAAGCGGGCAGGACATCAAGCTGTTGCCCGAGATGAAAACTTCCTCGAGCGGCATGCCTTCGAAAAAGTCCGGCAAACTCGTCATGGAAGTATAGGCCAGGGTGAGGTTCTTAAGCTTCTTGAGTTTGGCAAAGCTGGAAGGAAGCGTCCCGGTGACGCCGGATTCGTTCTGGATGAAGAATTGCGAGAGGGGGGTCAGGTCGTCGAAACAGTCGGGAATCTCTCCCTTGAGGCCGAAATTCCCGGGATAGAGAGCCAGTTTGAGTTCTCCGTTCTCCTTGTTCCATTCAATCCCCTCCCATTGTGAGAGCGGTGTCGACGGATCCCATTTCTTGGTCGTATTCCAATGAGGGCCGTCCAAGGCGTTGTAAAACTTCATCAAGGCGGCCTTGAGTACGTCTTCCTGCGCTTTGGTGACCGTTACCGAACAGGTTGCCGACTTGCCTCCGGCCGTGGCGGTAACCGTTGCCGAACCTTCGGCGACGGCTGTCACAGTTCCGTTTTCCACGGTGGCTACCGATGTATTCGAGCTGGACCAGGTCACCGTCTTGTCCTTCGCATCCGAAGGTTTGACCGTAGCGGTCAGCGTGGCGGTCCCGCCTACGGAGAGGGATACCGAAGCCGGCTCGACGGTAACCTCAGTGACCGCGACGTCCTTATTCCCATTGTGGTCGACCGGTTCGTCTTTGGGCGTGCATCCGGCCATCAACAAGATGGCAAGCGAAAGGGTATGCAGAACTGCCTCAAATCTAAATAATCTCATAGTCAATTTATTGATTGTCCAAAGATAGTGTTTTTATAAGTATTGTTCAACATTTGCTATCTTTGCAGTATCATGTACATCGGTCTCATATCGGATTCGCACGGCGTATTTTCGCCGGAATTCAAGGAGTTTCTGGAGCCTGTCGACGAGATCTGGCACGCCGGGGATTTCGGCGGGGGATTCACCACGGCGGCGGAAATCGCTGCGTTCAAGCCGCTCAAGGGCGTGATTGGCAACTGTGACGACCGCCGGCTCATCTTCGACCATCCGGCCTACCGCTACTGGAAGTGCGAAGGACTGTGGATCCTGATGACGCATATCGGCGGATCGCCGGGTCATTATTATCCCGAAGCGCGGAACCTGATCAAGCAGTATCGCCCCGATATTTTTGTCTGCGGACATTCCCACATCCTGAAGGTGATGAATGATAACGCGGAAAAATTGTTGTATATCAATCCTGGAGCCTGCGGAAACCAGGGATGGCATGTGGTCAGGACGGCACTCCGCTTTCACATTGATAGCGGGAAGTTGCACGATATGGAGGTATTCGAACTGAATCGTTAAACGACGCGCTTTCCAGGTAGATTATAAATTTTTTGATAAAATGTTGGAAGAGTCAAAAAAACACCTTACCTTTGCGGCCGGAAAGTGTTTTGTTTAACTAGTTATAATTAATTGACCATGAAAAAGGTATTTATGTCCGTCGCCGTCATCGCCATGATGGTTGCCGTTGCTGCCTGTGGCAACAACAACTCCAAGAAGGCCGCCGAAGAAGCCGTTGAAGAGGCTGTCGAGGCTGTCGACTCCACCTGCGAAGCTGCTTGCGATTCCCTCGCTGCCGCCGCTGAGGAAGTTGTCGAAGAGGTCGTTGCCGAGTAAGAGCAACTCCAAATCATTGCGATGAGATATTGTCCCAGGTTGGAACAATATCTTTTTTTTGTATCTTCGCGTCAGGTAAACGGTTGTTGACATGGCTGTAAAAGGATCGGCAAAGGCGAAGACGGTGTGGTTCTGTACGAACTGCGGAAACGAATACTCCAAGTGGATGGGGCAGTGCCCCGCCTGCCGGGAGTGGAACACGATGGTGGAGAAGGAAGTCGTTACCGGAAAGCGGCCGTTGGCGGTGTCCGTTCCGGGCGCCGGCCATAAGCCGATGCCGCTGAAAGACGTGTCCACGGCGGCGGAAGACCGCGTTTCGCTGGGCAGCGCCGAGGTGGACCGCCTCCTGGGCGGAGGTATCGTCAAGGGCTCCCTGGTGCTGATGGGTGGCGAGCCCGGCATCGGCAAGTCCACCCTTTCCCTCCAGATCCCCCTCAGCTGTCCGTCCCTCAAAGTCCTGTACGTGACGGGCGAAGAGAGCGTCAAGCAGGTGAAAATGCGGGCCGACCGCCTGGGCGGAGACCCTTCCAACTGCTTGATATACAGTGAGACGCTGATGGACAACGTCCTCGCTGAGGCTGAATCCGTCGCGCCGGACCTCATCATCGTGGATTCCGTGCAGACGATGTTCTGCCAGAACGTGGAATCCACCGCCGGCTCCGTGGCCCAGGTCAAGGAAGTGGCCGCCAGTCTGCTGCGTTTCGCCAAGGGCAGCGGCATCCCGGTCATCCTCATCGGCCATATCACCAAGGAAGGCGCCATCGCCGGACCGAAAGTGCTGGAGCACATCGTCGATGTGGTCCTGCAGTTCGAAGGCGAGAACCGAGGTCCCTACCGTGTCCTGAGAAGCATCAAGAACCGTTTCGGCTCCACTTCCGAACTGGCTGTCTTCGAAATGACGGGGACCGGCCTCCGGCAGGTGGACAATCCCTCAGAACTCCTGATTCCCCAGCACGAGGCCGGCTTGAGCGGCACCGCCGTGTGTGCCATGCTGGACGGCAACCGGCCGTTCATGTTCGAGGTGCAGGCGCTCGTGTCTTCGGCCGCCTACGGTACCGCCCAGCGCAGCGCGACGGGCTTTGACGTGCGCCGGCTGAACATGCTCCTGGCCGTACTGGAGCGCCGTGCGGGCTTCAAGCTCAGCCAGAAGGACGTGTTCCTGAACATGGCCGGCGGTCTCCGCATCACGGACCCGGCCTGCGATCTGGCAGTCATCGGCGCCGTCCTTTCGTCGAACTTCGACTATGCCATCTCCGGCGACGTGTGCTTTGCCGGCGAGGTTGGCCTCAGCGGTGAGATCCGTCCCGTCTCCCAGGCTGAACGCCGGGCTGTTGAAGCCGCCCGCCTGGGCTTCCGCCGCATCTTCGTGTCGTCCTACACCCGCTTCGACCGCAGGCCCGAGGGCATCGAAGTGGTGAAGGTCGCCGACATTCCCGCCCTTGTCAAATCCTTGTTCCGATGAGCATTACCATGAAGCAGGTGAACCGGGTCCTGTTCCCGATCCTGATCCTGATCGCGGCGGTCCTGGTCCTGACCCGCCCGAAAGCCTTTTCGAAGGAGGAGCGGATGATCATCCGCCAATCCGACTCCGTGATGTATGTGACCGTGTGGCCGGAAGACAGCGCCGTCTTGCGGACTCCCTGCGCAGACCTTACGAAGGCGGAGCTAAAGTCCAGGGACCTGAAGACGCTGACGGCCAAGATGCTGGCCACCTTGCGTGCTCCGCAGCATGACGGTGTGGGCATCGCTGCGCCGCAGGTGGGCGTGAGCAAGCGCATCATCTGGGTCCAGCGGCTGGACAAGGAAGGCGGTCCCTTCGAGTGCTACCTGAACCCGCACATCGACAGTCTCTTCGGAGCGGTGGGCAAGGGACCGGAAGGTTGCCTTTCCGTGCCGCCGATGCGCGGGCTCGTACAGCGCCGCGCTTCCGTGATTCTCTCTTATGTACATCCGGAAACGCTTGAACCAAAGCGTGATACGGTCCATGGCTACACGGCCGTCATCTTCCAGCACGAATGCGACCATCTGGACGGTATCCTGTATATCGACAAGGCCGACACCGTCTATGTCTCCCCTTCGTGGGAGGCGGAGCGCAAAGTGTACGATTATTCCCGTCCGGACTGGTGGCCGCTTCCTTAGAGGGCCTTTCCCTGCCAGGTGCCGCGCTCGGCGAGACGGCGGTCGAGCAGGCGTGAGAACTCCGACGCCTTGACGCCCCAGCCGGGAACGGCGAGATAACGGGGCGGGACGCTGGCGGCGAGACGTCCGACGGCGATTCCGGGGCGCAGCCGTTCCAGGATGTCGCAGAGCAGGTCGATGTATCCGTCCAGCGTCCAACGGACGAAATCGCCCGGCCGGGCGGCGAATTCCGCCGCCATCGGCGTGCCTTTCAGGATTTGAAGCTGATGGAATTTGACGCTGTCCAGGGGGAGGGCGTTGATCTTTTCCATCTCTTCCAGCAGGGTTTCCCTCGTCTCGCCCGGAAGCCCCAGGATGAAGTGTCCGCACACAGGAATGCCGCGTGCCGCTGTTTCCCGGACGGCTTGTTCCGCACAGGCGGAATCGTGCCCGCGGCGCACCCGCAGCAGCGTTTCATCCCGGAACGACTCGATTCCGTACTCCATCCGGGCGCATCCCAGGGAAGCGATATAGTCCAGCTTTTCCGCATCTACGCAGTCCGGCCTTGTTCCGATGACGATGCCTCCCACCGCCGGATGGGACAATGCCTCCCCGTAGGCTTCCTTCAGGCGCGCGAGGGGTGCGTACGTATTGGAATAGGACTGGAAATATGCCAGATATGGCCCGTCGGTCCGCCCCCGCGCCGCATGGAACGCGATTCCTTCGTCAATCTGTTGGCGGATACATTTGTCGGGGGAACTGTAGGCGGGATGGAATGCGGCGTTGTCACAGAAAGTACACCGGCCGGGGCACGAGAATCCCGCGTCTATCACGAGTTTCAGACCCGGCTCCCGGACTGCTTGATACCGTTTCCCGTTCCACTCCATACGGCAAAGTAAATTATTATTTTTATATTTGTAAAGATGTGTCACTTCTATTCTTCCCTTAAGACTCAAAAGTATTTGAAGGATGCCTATGCAATTTGAAGCCCTCGTAGAGGGATAACTGAGCATCTTTTTTCGTATCTTTGCGGCCGTTATGCTGAACCTTCTTACACAAAGAGATACCGCCGGGGCGATTTTTATCCTGGCCATCGCCATCGCATCGGGTCTTTACCTGGCCAAATTCAAAGTCAAGGGGATATCCCTCGGAACCACCTGGATCCTGTTCATGGGAATCCTCCTGGGCCATCTGGGCCTGCGGATCAATCCGATGGTCCTGTCGTTCATCAAGGACTTCGGCCTGATCCTGTTCGTGTTCGCCATCGGCCTGCAGGTGGGTCCGGGATTCTTCCATTCCTTCCGAAAGGACGGCCTGCCCATGAACCTGCTTTCGCTGGGACTGGTGCTTCTGGCCGTGATTACCGCGTACGTGATCCATCTGGTCAGTGGAGAGAACCTGGGCATCATGACCGGCATCATGTCGGGCGCCGTCACGAATACGCCCGGACTGGGCGCCGCCCAGCAGACGCTTTCGGACGCCGTATCCGTGTCCGGCGAAAACGCCGCCCAGATTGCGGACGCGACCTACGGGATCGCCTCGGGTTATGCCGTCGCCTATCCTTTGGGCGTTCTGGGCGCCATCGCGGTCCTGCTGTTCTGCAAGGCTCTTTTCAAGGTGAACATCGACAAGGAGAAAGAAAAGGCGTCCCAGGACGACGACGAGGAAGGCAGCGCTTACCGACTGGTGTGCAAGGTGGAGAATCCGGCCCTCTTCGGTAAGACCGTGCACGACATCGTGGGCGAAGAAAACCCGGACCATCTGGTCATCGCCCGGATGAAACGGGCTGGCAAGGTGTTCTTCCCGGACTTGGACCTGCCGCTTCAGGAAGGAGATAAACTGCTGATTGTTACCGATGTACAGCATAAGGAGAAAGCACGCATCATCTTCGGTGAAGAACTGCCGGTGAACATGGAAGAGTGGAGGCCTAAGGGTACGAAGCTCGTGGCCAGCCGCCTGTCCATCACCAAATCCTCCATTACCGGAAAAAGTCTCCGCAAACTGGACGTCCGCCGCAAGTACGGCGTCACGGTTACGCGCATTCTGCGCTCGGGCGTGGAGTTGCAGGCCGACGCCGACCTGATCCTCCAGGTGGGCGACAGCATGAAAGTCGTCGGCTCCGAGGAGAGCATCGAGCGTCTCGCCCACCTCGTGGGCAATGAGCCTGAAACCCTGCACAAGCCCAACCTGCTGCCGATTTTCTTCGGCATCGCGCTGGGCGTGCTGGTAGGCACCCTTCCCATCCGCTTCCCGTCCATGCCCCAGCCGCTCAAGCTCGGCCTCGCCGGAGGCCCCCTGATCGTGGCCATCCTGCTCGGGCACTTCGGGCCGAAACTCCGGATCACCACTTACACCGCCCTCAGTGCGAACCTGATGATCCGGGAGATTGGAATCTCGCTCTTCATGGCGGCCGTCGGACTCGGCGCAGGAAAGACCTTTGTGTCGTCCCTGGTAAGCGGAGGTTATATGTGGGTACTCTACGGAGCGATCATCACCCTGATTCCGATGACCGTCATCGCCCTGCTTGCCCGCTACGCCTTCAAGATGGACTTTTTCAAGATCTGCGGACTCCTGGCCGGCGGAACCACCGATCCGGCGCTCCTTTCCTTCACCGAACAGATGTACGGCAGCGGACGCATCGCTGTCAACTATGCCACGGTTTATCCGCTTACGATGTTTCTGCGGGTAGTAGCCGCCCAAGTCATGATTATGATAATGTTATAACGACATGAAAAAGTATATGCTTCTGGCAGCGGTCGGCCTTGTGGCCGTCGTCTCCTGTAATCGTTCTTCCAAATCCCCCTTCACCCGCAGCGTGGCCGACTATGCCGTCGTGACCATCGAAACGCCTGACCTCAGCGGCATTACGGACAACGGGAAGGAGGTACTTAACCTTTACCGCTTTGCCGCCGACGAGGTGGACGCCATCTACTGGGAACAGTATTTCGGGAACAAGCAGGCGCTTCTGGACAGCCTTTCCGACCCTGCCCAGAAAACCTATGCGGAGATCAACTACGGCCCTTGGGACCGTTTCACGGGCAAATCCTTCGTCGAAGGGTATGCGGACCGCCTTCCCGGCGCCGGATTCTACCCGGCGGACATGACCCGCGAGGAGTTTGACGCCTGGGACAACCCCGACAAGAACAGCCCTTATACCCTGATCCGCCGCGGTGAGAACGACTCGCTCGAGACTGTCTGGTATCACGATGCTTACAAGGAGCATCTGGACAAGATCGCCAAGTATTTGGATGCGGCTGCCGACATCACGATCAAGCCCAGCGTGAAAAAATACCTCGAGGCTAAGGCAAAGGCCTTGCTGACCGACAATTATTACGAAAGCGGGCTTGCGTGGCTGGACATGGACGACAGCAAGATGGACCTGGTGATCGGCCCGAACGAGGCTGCCGACGACCAGCTCATGGGTACCAAGCGTTCCTATGAGGCCTTTGTCCTGCTCAAGAACGAGGCCCGGACCCGGGAGCTGATGCAGTATGTGTCCCGCATCGCGGATTTCCAGCAGGAACTTCCCGGCGATCCGGCCTACAAGACCTTCCAGCCCGGTTCCGGATCCAACATCTTCTCCTGCGACGCCCTGTATTATGCGGGAAAGGCCAATGCCGGCGTCAAGGTCATCGCCCTGAACCTGCCTTTCGATGCCGATGTCCAGCGTGACCGGGGCACCCGCACCATCCTGCTGGAGAACGTCATCAACGCCAAATACCATCACATTGTCTGGCCCGTCGGTGAAATCCTGCTTTCCCCCGAGTCCACCGAGCATATGTCCGCCGACGCCTTCTTCTGGAATACCGTGTTCCGCGAGGTCGCCCACGGACTGGGTGTCAAGGAGACGGTCAACGGAAAGGGCAGCGTGGATGACGCGCTCGAGAATGTCGCCCCTACCTTCGAGGAGATCAAGGCGAATGCCGCCGGCGTCCTGATGGTGTGCGGGCTCCAGAAGCACTACGACATCCACCATCTCTTTACCAAGGAGGATGCGCTCACCACATTCTTCGCCTCGCTCCTGCGTTCCGGACGCTTTGGCGAAGGTTCCGCCCTGGGCCGTGCCAACATCATCATCTACAACTATCTCCGCGAAGCCGGCGCCTTCCAGCGCAAGGCCTCCAACAAGTACTCCCTGGACCTCGCCAAGATGGAGGAGGCTCTTTCGGACCTGACCGCCCTGGTCCTGAAGACCCAGGCTACGGGCGACCTGGCCTTCGCTACCGACTTTGAGGCCCGCTACTCCAAGCGCAGCAAGGACTTCGACCTGGACAGGCAGAACCTCCGCCTGGAGAAGGTCCCTGCCGATATCCGGTTCCAGTTCAAGAGATAACTGCTTCCGGGATGCTGTTCAACTCTTTCTCATACGCGCTTTTTCTTCCTGCCGTATTCCTGCTATACTGGCTGCCGCTTGGGAAGTTCAAACTTTCCTGGCAGAATCTTCTGCTGCTTGTGGCCAGTTATGTGTTCTATTGCAGTTGGGACTGGCGTTTTGCCTTCCTGATTGCGTTCACCTCGGCGAGCAGTTTTTTTACTGCCATCCTGATTGAAAACGGAAAAGAGAAATCCCGAAAGTTTTGGGCGGCGCTGAACATCATCATCAATCTGTGCATACTGGGTTTTTTCAAGTATGCTGGATTCTTCGTGGACAGTTTCATGGCTCTTGCCGGACTCTTCGGCTGGAGCCTGAAAGGGCCTGCCATCCATATAATCCTTCCTGTAGGGATCAGTTTCTATACTTTCCAGGCACTTGGATATACGATTGACGTGTATCGCGGCAAAGTGACAGCGAGCCGGAACATCCTGCGCTTCTTTACCTTCGTGGCCTTTTTCCCACAGTTGGTCGCCGGTCCGATCGAGCGGGCTTCCAGGCTCCTGCCGCAGTTCGACCATGAGCGCCGGTTCGACTATCGTCAGGCAGTGGACGGATTTTCCCTGATCCTGAAGGGCCTGTTCCTCAAGATCGTGCTCGCCGACCGCCTCGGTGTCTTCGTCGACGGGGTCTATCATGACCCGGCGGGCGCATCCGGACTGGCGGCTTTGGTGGCTGCGGTTTTCTTCGCATTCCAGCTATACACGGATTTCTACTCCTACTCCGAAATCGCCCGCGGCTCAGCGAAACTCCTGGGAATGGAGTTGATGCTCAATTTCCGCAGGCCTTACCAGTCGGGGTCTTTCAAGGAATTCTGGAAGAGGTGGCACATCTCCCTTTCATCCTGGTTCATGGATTATGTTTACATACCCCTGGGAGGCAATAGAAAGGGAGCCGTACGCAGGGTTTTCAACGTGTTCATGGTGTTCCTGCTCAGCGGCCTTTGGCATGGTGCCTCCTGGACCTTTGTTGCCTGGGGTTTCTGCTGTGCTTTCTTTATGGTGGCGCTGGACAAGCCCTTGTCCTGGACCGCACGCATACCGGGTTTCAACCAGGTCTTGGTGTTCGTCTTGTGGGCCCTTTCCCTGATCCTTTTCCGTGCTTCCACGTTCGGAAATGCTGCGCAGGTCTTTTCCGCTTTGGGATTTGGGAACCCCGGAGCCGTTTTCTCCTTCGGCCTTGGCCGGATGGAGTTTATCTTCGCCTGTGTCCTGATCGCCCTGCTGGTGCTTCAGGAATGCATTTGTGAACATCGAGGGGAGCGGCTGAGGGAGAAGTTTCTTTCTTCTCCGGCATGGGTGCGTGTCCTGTGCGCCGCCGCAGTCCTTCTGATCATTGTTTTCCTGGGTCGATACGGCATCGGGAATGAGTCCAAGTTCATCTATTTCCAGTTCTGATATGAAAACGAAAGGTTTCCTCAGATTCGTACTGGAGGCGCTTGTTGCCTTTGCCCTTGTTCTGGCAGCCTTGTACCTGTGTGACAGCAAGCGGGTCTTCGCGTCCGATGAACTGAACAACCACACCCGCAAGAAGTGGCATTTCCTGTATCAGTATGCCAAGGACAAAAAGCCGGTGGACATGCTGATCATCGGTAACTCCCACGCCTATACGGGAATCCTTCCGGAGATTGTCCAGAGACAGCTGGGCATGCGTTGTTTCATCCTGGCTGCTCCGGGTGTCACCATGGACGAGTGCAGCTATATGCTGGAAGAAGCCTTGCAGATTACATCTCCGAAGGTAGTGGTCCTGGAGACATATCCCATCAACGGATATGTCCAGAAGGAGCTTGACGGTCAGATGCTGAGCGACCAGTATGCCAGTTTCGAGAACCGGCGGGACCCGGATATCAAACGGAAATCTTCTTTGAAGCTTTTCAGTCTGGACAATATGCCGATGGCGTGGTCTCCCACCCTGCGCAATCACGATATCCTGTTCGACAATGTCAAATTGTTGAAACACAACCTCAAGAATCCCGAACCTCCCAGATTCAATCCTAAGGAGGAGTATCTGGGGCGCTATGCCCGTTTTAAGAAAGGCCTTACCCTAGAGACCCTCAAGAAGTACGGATTCGAGGGAGCACCCGTTGACGGTAGTTCGATAAAGCCGGGTCCGGATGCGACGAAAGCGACCCAGCGCATGGTCGAAATGTGCCGGGAGAAGGGCATCCCGGTGATGTTCCTCACCATTCCGATGTATCATGAACATGTAAGCGGAGCTGAAGAATGGCATGATAACCTCCGGCCTCTCATCGGGAGAACCCCCTGGCTGGACCTCCAGCTTCCCGGTTTTGACAGCGGTTTCGGACCGGAATGCTTTGAGGACACATACAATGAAAATCAACACCTGACCATCGAAGGCGCCAAGCGTACGACACTGCTCCTGTCATCATACATCCAACGCTTCACCAAGCGTCAGTAAATGCCGGGTTTTCGTTCCTGCGGTCCCTCCGGTCATTGTCCGCCAGGCGATGCAGGAGTTTTGAATTGTAATCATTCAAGTCTCACAAGGATAACAATAGGCCACCTTCGGGTGGTTTATTTGTTTTTGATATCAAATATACTATATTTGCCGAAAATGAGGGAAGTGTCATAAATGTCATTTATCGGATTATGAATCAACGGGTTATTGAAGTAGTATTTGTATCTTTGCTACTGTTCATTTCTTGTTCCAAGCCGGAAGAGGTTGTCATCAAACTGTATCCGACTCAAGTAAGCCTGGTCGAGGAGTCCTCAACCCAGTTGCAGGTCACCGTTTCACCGGGGGCCGTGAGTGATTATACGCTGCACTGGGAGTCATCCAGTCCCGTCATCGCTTCGGTCGCCGACGGTGTGGTCACCGCCCACGCCGCAGGCTCGGCCATCATTACCGTATCCACCCTGGACAAACAGGCTCAGTGCATGGTGACGGTTACCGAAAAACCGAAACTCGTTACCCGTACAGTTGCTTCCTCCGGAAAGGTTACCAACGGCATCAAACTCACATACTCCGGCACTCAGTTTACCGGGATTTACGCCGTGTTGCCACGCCCTCAGACCAACGACTATCAAACCATCACAAATTGGGAGGCACCCGGCTGCACCGAAGAGCAATGCCCCGACGGTGTCAATTCATATATCTGGAAAGATGTGGATGCCCCCTCCATACCCGTTTCCGGGAATTATGTCATTTCCGAAACCTTTGATGCCGAGGTATATCGTGTTGTAGTGGACGTAACCCAGCTGACGGATATCCCGGCCTATGACCCGCAGTCCGAGGAATGCCGGAAGTACCTTCAAAAAGAGGCCAACGGTCTCATCGACCCCACCCACAGTAAAATTGTCTCTACCGCCAATACGCTTTGGGACAAGGCTGGCGGGGATATCATTGATTATGCCCGCAGATGCTTCCAGTGGACCGCTACAAATATGACGTACGGGAATATGAATACGGGCCTGCATACCATTGCCAGCCTTATGAACAGCATGACAGGAGACTGCGGCAACTATTCATCCGTGTTTATTTCCCTGCTTCGTGCCAAGGGTATCCCTGCCCGCCATATTGTCATGGTGCATGGCAAACGGGACGAATACCACGTGCGGGCCGAGTTTTTTGTCCCAGGCTTTGGCTGGGTCCCCGCCGATCCCACATGGGGCGGGAACAATTTCGGTGTCTTTGACGGAGATTATATCGTGATGACCCGCGGCATCAACAATATCATTCGGGGTCCCGACGGGAACGATCTCCTTGCCACCCTTCTCCAGACATCATACTATTGGTACTGGTATCAGACCGAAGGTACTTATTCTTTCCGGCATACCTGTACAGGATTGAAGTAATCTGCGCTTTATCAAAAATTATTCGTATCTTTGCAGCGAATTAATTCAGAACGATATGAATCTTAGAGACATTAAGAAAGACATCGAGTATGTGATCGGTGCGTTCGTGGACGACTGCGCCCTGTTCCTTTCCACCCATCCCGGGAAAAACGCCGACCAGATCGCCGACCTGATCGACGGCGCCGTGGACCTCTACAACGAGCTCCGTGACAAGCTGGGTAAGCCGGAAGGAGGCAAGAAGGCCTATTATGACGGCATTCGCAAGCAGCTCCTCGAGAAGACAGACGCCCTCTACGACAAGTTGAGCGACGCGGTCAAGGCGGGTCTCGCCGAATAAGCGTACTCCATATGGAAAAAGGTGTCCGGATGACCTCCGGGCACCTTTTGTGCGTTTGAGGGAGCAGGCTTCAGAAGGACCACTTGTAGCCGATTCCGGCGGAGAGCATGTTGCCCGTGAACCAGTTGATGGATTTGAGTACCAATCCATTCTCCTTCCAGCTGTCGGACCCTTCCCGGTTGGTGTCCACTTCCTTGTTCTTGTAATGGTCTCCGAGCAGGTAGAAGTCCATTTCGTGGTGCTTGTTGAATTTGACCGTAACACCCGCCTGCGCGCGATACCGGTTGATGTACGCGTGCTTATACCCGAGGAAGGTTTCATTCAGGTATTTGTCCTTGTTCGAAGCGGCCGACGGATTGTACGTGGCCGAATAGGATACGTCGTTGAAGGTGTTCCGCACCTCAAAGGCGGCAAAAGGGATGACCTTCCCCCAGCCCCGGTACTTGACCGAAACCTTGGACTTGAGTGCCAGGGCGGTACGCGGAGCCTGGTACAGGTTCACGTCGTCCGCACGGTAGGTCATCCGGAAGGTCTCTTTCAGGCCGAACTGCCAGACGCCGGCCTGGAACGTCCCCGTGGCGAAGAAGTTGCCGCGGTGCCGGCCGCTCCACTCGTCATCCTCTTCTACGGTGCCGTCCTTTTTCATGTCCCAGATATTCTTGAGCCGGGAGATGTATTCGTATTCCGCCCCTATTTTCAGGAACGGGAGGACCTTGTACTCGATTCCCACGCCGGTATAGAAGCGCAGGACATCCTGGGAGCCGGCGTTATGCAGCGCCTCCTCGGAACCGGAATAGTAGCGGGTTTCTTCGTGGGCCAGCAGGTGCAGGCCCGAAGCCAGTTTCCAATCGGCCTCCACCGTGGCGCGGGCACCGAAGGAGAGGCCCTGGTCATAAGTTGTTTGGGCGAAAGCGGCAACCGGGAAGGCCAGAAGCAGGAAGGACAGGATCTTTTTCATTGCTCAAGAAAGTCTTTGGCACGGGTGATCTGGTCGATGGAACCGGTTTCTCCCTTGCCCAGGGTGTAATAGATTTTGATGAAGGCGGCGTCCTTGAGGAAGTCCACGTGGCCCACCTCGACGTTGTCCACTTTGACGCCGACCCGTTTTTCAAGGTCCGCGATGAGTTCGGCCCGACGCTCCGGGACGATGAGTTCGATCCGGTCGTAGAGGACGAGCTTGGTGGACGTATGGTGGAGGAGCTTTTCGCTTTCCAGCACCCAGATCAGGCCAACGACCAGCAGGTTCGACAGGACGGTAACGAGCGTAGCACCCCAGTCCAGGGCGTAATGCGGCGCATTGGAAGTCGCCCCGACGACCCGGTACAGCGGTGCCAGTCCGTTCATCGCGGCGATGGCGATGATCACGAACAGGTAGGTCATCTCCCGGATGGGAACCGTTTCGGTTCGGTACCGGATGACGCCGAAAATGGCGAACAGGCCCAGGGTGAGACCCACGCCCACCTCCACATTGCCCATGATGTACAGGAGCATGAGCATGGCGGTGGAGAACACCATGAAAGTGAAATAGTAATCGCGGCGGCGGCTCTTCCGGTAATAGAATAGGCCGACGATGACCCAGCACAAGACGCGGTTCAGGAAGAACCGGATGGCCAGTTCGGTAAGGCTCTGGGCGGTGGTCATCATCGCGTCCGAGAGGGTCTGGACGTCGATGAAATCTTCATCGGCGAGGGTGAAGTCGCCGAGGTCTTGCATCGTAATCATGCTACGGTGATTTTATGGTTGATCGTCTTTTCAATCTGGCGCACCTTCACCTTGAACCGGTTCGACCGGGCCGACGGGTCGGTCAGGGTGACGGCGATGCAGTATTTGCTGATCCGGGCGGGTTTGACCCGGTGGTCCAGCAGGATGCGCTTCATCTCGCTGGCTGCATGTCCGTCCTGCTTGAGCTCGATGATGACGGCATCCCGCAGGGAGGCTTCCAGTCCGGTGCGGAAGTTCTTGAAGGACAGGCTCGTGTCGATGGTGATCCGTTCAGTCAGGGCCTGGTTTACCAGGGTAATCCGCTGGAAGATGGTCTCCAGGGTGGGCCGGATCTCTTCGGCACGGAAGTCGGAATACTCCGCCAGATACCGGCAGGCGGCAGCGTCGCTGCGGAAATCAGGCAGTTCCTGCAGGGGAATCCCGGTGCGTTTTTTCTTGGTGCGTCCCCGGTTGTTCTTCCGTTTGATTTCCAGAAAAGCGTCGCCGGAATTGACATAGGCCCGGGTACGGACCTTCTGCCGGCGGAGCCGCTTGTTGTGATGGTCGGAGAACATCCGGAGACCTTCTGTGTCGTAATAGACCGAATCGTAGGGACTGATGCGGGACCCGTCGGCGACGAGGACCCGGTATCCGGCCTTCGCCACGTCCCGGAGGACATCCAGCAGCGTCGCCTCGTCCGTCAGGTATTTCGTGTCGATCCGGTTCATCAGCCGCACCGAATCCATTTCCGCGAGGGAGATGGGGGCGAGTGCGCCGAGCGGTCCGGCCCAGGGAATATGGGATTCCTCAGGCATCCTCCGTAATGTATTCAAATACCTTGATTGTCAAGAGTTTCCCCTTGGCGTTGTAGTTGTATTGGGTTTTCTTGCGGCCGAACTCGTTGTACTCGTACTTCTTGACAGTATTCAAGCGGTTTCGTTCATCATACACCGATTCTTTCACACACTTGCCCTCGGCGCCGGGACCGTACTCGAAGCGCTTGCGCCATTTCTGGCCGTCGGAACCGTATTCGATTTCTTCGATCTTCTTTCCTTCGGGGCTGTAGGTGGTGATGTGGTCCAGGACCTTTTTCCCGGATTTGGGATCGGTGTTCCACTCCTTGATGACCAGGTTCTTCTTGTTGATCTTCTGGGTGGACGTATTCTGGGCGCCCACCGACAGGACGAAGGCGAGCGCAAAGGCGATCAGCGTCAGTAACTTTTTCATAACTTACAAATATAGTCATTTTTTACCAACGACCGCCTCCGCCGCCGTTTCCTCCGCTGTATGAGGAGAGATTGCAGGCGTTTCCG
>JAEEGL013366396.1_pt1 | contig 17596 bp, 17 predicted proteins | sample 9134231 | NCBI WGS metagenome assembly JAEEGL01 (sample SAMN16246548, study PRJNA631951) | gut metagenome | biome: gut microbiome; feature: rumen; material: fiber-attached | host: Bos | place: Iran: Karaj | collected 2018-10 | reverse complement strand
TCATCGGGCAGCCCCAGGAGCATCTCGCCCTTGGCCTTTCCGCCCACATCCCTTGTGTCGGCGCCGAGTATGTTTACCGGCGTACTGAACTTGAGGATGACATTTGAGATCACCGGTTCAAAGGCCGAATTATCGGAGAACACTATCCTTATAACGCGTTCCGACTTAAGGCTGTCAAGCGGTGAATATCTGCTTGTCTTGTTCGCGATAAGCTCACGGGCCGTATCTGTCTTGGGAGAAGCGAATATCTCTTCCACGAGACCTTCCTCCACAAGCCGGCCGTTCTCTATTATAGCGACCTTTTTGCATATATCTGTGATGACCGACATCTGATGCGTTATCACTACTATTGTTATGTTGAGCTTCTCGTTGATCTCCTTAAGAAGCGCAAGGATGGAATCCGTCGTCTGCGGGTCGAGAGCGCTCGTAGCCTCATCACACAGCAGGATATCGGGATTTGTCGCCAGCGCCCTGGCTATCGCCACACGCTGCTTCTGTCCGCCTGAAAGCTGCGAGGGGTATGACTTTTCCTTATCGGAAAGGTTGACCGTCTCGAGCAGTTCCCTTGCCTTTTCCTTGGCTTTCTTCTTCTGCATTCCGGCTATCTCAAGCGGGAAGCAGACATTGTCGATGACATTTTTCTGCTCGAGCAGGTTGAATCCCTGGAAGATCATCCCTATGTCACGCCGCTTTATCCTTAATTCTTTTTCAGAGAGCCTTGAAAGATCCACTCCGTCGATAAATACCTTCCCTTCATCTGGTACCTCCAGGAAATTTATCGAGCGCACGAGGGTGCTCTTACCGGCTCCCGACATGCCTATGATCCCGTAAATCTCTCCTTTTTCGATATTGAGGCTGATATCATTGAGGGCGATTATCTCATGTCCGCCCGCCTCAAATCTCTTGGTCAGATTTTTTATCTCTATCTCGCTCATGCTCAACTCCTGTAATACGTGATTTCATATAGAAATATTATACACGATTTATTCGGATTGTATACATCCGCCGTGTTAGGAAAAATAAAACGGGAGGACATGATGCCCTCCCGCAAAGCCGCTTTTCTTAACCTTCAAAGAATACAACCGCTCCGTCGTATTTGTCTTCGATAAACTTCTTGATATCGTCAGACCTAAGTACCTTTACAAGCGCCTTGATCTTCTCGTCATTCTCATGTCCCTCGTATACGGCTATGATATTAACGTATGTCTTGGCAGCGACCGAATCGGTAGCTTCGTATGCGATGGAATCATGGCCTACGGAATAACCTGCTTCAAGAGCGTAGTTACCGTTAAGAACGACATATGAAACCTCATTAACGACCCTGGCAACCTGTGCTGCCTCGAGCTCAACAAACTCGATGTTGTGAGGATTCTCGGTAATATCGTTTACCGTAGCGGTAAGTCCGGCACCGTCCTTTAACTTGAGAAGGCCGTTATCCTGAAGAAGAAGGAGTGCCCTTGCTTCGTTCGTGGTATCATTGGGAATTGCGATCGTATCACCATCCGCCACCTCATCAAGCGTCTTCTTTGTTCCGGGATAGATGCCGAAAGGCTCGTAATGGATATCACCCGCATCCACGAGATGGGTTCCCTGCTCTTCGTTAAAGCTGTTAAGGTAAGGTACATGCTCCATGTAGTTTGCATCAAACTCACCCGATTCAACAACAAGGTTGGGCTGAACGTAGTCATCGAACTCGGTGATCTCAAGCTTATATCCGTAGTTCTCGAGTATCTTGGCTGCCTCTTCAAGGATCTCCGCATGAGGGATCGGTGAAGCCGCTATCTTTATGACCTCTCCCTTACCGTCGGGAATATCAAGCGCACCGCCTTCTGTTGATGCTCCCGCATTGGCATTTCCGTCACCGACTGCCGACGGAGCCGCTCCGTTTCCTCTGCCGCATCCTGCGAGAAGACCCGCAGTGAGTACTGCCGCAAATGTGATCTTAAGTACTTTTCTGAAAGTTATGTTTTTCATAATATCTCCCTCTTTCCTTAATTAATATTATTATTTTCTTTGTTTTTGCCGAAATTGTCAAGAAGATCGGCTCAGTCGCCGACCTTCCTGATATACAGTTCAAAAGTACCGTCACCGTTATCGACAAGCTTGAGCACCTCGTGACCTTCTTCCTTAATGCTCCTTGGCACATTCTGTGCGGGTTCCCCGTCGTTTAAATGAACCTGAAGTATCTGTCCTTCATCCAGTTCATCAAGTGCCACCTTTGTCTTTACAAAAGTCACCGGGCAGTTCACATCGGTTATATCAACGGTATCGTCTACGTTAAAATCAAGTTCAGCCATTTTTCTCTCCTTTCAGACTATTGTCAGTTCCTCTTTGCGCACCGTCTTTTCACCATCGGCGTTTTCAATATGAAATGCATTCAGCACGGGAGAACCCTCCTCCATCAGAGAGAGGATCAGGTAGCTCGCACTGCTGTCATTGGCAAGCCTCTTATCCTCCTCGGACGGACGCGAAGGCGACTCCGGATGGGAATGCCAGTTGCCGAGAGGCTTAAGTCCATTCGCCCGCATATCCTTTATTGCTGCAAGCTGCTCCCTGGGGTCGATCGTGAAATGCTCGTTTGTATGATCGGTGTTCGTAAGTATATACACCTTACTTATCTCACGCACTCCGTCTTCACGGTCGGTCCCCGCGATAAGCCCGCAGGCCTCGTCAGGCCGCTCCTTCAGCGCATGCTCGTATATCCTGTCAAAGTCATCCTTTTTTATCGTTATCTTCATAATTCAATACTCCGCTGAGTGTATGTTTCAGTGTTTCAGCTCACATTCCGCCTGTTCATAGTCGATAAGCTCCGTTATCGTCGGTTCATCCGAACATACCGCACATCCCTTGCCTCGCGGCGGGAGCTTGATCTTATGGAATTCCATCTTAAGCGCATCATAGGTCAGCAGATATCCGACGAGCAGATCACCGGCTCCCGTGATATACTTAACGGCTTCCATTGCCTGCAGCGAACCTATCACTCCGCCCATCGCGCCTATGACACCGGCCTGCTTACAGGTCGGTACGGCATCCTTTGGGGGCGGATTCTTGAATATACATCTGTAACACGGGCCTTCACCCGGGATTATCGTCGTAAGCTGTCCCTTAAAGCGGATGATGCCGGCATGTGAGAGCGGTTTCTTCTCCATCACACACGCATCGTTTATAAGAAACTTGGCAGGGAAATTGTCTGTCCCGTCAAGGATAAAGTCATAATCCCTTATAAGTTCGCGAATATTTGAACTGTTCACGAACTGATAGTATGTGTTTACCGTAACATCGGGGTTTATCTGCCGCATAGTCTCGGCGGCTGATTCTACCTTTTTCTTCCCTATATCATCGGTAGTATGTATGACCTGTCTCTGAAGGTTTGACAGATCCACAACATCGGCATCGGCTATTCCTATGGTCCCGACGCCGGCAGCTGCAAGATATAATGCAGCCGGTGCTCCGAGACCGCCGGCACCGATGATCAGAACCTTTGCATTGAGCAGTTTCTTCTGACCCTTGACACCGACCTCTTTTAAGATAATGTGTCTGGAATAACGTTCCAGCTGTTCATTGGTAAAGGCCATCAGCGTGCTCCTCCTCCCATGAAGTATAAAAATTCTATCTCATCGCCTTCCTTTATAACACGGCTTTCAAAGGCACCCTTGTCTACAAATTCCTCATTAACGGATACCGTTACATACTCTGGCGTCTCCACGTTCTCCTGCTCAATAAGGGCAGCCACGGTGAGCCCGTCCGCCACTTCCTTCTTTTCTCCGGCTACTGTTATCTTCATTTTCCGTTCCTCCTAAATTATGTAGTACCACGCGTCACCCTGCGTAAGCTCCTCGTGCTTCACTTCATTTCCTTCGGTCCTGTATTCCATCTCGAGGTTCTTCATGCTTACCCTCGTGTTCGCATCAATTGACCTTGTTATGAAGGCATTGCCGCCTATGACCGCATTCTCGCCGATCACCGTTTCACCTCCGAGTATCGAAGCCCCGGCATAGATCGTAACGTTATCGCAGATGGTCGGATGCCTCTTCTTGCCTGAGAGTTTCTGGCCTCCCCTTGTCGAGAGCGCACCGATCGTAACGCCCTGATATATCCTGACGTTCTTGCCTATGACGGATGTTTCTCCTATAACGATACCCGTACCGTGATCTATGAAGAAATACTTATCGATCGTTGCGCCCGGATGGATATCGATACCTGTCTTCGAATGTGCATATTCCGTCATCAGCCTGGGCAGTACGGGCACACGTTCGACATAAAGCTCGTGGGCCAGGCGGTATACGGTGATGGCCATCAGCCCCGGATAAGCAAGTATTATCTCTTCATAGCACCCTGCTGCCGGATCTCCGTCGTACGCGGCCAGAAGATCGGACTCAAGGTATTCACGTATCTTTGGTATCCTGCTGAAGAACGCCTTACAGATGCGGTAGCTTTCCTGCTTTCTCATCTCATCCGTAAGGGTTCCCCGTTTAGTGCAGTAATCAAGTGCCAGATACACCTGTTTGCTCAGGTGATAAAATACATCTTCGATTATCACCGCGTAACTGTTCCTCGGGTTATAGATCTTATATGAGCGGTCCCTGAAGTATCCCGGATACACTATCCTGAAGAGGTTCCTGATAAGCTCATGTACCTCGGATTTATCCGGTTTATTGTACAGATTTATCTCGTCAATATTCTTGCCGCCTTCAAAGTCATTAAAGATATCCTTAACGATAAGATCTATTTCTTCTTCCCTGATTATCTCGTTCACGGTCTTTCATCCTTTACGCAAATGTTTTAAGTACCTTTACCATGGCATCAATGTCATCCGGCGAATTGTAAATCGCTATAGTCGGCCTTACCGAGCTTTCATACCCGAACCGCCTGAGTACCGGCTGTGCGCAGTGATGTCCTGTACGCACCGCTATGCCGTAGCTGTCAAGCCTCTTGCCTACCTCCTCATCGGAGTAACCGTCAAGCTTAAATGACAGTGCCGATGATTTGTTGAGCGCGGTCCCTATAAGATGGAGTCCCTTTACCGTCTTCATCTCTTTCATGGCATATGTGAGCAGCTCGTGTTCCCAGCGGTAAACACAGGGCATGCCGATCTCACTTAAATATGTGAGTGCCGCTCCCAGTCCCACAGCGTCGGCGATGCTGCCGGTGCCTGCCTCGAACTTGTTGGGCGCGGGATTATATATGGTCCTTTCAAAAGTCACATCAGCGATCATGTTGCCGCCGCCGTGATAGGGTCTTGCCGCCTCAAGCAGCTCCTTCTTGCCATATACGACGCCTATGCCGGTCGGCGCAAATATCTTATGCCCCGAGAATACGAAGAAATCCGCATCAAGGGCCGATACACTGACCGGAATATGGGCTACCGACTGCGCTCCGTCTATAAGTATGCGAACGCCGTGTCTATGCGCTATGGCAATGAGTTCCTCGACCGGAGCGACTGTTCCCAGCACGTTTGAAACATGGGTGACTGCCACGAATTTAGTCTTTTTGGTAAAGAGCTTCTCGTACTCATGAAGTATGAGCTGTCCGGTCTCATCGCACGGGATCACCTTTATAACAGCTCCCGTCTCCTGCGATATGAGCTGCCACGGAACTATGTTTGCATGATGCTCGAGTATCGAAACGATGATCTCATCGCCCGGCTCAAGCAGCGGCTTTACATATGCGTTTGCCACAAGGTTGATACCTTCTGTGGTGCCGCGCACGAATACGATCTCTTCGGAAGAGGGTGCGCCGATAAAGTCACGCACGATATCTCTTGCGTTTTCGTATGCATCCGTAGACCTCGCCGCCAGTGTATGAGCGCCCCTGTGGACATTTGAATTCTCGTGCTCGTAATAATACGAGAGTCTGTCGATGACTGCCTGCGGACGCTGGGTCGTAGCTCCGTTGTCAAGCCATATAAGGTTATTACCGTTTATCTGCTCTTTAAGGATCGGAAAGTCATCCCTTATCTGTGCAAGAGACTTGCTGCCTATCCTTATCTGATCGTTCCTTGATGAAGCGGGTGCTGCCTTGCTGCCTTCCTTTGAGACGCTGTCGCCTCCGAGCGAAGTGGGCGCATCTATCTTACGGCCCTTCTCCTTGGCCTCAGTCTGCGACATGACCGCCGGCGCGTAGCTTGTGCTCTCTGCTCCCGTAAGTACCGGTACATCGCCTGCCCCCGGAAGAAATTCTGCCTCGGGTGCGCTTACGGCCTCCACCGTCTGAAGATACGGGTCGGTATATCCGCCGCCGTATGCGAACGGGTGCTCCCAATCGAAAACTTCTCCACCGGATAAGCTTCCGCTGCCGGGTAGCCCTTCCGTCGAAGCCGCATAGGTTTCAGCCTGGGAAGCGTTAACCTCGGGGACGGATGCAACAGGCACGTCGGCTTCGGGTACGCCGTATACGCCTTCCATAAGATCCGGAAACATCTCATTGGCAAGGATGCTGAGCTGACCCGCATCCGGAATGCCTCCGAAATTATCAATCGTAATCATAGTATTCACCTACTTCTACATCCTCAAGTACCGCGATAGCGTCATCTGCAAGTATTGCAGCCGAGCAGTACAGAGATAATAAGTAAGATGCCACTCCCTTATCATCGATTCCTCTGAAACGTACCGACAGTCCTCTTGAATGCTCATTCTTAAGTCCTGCCTGGAACAGACCTATAACACCCCTCTTTGCTTCACCGGTACGGATGAGCAGGATGTTGGTCTTACCGCTCTGGGACTTGGGATTCTTAAGTCCGTCAACCAGAAGTTTGTCCGTAGGGATCACAGGGATTCCCCTCCATGTAAGGAAGTTTCCTCCTGCAATGTTTACAACTACGGGCGGTACTCCGCGCTTGGTGCATTCTCTCTCAAATGCAGCTATTGCCCTGGGATGTGCAAGGAAGAATGAAGGCTCCTTCCATACCTTGGTGATGAGTTCATCAAGATCATCGGGAGTAGGTGCGCCGTTACGTGTCTGTATCCTCTGGGAATCGGCAACGTTCTTTAAAAGACCGTAATCATCGTTATTGATAAGCTGGCTCTCCTGACGCTCCCTTAAGGATTCGATCGCAAGTCCGAGCTGCTCCTGGACCTGATCGTAAGGCACGCTGTAAACATCCTCTACAGCCGTGTTAACATTGATGATCGTTGAGATCGAATTAAGAACATACTCACGGGGCTTGGTCTCATATTCAACATAGCCCTGCGGGATTATATCCGACTTCTTTGTCTGTGAGCAGAGTACATCGAGGGGAGTTTCACCCTCAACTACCTTGTTTACCCTGTAGATACCTGTCTCGAGTCCCTTGAACTCAAGGAATTTGGTGAGCCACTTGGGGGTCAGCGCTCCATACTGCGGTTTTGTCTTGGTGACATTCGCAAGATTATAGGCAGCCTGGACTCCCAAAGCATTGATGCCCTCCTTCTTTACCGTTTCGTTTGCCATTTTCGTTCCTCCTGTCATTAAGTATTTGAGTCTGTTTATGAAAACGCTCTCCGTATAGCGTATTCACCGTTTCATTAGACGGCTTACAGCCATGCGCCCTCGTGCGAGAATATGATATCCTTCATCGCTTCTATGCCGCCCTTTAAGTTATACATGGGCCCCGTATAGCCCGCTTCTCTCAGGGTGTTGATCGCAAGAATGCTGCGCTTTCCCTCCCTGCAGACAAAAATCGTATCCTTTGACGGATCAAGCTCATCCTTCCTTCTTGCAAGCTGTCCTATCGGGATGACTATGGCATCGGGGAACCGGAGGATCGCTCTCTCGTGCGGTTCGCGCACATCAACGATGGTCATCGGGTCATTATCCTCGATACGCTTTGCCAGTTCCTCGGGAGTGAAGCCCTCAACCGGGATCTCATCCTCAGATTCCTTAAGCCCGCAGAATTCCTCGTAATCAAAATCCTCAACCTTAAATATTGTTGGATTTGAGCCGCATATCGGACACCTGCGGTTTTTGCTTACCTTAAGCACCCGCGATCCGAGATAGAGGCTGTCGAGCGTGAGCAGCTTACCGTCAAGATGCTCGCCTATTCCGATGATAAGCTTAAGCGCTTCGTTGGCCTGGATGCTTCCCACTATACCCGGCAGAGGGCTTATGGCGCCGCCCTCCGCACAGGTAGGAACAAGGCCGGGTTCAGGCGGAGCGGGGAACTGACACCTCAAACACGGACCTCCGTCAAGATTGAAGATACCCACCTGCCCTTCGTACTGGTATATCGCGCCGAATATGAGCGGTATGCCGAGTAATGCGCAGGCATCATTTATAAGATATCTTGCCTTGTAATTATCAGTACAATCGATCACCAGATCGTAACCGTCGATCACGGATACTATATTGTCTGCATCAACCCTCAGGTTTTCCTGCTCAAAGACTATGTTCTTATTGATATTCCTAACCGTATCCCTTGCGGATGCCACCTTGGGACGCTTAACGTCGCGGCTTGTGTGTATGACCTGACTCTGCAGGTTTTCAAGAGAGACTTCGTCGTCATCAACTACCTTGATCGTTCCGACGCCTGCTGCCGCCAGATACTGAATTACCGGTGAACCCAGTGCACCCGCACCGATGACAACAACCCTTGATGCCTTTATCCTCTTCTGTCCCTTTACTCCGATATCTCTAAGCAGAAGATGCTTGCCGAAACGTTCGATCTCGGAATCATCAAGAGATATCTCCTTTCTTCTTTCATCTGATATGATGCTCTCCTTAGGCGCACCGCCCGCGATCGCAGGCAGCAGGAGTAATTCGTCATCTTCGGTCAGCTGCTTATACCATGTGTCGGGATCGCTCCTGTTCTCATCGCCCACATACAGAGCGATAAAACTGTTGATCCGTCCGTCCTCATCGTATATGACCTTCTTCGCATCGGGATATTCATCCGTCAGGAATTTAAGCACATTCCTTATATTATCTGCCGGGGCTTCTATCACCCGGTTCCTTCCGAAAAACCCCCGCAGGGTTGCCGATATATAAACCTTCATTTCAAAAATCTCCTCTTATATAGCCCGCGCACTCCGTGCATCCCTTATCCGTTACGGAAAAGATCATGTAGATCAGCCCCGGTATCATATACTTAATATCTTCTTCCGAGAGCACGGCCCTTTTGTCGGGATGTGAATGACAGAATCCGATAATATCCTTACCGGCTTTTTCAGCCTCAAGTTCGATCTTAAGCAGTTCCTTCGGATCCGTAACAAAGCTCTCACCGGCAGTATCCTCCGGCGCCTGATTCTTCACCGGATATATCTCATCTATCCTGCGAAGGCCCGCGTCTCCCAGCAGTACCGCACATCCTTCGTCCGGATAGACCGCGGTCAGAAGTTGTCTCATGCTGCTGTATGCATCATTTTCGATCAGAACCGTTTCATTCATAGACCAGCCCAGCCTCTTTTCCTATGAAGCAGCCCTGACTGCCCGGATAAAATCTTCGGTAAGATCTGCGATATCCTCGATGCCAAGGCTCACCCTTACCGTATCGTCAAACACGCCGGCCGCCTCCATCTCATCACTTCCTGTCTTAACATACAGGGTCGATGCGGGGTGTATCACAAGCGTCCGCAGGTCACCGATATTGCTGGCTATCATCGCATACTCAAGCAAGTTTATTATCTTAAAAGCCTTATCCTTCGAACCTGCGCGGAAGCTTAATATCCCGCCGCCATAACCGTTAAGCTCATCTGCAACGAACTTATGGTAAGGATGAGAGGGAAGAGTCAGATAATTCACTTCTATCCCTTCGATCTCATCAAGCGCCCGGGCCAAAGCGTCGGCGTTTTCACATATCCTTTCCATCCTCAGTCCCAGCGTATCGGTCCCTATGAAAGTAAGGAACGCGTTCGCCGGGGACATACAGCCGCCGAAGTTCTCCCATATATCCGTACGGAGCCTTACGGAAAATGCCATAGGCCCGTATTTGCCGTATTCCTTAAGTGCCGTATGTTTAGCCGTATCCCATTTGAACTTACCGCCGTCCACGATGATGCCGCCTATCGAATTTCCTCCGCCGTTTAAATATTTTGAGGTTGAATGGATGACTGCATCCGCTCCCAGTGACAGGGGACGCGCGATATAGGGCGTTGCTGTCGTCGAATCAAGGAAAAGAGGGGTACCAGCTTCATGCGCCGCGCGGGAAGCACCCGCGCTGTCCATGACTTTAAGGGACGGGTTAGATATGAGCTCCCCGAATACCACCCTTGTCTTCTCGTTGATCAGCGGCCTTATCGCTTCATATGTCATATCTTCCGCATAGACCGTCCGTATGCCCAGCTTTTTAAGATCATGAAGCAGACCGATGGTCCCGCCGTAAAGCCCGGTTCCCGCGATTATCTCGTCCCCGCTCTCACATACGGCAAGGAGAGCTGCCGTGATCGCGGACATGCCGCTGCTCGTGCATATCGCGCCCGCGCCTCCCTCAAGTTCCTTTATCCTCTGCTCAAAAGCGGCGATCGTGGGGTTTCCTATGCGGGTATATGCATAACCCATGCTCTTGTGGGCAAATACCTTCTCAAGCTCCTCCATACTGTCGTACTTAAAAGCGGTAACCTGTGAAACCGGCGGAAGTATTTCCCCCGACGCATATCCCTTTGATGTTTTTCCGTGTAACAGCTTTGTGTTAAACTGCATATCCTGTCCCTATCCGTTAGCCTGCTTTTTCTCGTAATCTTCCAGTGCCGACTGTAGCGCTTCCTCTGCCAGGACCGAACAGTGCATCTTGTAATCCGGCAGTCCGTCAAGCGCTTCAGCGACTGCTTTGTTCGTAAGCTTCATCGCCTCGCTGACCGGCCGTCCCTTTATGAGCTCGGTAGCCATCGAACTCGAAGCTATCGCGCTCCCGCAGCCAAATGTCTCAAACTTGACATCCGTTATGATCTCGTCCTCGATCTTTAAATACATCTTCATTATGTCGCCGCATTTTGCGTTTCCGACTTCACCGACACCGTCCGCATCCTCTATCACGCCTACATTTCGCGGATTGCGAAAATGATCCATTACCTTTTCACTGTAGAGAGCCATTTGTCTACCTCCGTAATAATCGTTCAATCCAAACCGGGATACTTACAGGATGAATTTCTTCTTCCCCGACACAAGATCACGCCATATCGGCGAGAAACTTCTTAAATACTCAACCACTTCCTTAACCGAAGCGATGATATATTCAACATCTTCATCACTTATATCTTCACCGATGCTGAGTCTCAGCGAACCGTGTGCCACATCATGCACCCTTCCTATCGCGAGCAGTACATGACTCGGATCGAGCGAACCCGATGTACAGGCGCTTCCCGATGAGGCCTGTATACCTTTATCATCAAGGAGGAGCAGGAGTGATTCTCCCTCTATCCCTTCAAAACAGAAATTCACGTTTGACGGAAGCCTTTGGGTCTCATCTCCGTTTACCGCGCAGTGCGGTATCTCCTTTAATCCGCTTATCAGCCTGTCGCGTTTCTTCGTAAGGGCCGCTGCCGTTTCATCCATCTTTCCGGCCGCTTCCTTAAGCGCCGTGGCCATGGATGCTATCCCCGGAACATTCTCTGTCCCTGCCCTTAAGCCTCTTTCCTGCGCGCCTCCTTCTATAAGGTTTGTGAGCCTTATGCCTTTCCGTGCATACAGGAAGCCGACGCCCTTGGGACCGTGAAACTTATGGGCCGATGCCGAAAGCATATCGATATTGTCTTCATCCACGTTTATCGGGATATGTCCCACAGCCTGGACCGCATCGGTATGGAAGATGACTTTTTTCTCCCTGCATATCCTGCCTATCTCCCTGATCGGTTGGATCGTCCCGATCTCATTGTTGGCAGTCATTATAGTTACAAGGCAGGTATCCTCCCTTATCGCCGCCTCAACCTCAGACGGTATAATGAGCCCGTTTTCATGCACATCAAGCAGAGTCACCTCAAAGCCTTCTTTCTCAAGCTTCCTTAATGTATGCAGCACGGCATGATGTTCGAACGCCGAGGATACTATATGATTCTTACCGTTCGTCTTTCCGAGAGCTGCCGCAGAGAGGATCGCCTGATTGTCCGCTTCGCTCCCTCCCGAGGTAAACGTGATCTCACGCGGAGCTGCGCCTATTATGCCGGCTACGTCCTCCCTCGCCTTCTCGAGGATCTCCTTTGCCTTCTGCCCGAACATATAAAGGCTTGAAGGATTTCCATAGTCATCATTCATTACCGATATCATTTTATCCATGGCCGCCCTGCTCATCTTTGTAGTGGCGGCGTTATCCGCATATATCACCCGATCACCTCCGTTTGGATGTTGGTAGTATTATAATTACCATTTGCCTACTATGTCAATAGGTATTTTATTTAAAATTGTTGTTGGGGGGTTGATTTGCCTACTAACCCTGCGGTATAATAGGTAAATCATAAAAGGGAGATTGTTTGATCATGATATCTACAAGAGGAAGATATGCCATTCGTGTTCTTATCGATATGGCTGAAAATGAAAACGGCAGTTACATCCCATTAAAGGATATCGCTGCCAGACAGGAGATATCGAAGAAATATCTCGAGATAATAGTCAAGGATATGGTAAACGGAGGACTTTTAAAGGGAGCCAGCGGCAAAGGCGGCGGCTACAAACTCTGCAGGAAGCCGGAGGAATATAATATAGGAGAGATCCTCGAGCTTATGGAAGGACCGCTCTCATCAGTTGCCTGCACCGCCGAAAAGAACTACGACTGCCCCAGGCGCTCTTCCTGCCACACGCTTCCGATGTGGGAGGAATATGATGAGATGGTGCACGATTTCTTCTATGGCAAGAAGCTTAGCGACCTGCTCTAGGACATGCGCTCTATGAGCCTGTCGATATAGCTGTTAAGCTTCTCCGAGCCCGTTTCGAAAATTCTGGAATATTTTTCTTTTTCCTCGCCGATCTGCTCAGCCACGTAATCCTTAAGCGTGGCATTGAGCTCATTCGACATTTCCTTTACAAACCCGCGAAGGATCTGCTTATCTTCGCCGTCCATCGATTCGAGTGTGTTGATCATGCCCTTACTCATGCCGACGGGATCCGCTACGAATTCATTAAGATCGGTTGCTCCCGACCCGCTCACTATCTCAAAAAGCAGTTCAACAAATTCCTGGCGCTTCTCATAATCCATGTTGGCGACCCATCTGTTGAAGGACTCATTCCCGACATAGGTATGCTTATGGATCCTTTCAGCCTTTTTAAATTCAGCGCCGTCCACCATCCAGTTGAAAGGATCGTGCTGAAGGACTCCGAAATGCCTGCAGCGTACAACCTCATAATTTTCCTGCGTCTGCAGGATCATGCCGACTATCGACGACCTCGGTACTGTCTTTCTTATCCTGTCCTTTATCGCAAGGAAGTCCTCACTGTCAAGCACCCCTTCCGCAAAACCCGGTCCGTCATGCGAATAGATATTTACTATCCTCTCCCTTACGTCCGGAAGACATTTCATCGCAGCATACACCGCGAGGTTGCCGCCCTTGGAATGGCCGCCTATGGTCAGGGCGGTCTTCACATCCGCCGCTATACGGTTAAGATACTGGACCGCCTTGGTCTGCGCAGGTATAGGAGTGATGAATGCCATGTTGAAGTCTTCCTTCCATCCGGTCAGTGTCTCATCCGTGCCGCGGTATGCGACATATACAAAGCCGTTCTCAAATATGCATGTTATGGCCGAGAACTGGATCTCCCACTGGGCATCGACCATATTGACATACTCAAACAGCTTGACGGAAGCAAACCTCCTGCTTGATCCCATGGCTTCCATAAGGCCGCGGTTTACCTTTTCAAACCTTGTGTCGGCAAAAAGCGAGTCATATTCCGGACTCTCCTTGAGCTCACCTATGGTCAGTGTATGATCCGTGCCCTCTATCAGCTTATCGAACTTAAGATAGACAAACTGCGAAAGGACGAGCGAGTCCACCTCATTAAACGGAAGCTCGTCAAGTGTCTTATCGCCGTATTCAGTTACGTAACCGGTTATATTTTCCATAGACTAATTCACCCCGAGAAATTTAAATCCCATGTTTGCCGTAAAACAGCCTATGCGCGATACGATATCCGCACATCCCCCGCCGTTTACCCTTTTGATGATATTCTTTATCCTGTAGGTTTCCTTCCAGACATACAGGTATATCTCTTCAAGCCGCTCAGGCGACATCCCGACCGGTTCAAAAACAACCTTATGCTGGGTGTAATGATCCCAGTCCCTGTCGGTAATGCGCCCCTGTTCATCAAGTTCCTTATAAAGTCCGGTACCCGGTACCGGTGTGAGTATCGCAAACCTCGCAAGGTTAAGCCCCAGATAGTTTATCTGCTCCGGCAGGGACATAAGCTCATCTTCACCTTCGCCATCCATACCGAGTATGAAGCAGCCGTTCACCATTATCCGGTGTTTCTGAATATTCCTTACCGCTTCCCTGTAATTCTTCGGATCGTTGAACAGCTTGCCTGTCATATCAAGCGCCTTCTTGTTCATTGATTCAAATCCGAACAGCAGTCCCGAGCAGCCGCTCTCACGGGCCAGCGTCAGCAGCTCCTCATCAAATCCCAGGCTTATCGTTGCGCTCCCCACCCATCTTATCTTAAGCTTCTTAAGCTCGTTCATCAGCTCTATCGCATAGGCCCTGTTGCCGAAAAAATTCGGATCGAAGAAAATGATGATCTTCTTGCGGAGCGCCTTTATCTCTTCTATCACATTCTCAACCGGCCTCGGGGTCGAACATCTCCACATATCGCTGATGGTGCAGTATGAGCAGTGGTTCATGCAGCCGTTATTGGCGATTACCGCAGGCCACTTATAGTAATGTTTGAGCTTTATCGCCGAGCGGTCCGGCGCAGGTATATCTTCGCCTCGGACATCGGGAGCCGAATATACCCTCTCAGGCTTTCCGTTTTCAAAATCTTCGATAAAGTTCTTAAGCGCGTATTCCCCGGGACCTATTATCACGGTATCGACATATTCAAGAGCCTCTTCGTGATTGTATCTTACATGATACCCGCCCATACATGTATATGCGCCCCTCTTTTTAAACTCACCGGCTATCTCATATCCGCGCTTTACGGCAGGGGTTGTCGAAGATATCAGCACTATATCATATGACTTTCTGTCATACATGACTTTGTCCGACATCTCATCAAGAGTGTCGATCTCCCAGTCCGGCCTTGCGCCCTTTATTATCGCCGCAAGGCTTCCGAGGGTTATCGGAGCGTATGAAAGCCATGACGACAGGCGGCTCCTGTAACTCCGGTCCTGCCTCGGCCATGTAAGGACTATCAGTATCTTCATATTATTCATTACTTCGTCATCTTCTGCGCCTCAGAGCAGCGCGCATTCGACCTCAATGTTCCCTCGGTCGAACTGTTCCGGCGTCTTTCTGTCGATATTGGTCATGATGATCTCATTGATCTCGCTTGCAAACGAAACGTTGCGTATGCCCTCAAACACCCTGTATTTAACGTTATTTGTATCTGTCCCCGCAACGAGCATGGACCTTGAACCGCCCTCTTTGAACAGGTCCTTCAAAAATATCCTGTAATACTCTTCATTATCATCCTTTGCGAGCAGAAATGAGATAAATACAAAATCGGCCATCGCTCCGTCTTCGGGGAGAGTGATATATCCAAGCTTTGAGATTATACCGTTTAATCTTCTAAGCCACGGATAAATGCCCGCGCATTTCATGAGCACATACTGCTTGACATTCATCCTGTCCCATAAGGCTCCCGCTGCGACTGTTTCCCCGTTCTTCTTAAGCAGGTAAAAGTCATCCGCAGATATGTCCCCAAGATCGGACAGTTTATCAAACGCGGGAAACAGGTTTTTATTCTTTCCTTGTAAGTTAAGGAATCTTACAATCTCCTCCTCATCCCCGGCCCCGGCTCTTACAAATTCCGTACCGTCCTCCGCTGTGCCTGTCTTTACCTTTGCATGCGGACTGAAGATATAAGTCTTATATCCTGTCATGGTCTCGGAATAAGGCATGTATTTTCTCTTCTTGTGGAGCATGTTTGCAACTTCGGTATTGCCTTTCACCAGTGAACAGTAAAAGATATCGCAGTCAACCTTTCTGCACATATCGGCAAACATCTCATGCCAGTTTACGGTATCACCGTAATCCTTTAAGCGTTTCATGTTGGTGACATAGCATACCCTGCAAGGCCGGCCATTCACATACATGAGCCTGGGGATCGCAGCGATGGTCGCGACCACTTCACCGACCTTCTTAATGACTCCCACCTGTGCTTCCGGGCTTTCAGCAAGGAAAGATGCACAGGGATCGTCACGCCTTGTATAAAGCAGTTGAAAATTTCCCGGTGCTATATCCTCTTCCATTATCTTAAGTATGCCGGCAGAATCGTCAGGACCGGCGAATGCGAAAGCACTCATATGTGTATCTCCTTTTTTCTCAGATTAACCACGGATTTGTACCCTGTTAATCCATGTTCTCCCCAACGGGTATCCCTATCCTCTTATCCACTTCGAAGTGGAAGAGGATGTTTATGAACCAGTAGGCGAAGTTGATGAGCGGATTCTTCGTACGCTTGAAACATACGATGCCGCGTCTTACTATCGAACCGAACCGGAAGAATTCGACCTTGTATTTTCTGCACAGGGCGCGCAGTTCTTCCGCCGAAACCCGCTTGGGGACAAAGGATATGGTGCCGAAAGTATAGCCTTCCTGCAGCCACCATTTATCGCAGATAAGCCTGCCTTCCTCCTTAAATCCGTTATAGGTATCGGTATTCGGGAATGTCAGCAGATGATTGAAGGCGATCACGAAGAATTCATGCTTTCTCGTGAACTCAAGCGTCCGTTTAAAACTCTCCTCCGTATCCTCGTCGAACCCGAACACGAACGAAGCATAGATACTTATGCCTGCCGCATGTATCCTCTCGATGAGCTCGTCACGCTCTCCGAGACGCTGCGTCCATTCCTTGTTCATCTGTTTAAGATTATCCTGATTGATCGATTCAAAACCGATGAGCACCATCGAGCATCCGCTCTCGCGCATCATCTTTAAGGTCTCATCATCCCTTGCGATATCAAGAGTGATCTGCGTCGTCCAGGTCACCTTTAATTTCTTTATCTCAGCAAAGAGTTCACGCGCGAAAACCTTATCCGAAAAGATGCTGTCATCCACGAGGAAGAAGAGCTTATGCCTACATGCCTTCATCTCTTCTATTATATCCGAAACATCCCTGTGTATGTATTTGGAATCATAGTATTTCGCTATTGAGCAGAATTCACAGTTATGATAACAGCCGCGTCCCGTTTCCACCAGCGATACCGGAAGGTATTTCTTCTGCTTATCCGCGTATATGGAACGGTCGGCCATCTTATAATCGATGCATGGTTTACCGATATATCTTTCTTTAAGAGTGCCTGCCTGCACATCCTCTATGAGACGGTGCATGTTGTCACCGCAGTTGTTTATCATTATGGCATCGCAGTACTCTAAAGCCTCATCGGGCATCAGAGTCACGTGATAACCTCCGAGAACGACTTTCCTGCCCCTCTTTCTGTACTCTCCCGCTATATGATACGCCCTCTTTGCCGTGTATGTTTCAACCGTTATGAGAACAAGATCCGTTTCGGTATCATAGTTGATACCTTCAATCCTGTCATCAT
>JAEEGL012925939.1_pt1 | contig 17596 bp, 16 predicted proteins | sample 9134231 | NCBI WGS metagenome assembly JAEEGL01 (sample SAMN16246548, study PRJNA631951) | gut metagenome | biome: gut microbiome; feature: rumen; material: fiber-attached | host: Bos | place: Iran: Karaj | collected 2018-10 | reverse complement strand
TTCGTCCATGCGAGTGTTCACTTCTTTTTGAAGGCTACTAACAATGTCGTTACTAATAGTGTATGTTGTTTCTTGTTCTTCCCGACTAAGCATAGAATCTTTTCGACAATATGTGTTAATCTTCCCACTTACATAAAAATCGACTTTAAAATAGGTAAAACCATCTTGGTGTCCTTTGAAGGAATAAGTCATCCATGGCTGTGTGCTTTCTTCTGAATAGGATGCTTGTTTGTTTGCACAAGGAGCATACTTACCAAGTATATTTCCAACAACATGACCATAATCATATTGGTCTTCTTCTCCAATGATGACGTGGGAATAATCTTGCTGAATTTTAAAATATTCTTCTAATTTAATGTGCTTAGAGGAATTACAACTGCTTAAAAGGCATGATATCAATGTAATAGGTATTAAAAATAATTTCTTTTTCATATAGCTTGATCCTTTATTGCGCTTTCGCTTTATTACGAACCTTCGCAAAAAGATTATTTAGTTTATCTTTATTTACTGAGAAACATTGTTTAGCGGTACATAGTCCATTGTACTTAGATGCATAATCACAATATAAACAGGCAATTTGGCTATATTCACTAATTTGTAACATTGAGCTGTCTTCGTCATCAAGCTCTATCCTTAGCATAGAAGTATCATCGAAACGGCAATAATCATTCTCGCTCATATCTTCATATTCAAGATTTGTTAGGTCTTCTAAGATATCACCATCTTTATCTGTAATAATGTAATGATTACAACCAAGACGAGGTTCTCCATATTCTTCTCTTTTTTCCAGATATTCCATATGTCTATACTTCATATTAGAGAAAGTGGTGAAGAACTTTTCTAAAGTATTCTTTTCTAAAGCTGCTTGTTTTTCCGCTTGTACTTCAGCTTCAATTTGAGCGGTGTATTCTGTAACTTCTTGAAATAACTTATTCGCTTTTTCTTTATCAATTGTGTATAAGGTAGTTTGACTTTCAGGGGCTATAAACCAACCTGAACCAGCGACATAGGTTTCAACATATCCAGTAGCATATACTCGTATATTGAAGATATCCATCTTTTTATATTTGTTTCCAATATTAAAACTATAGAATATGGAATCAGTTTTATAGCCTGACTCATAATACTTATTACCATCCAACTCAGCGTCTTCTAAATTTGTTTTCAGAACATTAAAAACGCCTTCGTTAAAATCTCTATAATAATCATCGTTGATGTAATAGTAACCTGTTTTATCAGTGGCTAACGTCAATATCTCATTAAGAGAAACATGTGGAGTGCGATAAGTGCAGGCACTCATGAAGCATGACATTAATGTAATGGGTATTAAAAATAGTTTTTTATTCATACTGTTTCCCTTGGTTTTTGGATATCGCTTTGATATTGATCTTCAATCTTTTCAAAGAGATTACCATATACATTAGTAATACCTGGTCTATTGACTCTGAAATATTGTTCAATGATTCCATAGCCATCATCTTCAAGCTCTGAATCATATTGATATCTCATATAACCATAACAACTATTGTAATCGATAGTCATTCTCCAATAACTGCGTGCGGCCACTGTAATACAAGCATATGGATTAACATCTTGTTCCTCATCAAAGGTTTCAAATTTCATTTCCTTAAAGACATTAAGGATCTCGCCATTCTTATCAATGAAATCATATGCAAAAGATCTTGGAGGTTCTTCATTTGTTTGTATTCTTAAACCAAAGTCATTAACTCTATTATGTGTAAGCTTATCTATAAAGCTTTCAATGGTGGCTTCTTTAGCCGCCATATTTCTTTGATAGTCTTTTGCGCATTGTTCCACTTTTTCAAACAAAGTATCGATATTTGATTTACTAACTTTATAAGCAGTAAATTGTTCTTTTGGATAAATGAAGTCACCAGTGCCACTGGCGTATGTTTGCACAACTCCATCATTATAGATTCTGATAGTGAAATAGTTCATCTTTCTATCTTCATAAGGAGTATCGAATGTGTATTCGATGAGATTATAACCAAAACGATCTACACCAAATCCACCAAAGTCATTGATTTTTCCAACCATCTCGGCATCATAGGTATATTCTTTGAGAAGATTGAAAACCTTATGGTCCGTATCATCACCAAATCCAGATCCTTTATTTTGAATGACAACACTATATGAAGCATAGCCAGAAAACTTTGTTGTGTCATACATCTCTTTGAGAGTGACGTGGTCAATCTCAACAGCGCATGCACTTAATGCACTGGACATTAATATAACGGGTAATAAGAGTAGTTTCTTTTTCATATTTGTTACCTCTCACCTATTAGACGTAGTTTTTATATAAAACTGCTAAAAGTATAGCAGTATTCGTAATATTGAAGCAAAAAATACTTTGGTATATTCTAAATTAAGTATGAAAAAGAAAATTATTATCCTAGTTGTAACCACAATATTAATATGCGTATTCACCTTCCTGGGTGGTCTTAACATTTATATTGATAATCTAATCCTTAAAAGACTAGTTGTTATTTCTATAAACCTATTAAACGGAGTTACCGCTTTTGTGGCAATTAAGTTAACTGGCGTGAAGATTGGTATTGAGCTCAAGAACTTCTGGCAATACCTTATAGGCTTAGGCATTGCTTTAACGTTGTCATTATTTATCGCTTTTATTCCAGCGTGGTGTGGCCACTCTTTAGTGGGCGTTCATGCTAACTATGATATCGGAACATTAATCTATGCTTTCTTTTTCTTCTTACTAGTAATTGGTCCAGTAGAAGAATTAGTGTTCAGAGTCTATTATCAAGAAACATTTATGTCGTTCTTTAACAAACATAAGTGGATTGGTGTCATTATTGCATCTGCTTTATTTGGTATATGGCATCTTATTAATGGATCTCCACTTCAAGTGTTGTTTACATTTGGTATCGGTTTAGTCTTTGGCTTTGCTAAATACTTCATTAAGCAATATAAGTATCTTGGTGTGGCCTTCTCTCATGGTCTCTATGACTTCCTTAATGTCGTAGTGACAATGTTTGTTATTTAAGATAATAAGTACTATACTTATTCAAGATATAAAGGAGGCACGTTATGCCACATTCTTCAGGCGGAGGTCATGGTGGAGGTGGATTCCACGGTGGTGGTTCATTCCATTCTGGTCATGGTTCATCATCCAGTTCTCGTGTAAAGACTATTAGATATTCACGCGCCTATTTCCCTGGTGCATATTGTTTTATCTATTACGATAGACTCTTTAGACCACATGCTTTTTATAGTGATTCTTTAGATGATCAAAAAAGAAAACCTAACTGGAAAGTCTTAATTGGCTACGTTGTTCTTTTACTATTACCTATTATCATTGCTTTTGCGTTATCCTTCCATTTTCCAAGAATGATTAGTGATAACTATAATAATAAGATTGTTATCGAAGATACCGCGGATGTTCTAACTGATAGTGAAGAACAATCATTAAAGAATACATTTAAAGCCTTCTTTGATAAGACTGGTATTACTCCTTCGTTTGAAAGCGTTAATGGTTACTATCCTGATAACTTAGAAGACTATGCATATAGTTCATATGTTCATAAGTTCAAGGATGAAAAACACTGGTTAATCGTCTATTCAAAAATCGATGAAAGAAATAAATGGGCCTTTGAAGGCATGCAAGGTAATGATACTGATCCAGTACTAACTACCTATCAAACAGATAAATTTAATAAAGACTTACATAAAGCTTTATCAAACACTGATATCACTATATATCAAGCTTTTGATAATACATTTACATCATTTACTGATGAAGTGATGAAACCATATTTCTATATGGATAAAGGTATGATTGCCTTTGTCCTTATTTGGGCTGGTATTTTTGGTTTCCTGATCTTTTCACAAGTAATGGATAATCTTCGTTTAAAACATATTGGTGAAAGTACAGTTGTTCTTAAAGAAGAACCAAGATTAGAGAAATGTCCATATTGTGATTCTCCATATTATGCTTATTCCATTGATAGATGTCCTAAGTGTGGCGGAATAGTGGATTTCCCTAAAAAGAAAGATACTGATCCAGAATACACTGACCCTGAATTCTAGACTTATTTATTAAAAGCACATAATATTAAAGTATGAAGAGAGAAATAAAAATTATAGCGATAGTCTGCTTTTCTTTAATAATGGCCGCTTTAATGACCGCAATCATTAGTGACGCTATTATCGTTGGCCAATCTATCTTAGGCTTTATATTAGCCTTAGTAGTCGCGGTTGTGGCCTTTATCGTTGGTGTCTTCCTCATGATTATCAGCTGCATACTGATATTTGGTATATATCTTTTAGAGAATGATGGCTTTTGGCCCATTACTTGGGCGGAAAGCGCTTTTAAAGATGTCATGAAAGACTATCAAGTAACACAAGCACAGATTGACACTCTTATTACTATAAGACTTGTGCTACTTGCTATATGTATATCAGTCTTTATTATGTCCATCATAGTCGTAAGACATGTTAAGAAAATAAAGAAACAAGATAAGACTATTAATAGAAAACCAACATCAGGATTTGGTAAAGCCTCATTAGTGCTATCAATATTGGGCACTATTGCGTGTTTAGGCGTCTTAGCGGTCCTAACAATTATGAGGTAATAATGATGGCAGATCTAACTGAGTTCTATATCCGTATGTCCATAAATGAACTAGTGGAATACATCACTGGAAGAAAAATAATAGACAACGAACAAGAATGTGCAAGAGTGTTAATGAAAACGGATGGCATTGTTTATAACTATTCTGACGACGAGGCTATGGAATTGTTTGAAAGGTTTGATACAGAAGAATTAACATGTGAGCAAATGTCGTATCACATCTCTCTTCTTTTTACTCTAGCGCTGCACGTTGAAGCGAATAATTTAGAATCACTAAGCAGATCAAAACGACGACTGATTAATTATTTCCGTATTGAACACGCTGATATCTATCTTGATGCGCCTCTACCAATAGAAACAATCAAGACAATAGAAACATTCTTTGAAGGACAAGTTGCTACTTGTTAAGTGCCACATAAGTGGCATTTTTTCTGTATTGACCAAATTATTTTAAAATCATATATAATAAAAGTGAGGACACCACAAAATAATGTAAAACTACTAGAAATCTACATTTAATATATTTTTACTGTCCTCACCCACCGTTTCGCCTCCTTTCTTACTTATATTCGTTGGCTCGCGGTGGGTTTTTAATAAAGTTCTTATCTATTCTCAATAAATTTAATATTATAGATAAGGAATATAGATTGAATAATCGGGAGGAGTATTTATGTATCATTTTGTAGACCAAAAAACATGCAAGATGCTAAGAGTTCAATGCGAAGAGATTCTAAAATCAGTGCAAAAAGAATTAGTAGAATATTTCACGTTTCAATTTCTTTTGATTGGAAGTGGTGAAAGAAGATTAGTCACGCAAAACGAAGATGGCGTTTTCGATCTTGATTACAATCTAATATTAATGAAAGACAAGAAAGGCTTGGTTGATGATCCAAAAAGAATAAAGGAACTATTCCTCAACGCATTTCATAAAGCTCACCCGAACTTGCCGTTCAAAAATTCAACTTCAGTGATTACTTCGAACTTACGCTTAGGAGATATTCATTTTTCTTTCGATTGTGCAATAGTATGTGAAGGAAACAACGGCAATTTGTACAAAATTGTTTTTGATAAACCAGATAGATATATATGGAATGAAGTAAGACACACTAAAGATTTCAATGCGAAATATAGATATTTATTATCTGAAAACGAATTCCCATGCATTAAAGATTTATATTTGAAAAAGAAAAATCAGCACCTTAGACAAAATGATGGCGTTCAATCCTTCTCCATCTTAGTTGAAACTGTTAACGAAATAATGCAAAAAAGAAACGGATAAACTATGACTGATGAAGAATTTTGGCAATCTGTAGAAGCCACCGAAGAAGAGCGAGTAAAAGGAACTTATTATCTCAGGGAAAGAGGCCTGGAAGAGCATTTTAATGTTCTGCATTATCTTGAATCTTTTAGAAAAAGTTCTGACAAAAGAATAACGTACAACGAGATTGCCACTGTTCTTAGATATGATAAAAGAATAAGGCGCTGCTTATTTAAATATATTGGAGTTATTGAGGAAAGGCTTAGAGCACATTTTCTTGATTATTATAGAGATAATAAAGGCGCATTGATAAAAACAAAAGAGTATAAAAAGCAAGAACATCAACATGGTGGAAACTTCTATCAGGCCATTACTCACTTAACGTTTTATCCACTGATTAAACTGTTTAAAGTTCAAAATAACATATTTAAACAATCTGTGTTTTTTGGTATAGAAAACATTAATACAAATCTTAATGCACTGGTTGAATTACGAAATCAGGCATATCACAATAAATTTTTATTGAATAATCTTGAATTTAAAGAATGTAAATATTCTGGAGTTAAGCAATCCTCCCTTTATGCCAACGTCAGGAATCTTTATTTTTTTACAGAACCCAGTATAAGAAGCAATTTGGTAAAAGAGATTCACGCATGCTCGTACTACCACATTTCGAAATATAGAAACCAAGTTGGTTGGAAACTGCCGAAAGAAGTCGTTGTTTCGTTGGATAATTTGTTTGAGTTAAAAAAGTGAATAGAGGAGAATCATATGAAAAGTAGAAAAATGCACACAATTTTCTTGACTGTGCTTAATATTATTAATGCGCTTTCTTTTATCGCCCTCTTAATTTGCGCAAACCACAATTTTGTAGTACCGGCTATGGTGCTAAGCGTAGTTAATGCCGCATGCTTTATTCTATCGATGATTAATCCTCTTTTGGTGAAAGTTAGAACAGGGATGTTTGAAATAATAACCGCTGTTTGGTTTTCTATTGTTTTTGTTATGATAGCTGTTGCTTACATGTACTACATACCAAACGAGAAACTGAGCAATATAGTTCTTACCATTGTTTCTTCTACGCTTGGTGGCTTTTTAACGTTGCTTGGTGTTGGATTAACAATCAAACATGCAAAAATAGTGAAAGAGGAAGATGAGATAAAGGCATTGAGACCCAGTGTTTTTATGATTGACGAATCAACCTGGAAGACAATCCCAAAAGATAAAAAAATTACTACGAAAGTTGGCGTTAATGATGAATTCTCTGATTTTGAAAGAGCAGACAAAGCAAAGACACGATATGAGCTTTCTCCGCTTTTCATTGCTAATTCTGACGTTTCGATATGTGACATATATGGAATAATGATTAATGAGCAATTGATAAAATTCCAATTTGAACGTGTTTTGCCAAAAAATTCCTTAAGCAAATTAACCTTTGACTATCAATTTGAATTTGAAGGCAATATCGAAAGCGTCGATATTATTTTGGAAGATGTTTTTCATAACGCTTATTTAGCGCACGCTAATTTTGACGTCAGCAAAAAACAAAACAGTATGGTTAGCAAGATTAAGATTCTTAGTGTTATGGATATAGTAATTGTTGATAAATACATAGGTGTAGCAACAGAGTAAAAAAAGTTTGATCTAGAGTCCTTTAGCTGTTAAGCTGCTAATTGATGAAGATTGAAGAATTCATAAAAGGACATATTTATAACAGAGAAGATTTGAGAAGTGCTTTTGGTGGTTCGTTTTATCGCGGCATGAATAAGTGTAACAAAACAAATACCCTTGTTCTAATTTCAAAACATACATCAAACCGTATTTATGGAGACCTTTTCCAAAATAACCAACTAATCTATACAGGAGAGGGCCAAAAGGGTGATCAAACATATACGGGTGCTAACAAAGATTTACTAAATTCTGAAGAAAATAAGCTACCCGTGTATCTATTTGTGGTTTTCAAAAGCCAACAATACACATACTACGGAACCGTTCATTTAAACGGGCAGCCATATTTCGAAAATGAATTAGATGTTGACGGTAATGACAGAAAAGTTATTAGATTTCCGTTAGTTCTTTCAAACGATTTCATTCCATTAACCACAGAACAAATGAAAAATCATTATGTTGCGGGCATTGTACCAGAAAGAAAAACTCTTCAAGTGGTTGGTGCAGCTATCATAAATGAAAAAGGCGAGGTCCTTTGTGCTCAAAGAGGATATGGTTCTTTGAAAGGCAAGTGGGAATTCCCTGGTGGAAAAATCGAAAAAGGTGAAAGTGATGCTGAAGCCCTAGCTAGGGAAATAAAAGAAGAATTAGGTATCAAGGTTGAAGTTAAAGAGATGATCGATGAAAACTATCATGAATATGATAGTTTCAACGTTAATTTGAAAGTATATAAATGCCAATACATTGCAGGTGAAATAAATGACTCTGAACACCAATCTTTAAAATGGGTTGAAGGTAAAAAACTTGGCGACTTAGATTGGGCAGATGCCGACAAACCAGTCGTTGATACATATCTTGATTCATTGCCGAGATCCATTGATGGCGAGCCGCTTCAACTGAAATATTATGAAGCTAAAGCCATCGAGTCATCAGATAGGGAACTTTTAAGAGCGGTTCAAGACTATGAAAGAGCCCAAAGAAACCAACGTAAGGCGGGTGAATCCGCTGAACAAGCGGTCATCACTTATGAAAAAGATAAGTTAAATAATGTGGGGCGTCCTGATTTAGCTGATATGGTTAAACAAGTGTCTAAACAATCGTCTGACTACGGTTACGATATCCTTTCGTTTGAAATAAATAATGGCATAGCACAAGAAGTACATATTGAAGTTAAGTCCTCAAAAATGAGCAATTCGTATATTGAATTCTTTATTAGTGAGAATGAGTTAAATAAGTTTAAAAATGATGCGGCATATAAGATTTATTGCCTCATTAGAATGGGTAGAAATTATAAGCTTCATGAAGTCAATAAAACCGATTTCTTTGCTCATAATTATCTATCGCCAATGTCTTATAGAGTAAGAATTAGAATTGCTGAATAGCATTCCTATCGTATAATTATCTGTAGAAGACTCAGTTGCTATGGAAGATTATTGGCTTTATTTGTGGCTTTTTGTTTTTGTCCCATTAATCATTTCGGTGATTGTATTTTTAGTTGTTCTTATCAGGTCACCATTTAAATTTCCATATAGGAAGATTACTTTCGATGTTTCTGGCGCCAAGAAACCTAAAATCGAAGATTATATCGACAGACATTTGATTTATGAGGGAATGAATTTGATTGATAGATATATGCTTGAGATGCTTGATTGGAAAAAAGCCTGTCTCAAAAAAATCAAAAAAAGCGCATATAAAGGAAGAAGAAAAAAGCAGTATGAGTACTCTCTCGATTGGGAGCATGCTTTCATTTTCATTTTTACGCGCAAAAAGACTAGATATAAGCAAGTTAACTATGTTAGATATCCTTATACGGTTACAGAAGAAGTCGGACGATTCTCTTGCTCATACGAATATCTAAAGGATAGATATGACCAACTTGAAGAAATAGATTTCGAGGCCATTCTATCTGAGTATCATTCGAAGAAACAAAGAAGTTTAATGACCAAAGAATTAAGAGAACAAATCGCTTTTCGCGATAACTTTACGTGTCAGATATGCGGCAAATACATGCCTGACGGAGTCGGCCTTCATATTGATCATATTGTTCCTGTTTCTAAAGGTGGGAAAAGTATACCATCTAATTTGCAGGTCCTTTGTTCAAAGTGCAATGGTAGAAAGTCCGGCAGATAAGTAGCCTCTTCTTTTCATACTGATCACATTAGTGATATACTTTTTAACGAGGCTACAGCAATGAAAAAAGAAACCATTAAACGTATTCGCGATTTTACTATTGATAGAGACTGGGACCAATTCCACAGTCCTGCTAATTTAGCTAAATCCATTAGTATTGAAGCCAACGAACTTTTGGAGTGTTTCCAATGGGATGAAAAGAACTACGATATCAATGATGTTAAGGAAGAACTTGCAGATGTTATCGTGTACTGTCAAAACATGTTGGACAAACTTGGTTTAGATGTTGATGAAATTGTTAACGCTAAAATGGACAAAAATGAGGCTAAGTATCCTATCGAAAAGGCCAAAGGCAAAGCTGATAAATATAATAAGTTATGATTATTTATAATGATGTTCTTTCTCAATTTAGAAACGATATTCTCTTGAATTCTATACAAGATATTCTTTTAGACAAGCTTCATGAAAAAGGCCTTAGTGGTGGATCGCCAAGCGAAGTAAGATCATGGAATAATTCACTTCGTTTTATGAAGGATGTTTTGGACGATCCTTATTTTTCGCCTGATTGCCAAGTTGCTATTGAATATAATATCCCTCAAACATCAAAAAGAGTGGATTTCATGATAATGGGCAATGATGGGGAAAAAGATCACGTTGTTGTTGTGGAATTGAAACAGTGGGGTAAGGTTGAGTTAGTTGACAAAAATTGTGGTCACTCAATTATGTCAGATTTGCAAAAACATGAACCAGTAGCCCACCCGTCTTATCAAGCTTTTTCTTATAAGTGTTTGATATTAAATTACTGCGACGATGAAAATTTTGACGATAAAACAATAAGGCCTTGCGCATATCTTCATAACTTAGAAGAGAAATATCGTCCTGTTGTCGAAGATAGAATTTATAGCGAATGGACAGCAGAAGCGCCTCTTTTCCTTCAGAAAGATGTTTTAAAGTTTAGAGAATACATAAAACAATACATAAAGCTAAAAGCAAGGGATGGTTCTTTACTATACAAAATTGAAGAAGGAAGACTTAGACCTACAAAATCTCTTCAAGACGCTCTAGATTCAATGCTCTGTGGTAACAGAGAATTTCACATGATTGATGAGCAAGTTGTTGCTTATGATAAAATCATGAAGGCCATAAGCGAATCAAGAGAAGACAATGAGAAGCATGTGATTATTATTACTGGCGGACCCGGAACTGGTAAATCAGTTTTGGCCATAAATGTATTAGCAAGATGCATTATAGATATGAAACTAAATGCTTCCTATATTACAAAGAATATGGCACCTAGAAAGTGCTATGCTAATCTGCTTGCAAAAGGCAACGCCAAGAAGATGATTAATCTCCAAAAGGCAATTCAATCACCGTGGTGTTTACCAAATACTCCATATAACGGATTGGATGTAGGCATCTTTGATGAAGCCCATAGAATGCAAAAGAAACCATATAGATATTTTGGAAACGATATGTTGGAAGACGCAATAAAGGCGTCACGGGTATCGGTTTTCTTTGTAGATGAAGACCAAAGAATAACAATCGAAGAGAAATATAGCGTTGATTCGATTATGGAATATGCTGAAAGAGAACACGCCATCATTCACAGACCATTTGAATTATCTTCTCAATTTAGATGTGATGGTAGCGACGGTTATATTTCCTTCTTAAATAATTTACTTGAACTCAAGCAGACCGCTAACACCAAATTTGAATTTAATAAGTTAAAAGTAGTTCCTTATGATGATCCAGCAAAAATGAGAGATGATTTAAGAGAACTCAATAAAAAGAATAATAAGACAAGAATGATTGCTGGTTATTGCTATGATTGGAATGTTAAAAAGCATAGAGGTGATTGGGACGTTATTATTGGCAATAATTTTAAGGCTAAATGGAATTTAGAAAACGATGATCATTGGGCCGTGAACCCTAATTCTTTCGAAGAAATTGGCTGCATTCATACATGCCAAGGAATGGAATTTGATTATGTTGGTGTTCTTATTGGGAAAGATCTTTATTATGACGGCCAACACGTTAGAACCAATAGAAATGCTATTTCGAAAGACGATGGTTCAAGTGGTATAAGGCTAAGAACCACATCAGACGAAGAAGCCGACAAACTAATTAGAAGAACATATAAAGTTCTTTTGACTCGCGGCCTCAAAGGATGCTTTATTTATTGTGAAGACGTTCCTTTGAGAGACTATTTGAAAAAGAAGCTGGAAAGAAAGAATTAATATGACAAAAGAACAAGTTGTTGGGCTTTCTATCTTTTTATCTATTGTGATTGCAATAGTGACACTACTTATTTTTGTTGCTGTCAGAAATAACATATATAAAAAATTTGTTATTGCAAACAGCGATTCAATCAAGAGAATCAAGGAATTGAACAATAAATATATGTTTAGAGAATACATTAATACCGTTAGGTATCATCATCGTTTTGATAGCAAAGGAAATTGGAAAAGAACAGAGCCGGTTGCTTATTTAACGAGGGAAATCAGGAACAATTTAGAGCACTGGTTTAGCATAAGAGATAGTATCGAATTCAATAAAACTACAGGAGAAGAATACGTGGAGGAAGTTGAAAAAGCGTTTAAACCAATAGCAGCAGGTATTTGTTTAGCAAATAAAAAGCGTCACAAAAAGTGTTGCAGTGAAGAAAAACGAATCTTTAACTCGCTTATCAAGCGTCCGCTAACTTCAATAAAGATTGTTGTTGCTTTGCAATATGTCTCGCGAAAAGGACAAGTAAACATTTCAAAATCGGAAAGTTTTGACTATATAGCTTTGAATAGAATTCTCGATGCAGTTTCAACGTATCGAGTCGACAGAAAAACATATGAAAGACTGGCTACAGCAGAACGTGCAATGCTCTCTGATAGCATGAGATATGATGTACTTAGAAGAGACGGTTTTAAATGCGTGTTATGTGGAATGTCTGCAAAAGACGGCGCATTTCTTCATGTTGATCACATTATTCCGGTTTCAAAGGGTGGTAAAACGGTGCCAAGCAATTTAAGAACTCTATGTGAGAAATGCAACTTGGGGAAGAGCAATAAAATCGAATAACCATAATCAGCCTTCTTGCTTGAGTATATGAGGAATGAATAATGAAACACAAACTTAATATTACCTATTATATTGATTTTGTTAGAAATCTGAATCATGCGATTTCGCCAGGATTATCGATCACCATTGCAGTTAGTAGCCGGCTCAATTTTTACCTTTTTGCAGAAGCGAATTAAATAATGACAGAGAATGTATGAATAGAATAGATTTAGAATTAAAACTTAAAGAAATAGATCCATCATCTTTTCAAAGGTTGGGCGATTATTTGCTTGAAAAGAATGGTTTCAATGCTGTCTCATTTGGAAATTGTGAGGGAAAAAATGTAGTTAGAAAAGGAACCCCTGATTCTTATATTTTAAATGAAACAGGAAACGAATTAATTTTTGTTAATTATACTGTTCAATCAACTAACTTAGAATCAAAAATAGTAGAAGATTTGAAAAAATGTTTTAGAAAAGCACAAACCTTTAAAGAATATTTATTAAAGGAAATTTTCTTCTTTTTTAATACAAACAATGTCGATTTAACAACGATTGATAAAATATCAAATTTATGTAGCGAAAAAGGAATTGGGGTAAAATTCTTTTTTATGTCTGATATATGCAGAATGATGTACTGTCATAAGTCTGTTGTTAAAGAAATATTTGGTTCCCATATAGATGATGATTTTGCCTATTCACTGGATGAATTTATTGCGCACACAAAGGTATTAAAAGGGGTCAATCATTCTTTTAAATACGTTGAAAGAGAAAAAGATGAAGCAAGCATCTTGGATTCGATGAATAAAAACACTATTACAATTCTGACTGGCGAACCTGGCGTTGGGAAGAGCATGCTTGCTGTTCAGATAGCGAAAAAATATAGTAAAAACGTTTTCTGCGTTAGAACATCGAACGAAAATAGTTTAGATAACGTATCAGATATTTTGAATAAAGAAGAGAAGGCGCTGCTGCTTGTAGATGATATTAATGAAATAAGCTCTTTTGCAAGATTTCTAGATCGCCTAGTCGAAAGCGAAGCAAAGCAAATAAAAATGATCTGTACTGTGAGAGGATATGCTTTGTCGAGGATTGAACGTCTCCTCGAAAAATATTCTTTTAGTCACTGTGTGATAACAATTGAAAGATTAAATGATTATTCAATAAAAAGAATATTGATTGAGAATTTATCGATAACAAACGCATTGTGGCTAGATAAAATTGTTAACATTTCCAGAGGCAATCCTAGACTTGCAATTATGGCCGGTAACGTTGCTGTAAACAATGGAGTTAATAATTTGATAGATTCGAAGTCAATAATGAGGAAATATTTTGAACTTGCAACAAATGATACTGTTAAACAAGCGATCTGCAATTTCTCGAATGTACTGGGTTTTATCGCTTTTGTTAGAAAAGTTGACTTAATGCACCTTTCGTCTTATAAAGATGTTTTGAAATTGTTTGGCATTTCAGAAGACGACGTTAAGCTCAACATTGACTTTTTGAATTCGCTAGAAATTATTTCTTTATATGAAGACTCTGTTGCTCAAATCGAAGATCAGAATTTATCAGATTATATTATTGAAAAAGCGTTGATCGATTTAAAAATATGTTCTATTTCGGACTTGATTACACAACTTATCAAGACCAAAAGAAACGAAATAGTAGAATCTTTGAATATTATATTGACAATTTATTCGAATGAATCGTCTAGACAATATGTCGAAAGCGAGGCTCTTAAAGCATGGAAAGCACTGGAAAATACTGCTGATTTTGATTGCTTTATTAAGGTCTTTTACCCATTTGATGTTTCTAAAACCCTACTTTATTTAAAAACAAAAATAGCATCCTCATATCCTATTTGCGATGGAGGCTACAATAAATTTGAGAAGGTTTATGATAGAAATGATTATGTCGATATCTTGACTGAAATATCAAACAAGCAAAAATATACAAGTTCTTTTCAATTGTTGCTTTTATGTTTGGATTACAAATATTTACGCGACTATGCCTTCGAAGCTATAAAACGCTCCACAGATTTAAGACCCTCAATGTTTTCAAAAGATGGCGTTTCAAACGAACGGATTTTTGAAATAATAAAATACAAGGAAAAGCCATGGTTCGATTACGTTCTTCAAAAAGTAATTGAAGAGGGGTTAAAATATGAATTCACACACATTAGTTTGACTAAAGATAGTTCTATGGAGCATATCAGGCTTCAACTTAACGATAGGATATATGGATTAGGCACCTATCGCAACAAGCTGTGGAAGCTTTCTTTTTTACTTACTGATAAAAGCAAATATGCACTTATTGATTCTTTTAAATACAAATATCCTGGAGAGCAAGCCAAAGAAACGTTTAGAAACGATGTTGAGTCAATCAATTCTTTGATAAAAAGTATTAAGGAAATAAACATCATCAAAGAGGAATTGTTCAAAGTCCAAATGCTTGATGTGTTAAAAAAGTTTGGAAATTGACACGGCTGAATTAAAAATACACGATGAAACCAATCTGGAAAAAATAATATTCATTGTCGACCCAAGAGATAAACGCGTTGGTTATGAAGAGAGGAAAAATCGACAATCAAAAAGAGTTATTCAATTTGGTGCTGAAGCAGAATTAAGTAAGATTAAAGACATACTTGTCTTGTGTGATATGATTAACACCGAAACCAAAGACTATTGTTGGAAAATAGATGAATTCCTTAGGCTTTTACTTTACAATTTGCCGGCCGATAAAGCTTTTACTTGTTTGGAAAAATTACCATTAAGCGATTTTTCTTGTGATATTAAATGCTATCTGCTTGATGCTAATTACAAGCTTGGAAATACAGAAAAGTGTTTTAATTATTTAGACAATTATGAATTTGACGAAGACATGCTTGAAGCAAACTTTTTTATATACAATTCATTCAAAAAAGGACAAATTGATGAAACTGTAAGGGTTCGCTTTAAAAGTTGCTTCGAAGCAGATCTAAAGACAAAAAGGTATTGCCGCGGAAGACGAACCGACACTCTTTATATTTTTTCAAAAGATGACAATGATTTTGTTAATACTATTTGTCGTTTGGAAGAAAACGCAAACGATAACCCTATTAAGGCGAATTTGTGGACGAATCTTTTATTCAATGAATATTGTTTTAAGCCTGATGTCTTGGTAAATATGTTTGTTGAGAGCAAAAAAATAAAAGTATTGGAAAAAATAATAATCAGCCGCGCATACAAAAGCAAAAATGATTATGAGCTACATGATTATATTTTTAGAATAGCCGCTTTTGATGAACATTTCTTAAATACCATCGTAGATAGATTGATGGATTATAGAGAAGAAATAAATCGCGATATTTTAAGTGGATTATGGAAACAAGACAACTCATTCGATTTGGCCGATATCATTTTTGATAGGGTGGTGCAATCGCAGAAAGCCCCTTATTACATACCTTTGTTCGTGGAACAAATTTTCATTAGAGAGGATTTTAGCAACCAAGGAAACAGGGATTTCCTTAATTGGGCAATGCAAAAAATAGATAGAATCAATAACAAAAAGGCTATTAAATTATTAACTGATCTTGTCTCAAAATGCTCCGGAGAATTGGTTGCTAAATACTACATTAAGTTAGTAGAGAACAGAATAAACATTGATACGTTCAAACAAATACTTTGCTGTCCTACAAGTTATTCTTGGACTGGTAGCGAAGTAAATGTATGTATGTCAAAAATAAAGAGATTTGAATCGATATTATCGCTAATGCCAACTGATTTAATATATTTGGAATATAGATCGCTAATCGAGGATTATCTCAAAGAACTCCGAAACAACATAAAAAAAATACGAATTAGAGAAAAGCTGATGTTTGATAATAATTAGAGTTATTAATTCTATACGTTACTAAATTCGCTATTTAAAATGTAGGCGCATATACTCAATAGCGTTACAATTTGTTATAAATCCGGCTTGTAAATAAAACACTTCTGATGTGCCTAAAACATACATCATTGACCTATGTTATAGAGCTTTTGTTTCAAGATCATAATGGTGGTATCCAATTAATATTTATGAATGAATATTTACAAATCATTTTGAAAACAAATGATATTCAGCTATTATTTATACGCTCGAGTAAAAAGAAATATGGTTGAGGACATATTTCTGAGCAAAACTAAAGCCCCGGCCGCAACGTATTGGGGCTTTTGTTTTATTTGGTATTTAATATCTAGCTTTATTCATTTATCATATATGCATGGCTAAAAATAATACTGATAACAACAAAGAAAATAAAAAACCACTCTTTAGAAGAATACTAGTGGCTTTTTTCTTTGTAGATCTTATCGTAGGAGTTATTTTCCTTATTTGTCATTTCAATGGTTGTAGTCCATTTAATAGAAATACATCATCATCTTCATCAATAGCGGCTTCTATTGATAATACTGATTACCAACAACTAGATAATAAGTTTAAGCAATTAGTGAAAACCCAAATGGAATTAGACGGTTTTGAAGATGAACCTATTCAAAGCGTCGTAGCGGTTACTTATGCACTAAGAGATGGCAATACTGGTTTTGATTTAATGATCAGCACTATTTCGCCTTCTTATTTATACAATTTAAAAGTTGAAGGCGTGCAATACAAAGAAGGTACTGATACTATAGTATCGTACCTACTTTGTAATAATGAGATTGAAGGCGCGACTAGCCTTTATAGAGAACAGATTACTGGCGAACATGTTCTCGTCCCCAATGGCAGATACATTATTAGTGTTCCTATTTCTGGTACAACTGAACATAAAACAGGTTATGAACTTATTGATAATAATTTCCATGTCCGTCAATTGACAGGATATAGCAAAGATAGCAGTGGTGAATTTAACGGTTATCA
>JAEEGL016639808.1_pt1 | contig 17597 bp, 10 predicted proteins | sample 9134231 | NCBI WGS metagenome assembly JAEEGL01 (sample SAMN16246548, study PRJNA631951) | gut metagenome | biome: gut microbiome; feature: rumen; material: fiber-attached | host: Bos | place: Iran: Karaj | collected 2018-10 | reverse complement strand
TTAACGACTTATTCGGACATGACATGGGAGATAAGGTTCTTTCCTCATTTTCGGATATTGTAAGGGCCAATACCAGAGAGACGGACATTGTAAGCCGTATCGGCGGAGACGAGTTCTTGGCGTTCTTTATGGGCATGACCGAAAAAGAGGATCTTGATCGTCTCACTGTAAGGCTTAATGATGAACTTATCCAAAAAGCAGCTGAACTTATGGGCGAGGATAACGGTATCCCCCTTGGAATATCGGTTGGAGCTGTTATGATACCAAAGCATGGCAGAGATTACGAGTCGTTATTTACTTTTGCCGACAGTGCATTATATGTTGTTAAGCAGAATGGTAAGCACGGATGCTTTGTATATGGCAGTTCGTCCGGTGATAATGACCCTGATGCAAGCGATCTTGTAAAAGAGATGAACAGGATCACAACAATCGTTGAAGAGAGAAATGATACTGGTGGCGCATTACTGCTTGGTAAGGAAGCCTTTTCTATCATTTACAGATATGTTATCAGGTTCTATAAGCGCTACGGCGGTAGTTCGGGTAAGATACTTTTTGCTTTATCCGTTTTGCCGGACAGAAATGATACTAACCTTTCGGAAGGAGTGGCGCAGTTCGGGCTTCTTTTACAGAATTCTTTAAGGCGCAGCGACCTGATATTACAGAGCAGGGCCAATCAGTTTTTTGTTCTATTAACGGAAAGAACGAGCTTTGAAGTATTAAATGTCATCGAGAGGATACTTAAGGCTTGGGATGATACGTTATACGGAAAAGATATATCGATCGAGTATAACTTTGATTTTAATGTATATGAAGCCGAGACTAAAAAACAATAATGTGATCTATCAGCATGGAAAAACACAATAAGCATATCAACAAAACTACATTATGGATAGCCGTTATGGGCTCGCTTGTCATTGTCTTTTTTGTCAGCATCGTGTTGTCGTATTACAAGATGGTATATGACGAAAGAAGAGACAATATCATCAAGTCCGGCAAGATGGCTGCATATCATTCTGCAGATCAGTTTGAAAAATATCTCTCTACCAATGTCGATCTTATTGATTTTACAGCTTATACTCTGGATGAAATGATATCCGAGCATAAGTCCGATGAGGAAATTCAGAATTATCTGGTTGCCCAATCCACGGCTGTTAAGAATGCCGTGCTGGAGAATCATACCGGCTTATACGGTTATATAAATAACAGATTTTTTTCGGGCACCAATTGGATACCTCCCGAAGGTTATGATGCAACCACACGTCCCTGGTATACCAAGCCCTTTACCAATCCCGGGCAGCTTACCATATTGGAACCCTATATGGATGTACAGACAGGCAATACCATGCTTGCGCTTGGTAAGACTCTCTGCGATGGTGTAAGTGTAATATCCGTTGATGTATCCCTTGATCAGATGCAGATGCTGACGGAACAGGCAGTTTTGGAAGGTGAAGCTGATATTGAGATGATACTTACCGGAGAGGGGATAGTAGTTACCCACTCTGATATAAGTGAAGTCGGTAAGAATTATTCGGCAGAAGATGATACGTTTGGAAACAATATCGTAAGACTGTTGTCTACGGATCATGACGGTTTTTTTGAGTTTAAATACGATGGGACGGATTATATAGCATATTCTGCTGTTTTTCAGGATGACTGGCACTGTGTATCCGTCTATAATACAACCTATGTATTTTCTTCATTGACTCAGGTGCTTATCTTTACAATAGTTGTTGTTATTCTTATCATGCTTATCATGGGCGTGATCCTTGTTAATTCCAACAGAAGAGGAATGATGGCGCAGCATGCGATAGCAGCAAGCAATGCAAAGTCTGCATTTTTGTCCAATATGTCCCATGAGATCAGAACTCCCATCAACGCAATTCTCGGCATGAATGAGATGATCCTTAGGGAGAGTAGTGATGGCGGTATAAAAACTTATGCCGAAAATGTTAAGAATGCCGGGAATACTCTGCTCGGTCTTGTCAATGATATCCTTGATTTTTCAAAGATCGAAGCCGGCAAGATGGAGATACGCCCGGAAGAATACGATCTGTCGGTGGTATTATATGATCTGGTTAATCAGATCAAGAACAAGGCGGAGGAAAAGGGCCTTAAGTTAAATATTTCCTTTGATCACAATATTCCAAAAGATCTGTTTGGGGATGATATCCGTTTAAGGCAGGTAATGGTCAATCTGCTTACCAATGCCGTCAAATATACCGAAGAGGGATGTGTTGACTTTAATGTTTCTTACGATAATTCCGATGATGATTCGATCCTTTTAAAGGTTAGCGTAAAGGATACCGGTATAGGAATTAAAAAAGAAGATCTCGACAGGCTCTTTACGGAGTTTGAGAGATTGGAAGAGAATCGTAACCGCAATATCGAAGGTACCGGCCTTGGTATGAACATCACAGCCAAGCTTCTTGAAATGATGGGAAGTCATCTTGTTGTTGAGAGTGAATACGGTAAGGGTTCTGTCTTTTCATTTGATGTAAAACAAAAAGTAACAGCCTTTAATCCTCTTGGAGATTACGAGGAATCATATAAGAAAGCGGTTAATAAAGCTATTTGTCACAGGCACAGCTTTAAAGCGGATAATGCAAAGATCCTTGTGGTTGACGACTATCCGATGAACCTTATGGTGATAAGCAGCCTTCTTAAGCCTACAAATATCATGATAGACACTGCAGAAAGCGGAGATGAGGGACTAAAACTTGCATTTGATCAAAAATACGATGTGATCTTTTTCGATCATATGATGCCTGTAAAAGACGGTATAGAGACGCTTCATGACTTAAGAGATAAGGCAGATAATCCCAATATAGCAACTCCGGTCATATGTCTTACGGCCAATGCCATTGCAGGAGCCAAGGAACAATACTTATCCGAGGGCTTTGATGATTATCTGACCAAGCCTATTGATCTTGGACATCTTGAGAATATCCTTCTTAGATACATACCTGCCGATAAGGTGGAAATGTTAGATGAAGATGATGTTTCGGATTATGAGGATCAGGGTAATATTCCGGATGAATTAATGCCTCTTTTGGATAATCCTGTCATAAATATACAAGACGGCATAGTTAACAGCGGAAGTGCTGATGCATACATGTCGGTTTTGAAAGTCTTCTATACTTCGATGGAGGAGAGAAGCGACGAACTTAACAGACTGTTTGCCGATAAAGATCTTAAGGATTATACGATAAAGATCCACGCATTAAAAAGCTCGACACGCATAATTGGAGCACCCGCGCTCGGGGAAAAAGCACAGGCACTTGAAAATGCCGGTAAATCAGGCGATATGGAATACATAGATGAAAATCATGAAGAATTCATGAAGGACTATCTAAGCCTTAAGGAGCCGCTTTCAAAAGTCTTTTTATCGCATGATGAATCAGACGATAAGGAAATGATAAGTATTGACTCTATTAAGGGAGCTATCGCGGTTATGAGGGCTGCCGCCGATGATATGTACTGTGACAGGCTTTTTGAGATATTTGAATCCGTTGATAAATTCAGCATTCCGGATGAATACAAAGCTTTGTTTAAGAAACTTAAAGAGGCTACGGAAAATTTTGATTATGACGCGATCATCGATCTGATAGATAAACAGGACTTTTGAGGGAGAGTATGAATCAAAGAAGAACCGAAAACTTTATCATGTTATTGGTGACTATGGCCTGTATCGGGTTAGTAGTCGAAAGCATTGTGCTTGACTGGGAATTCTGGGTTCCGCCGCTTATCATAATCGGAACCTTATATTTATGGTATGTCAATATATCCGAATTTGTTGAATACAGGATTAGAAAACACGGTTATTTAATATATGCCATGCTTACCATATTATTTCACGGTGTGCATGCATCGAGCTTTTTTGATATTGCGATAGTCATCTCGCTTGTTATGCTTGCTTTTTCTTTCTTTGATCATCTGTACATGATGAATTTCTACTTAGCGGAATACATTGTCATCATGTTCATTCAGTTTGTCTTTTTGATAAAAGGCAATGTCGTATTTGATACGCTTAATATTTCCAGGATCATTCTTCATATGATGATCGTTTGTCTTACATATTTTTGTTGTAATAAAGCTATTACCGACAGAATAGAGACAAGATTATCCGATGAGAAAAAGGATGAACAGATAGAGAATTATGATGCCGATATGGAGGACTTTCTTTCCAATATTTCACATGAATTAAGGACTCCGGTCAACGTAGTAAACGGTATGTCGGAACTTCTTATCAAACGTAATATCGGTTCTGAGGCATATTCCATAAAAGATGCCGGATTAAGACTGGCCTATCAGATAGAAGATATTCAGGATTATACGGAATGTAAGAGAAACAAGGTGATGCTTGAAGAAGAAGAGTATATGAGTACTTCTTTGATCAATGATGTTGTGACAAGCTTTCGCCTTTTGGATAATAACAATGAACTTGAACTTGTGGTCGACATGGCTCCTTCTGTTCCGACCAAGATGTCCGGTGATATTAAAAAACTTCACAAGATATTCAGGCACCTTCTTGAAAATGCTGTTAAATTCACGAAGAAGGGCGGAATATATGTAAGGATGTATTCAGAGGACACGGATTACGGTGTCAATCTGTGCATAGAGATGACGGATACGGGTATCGGAATGGACAGAAGAGCGATCGCTTCAGTGTCTGAGGGAATGTATCAGGTCAATAAGAAACGTAACAGAAGTTCGGGCGGAATTGGCTTAGGACTATATATAGTATATGGATTTGCCCACAGAATGAACGGATTTGTAAAGATCGAGAGTGAGAAGGATTTCGGTACTACGATCCGCGTTACAATTCCGCAGAGAGTTATCGATGATTCGCCGTGTCTGTCTATTTCTCATGCCTTCGACGGAGATATATTATTCCATGTAAGGTCAGATAAATACAGAGTTGCCCGTATCAGGGATTTTTACAGGTCAATGGCCTCCAATCTGGCTTCAGGAATAAAAGTTCCTCTTTATTCTGCGGAGACGGTTAAGGAGATCGAGAAGTTAAGAGAAACTCTTAATGTTACCAATATATTCATGGGGCAGGAGGAATACGAAGAAAACAAGGAATATTTTGATAAGCTTAGCATGGGCAATATAGTTATTGCCGTGTCTGCAGGTCACGGTATTAAGGCAGATCCGGATAGCAGGGTTATTATAATGCCCAAGCCGCTGTATGCTTATCCGCTTATAAAGATATTGAATGAGGGTATAGCCGTTAAGGGTATTGATTATATCGATAATTATGTCAAGCCTGAATTTACGGGCGTTAAGGCTCTGATAGTCGATGATGAACCCATGAATCTTGTGGTTGCCACCAGTCTGTTCTCTGAATACAAGATGGAGATAGATACGGCGGGCAGTGGAAAAGAAGCGATTAAGAAGTATATTTCCGGTGATTATGACATAGTATTTATGGATCATATGATGCCCGAGATGGATGGTGTGGAAGCCATGAAGCGTATCAAGAGGTTTGCTGAGGAAAACGGCAGGAATACGAAGATCGTTGTACTTACCGCCAATGTTGTATCGGGTGCAAAAGAGATGTTTTTAAGTGAAGGCTTTGACGGCTTTATATCCAAGCCGATCAACATAGCAGATTTTGAAAGAGTTATGCTTGGAGTACTTCCCAAGAACGATCATTTTGTGGGAGGTAAGAGGGTATGAAGATAAAGAAATTCTTTGATTATATTGCCGAGATCATAAGGGATCCGGAGAGAGACTTTTCAGAACGCGTCTTTTTGATCTTTTCGATCATATCCGAGATAGCTGTATTGATCGCGCTTGCCGGGGATATATATATCGGCGAGAATCTTGGCGAGATATTCACGTTGATCGGTGTTGTAATACTTGTACCGCTCATTACTTTTATCGGACTTATAAAGAACAGAATGCGTTTTGCCATCGTGTTCTTTATTACATCGCTAATATTGGTTATACTTCCGATGCTTTTCTTCTTTGGTGGCGGAATACGAGGCGGTGGCATAATATGGGTCATCTTTGCATTTATGTATGTCGGGCTTGTGGTTACCGGCAAATGGCGTAAACTCCTCCTTGCTCTGATCATATTGGAGGCGTTTGGTTTCTATGCTGCCGTATACTATTTTCCTGAACTTGCATGGGGCCATACCCAAAAAATGGATTATATAGATTCGTTCATATCCCTTATCATGGTCGGAGTTGTATGCTTTGCCATGACGTGGTTCCAGAACCAACTCTTTATGCTTGAGAATAATCGTGCCAAGAAAGAGGCTGAAAGAGCTGAAGAACTTACAAGATCGCAAAACAGGTTCTTTTCAAGTATGAGCCATGAGATCAGAACACCTATTAATTCGATCTTGGGACTTAATGAACTCATATTAAGGGATCAGACCGCATCAGATGAGATCGCAAAAGATGCTGCGGGTATACAGGGAGCCGGCAAACTTTTGCTTGCTCTTATCAATGATATCCTTGATTTTTCCAAGATGGAAGCGGGGAGTATGGATATAGTACCTGTCGATTACCGTATAGGTGATATGCTCTCGGAGATCGTCAATATGATATGGCTTAAGGCGCATGACAAAGGCCTTAAATTCGATGTTAGGATCGATCCCAAAGTCCCTTCTGTCTTATATGGTGATGAAGTCCGTATAAAGCAGGTTATCATCAATCTTTTAAATAATGCGGTCAAATATACCGCCGAGGGAAGTGTAGAACTCTATGTAGAGAGCGAACATATCGATGATAAGACTGCCCTTTTAAATATTCAGATATCCGACACGGGTATGGGCATCAAGAAGGAAGCATTGCCCTATCTTTTTGATGCTTTTAAGCGCGTTGACGAAGAAAAGAACAGATATATCGAAGGAACCGGACTTGGACTTAGCATAGTCAAGCAGATTGTTGAACTTATGGACGGTGAAGTCACGGTCAACAGCGTATACGGTGAAGGCTCAACATTTACCGTTACACTTAAGCAGGGCATTACCAATTCGGCACAGATAGGAGAACTTAATATTCACAGTCAGCAGACTCTTAAGAGGGATCAGTACGAGAGCAGCTTTAAAGCACCTGATGCAAAGATACTTATTGTCGATGACAATGAGATGAATCTTGAAGTCGAGAAAAAACTTCTGTCCGGTACGGAACTTACCATAGATACCGTATTAAGCGGCAAGGAAGCTTTGGAGCTGTCGCTTAAGAATCGTTATGATGTTATATTCATGGATCATCTGATGCCTGAGATGGATGGTATAGACTGCCTTGAAAGATTAAGGAATCAGAGCGGCGGCCTTAACAGGACCACACCCGTTATAGTTCTTACGGCCAATGCAGGAAGTGAGAACAGGGATCTGTATAATCGCTCGGGATTTGACGGATATCTTATTAAGCCCGTATCCGGAGAGACTTTGGAGGAGATGCTCATTAAGCATATTTCCAAGGATAAGCTTATTATTTCCAATAAATTTACCAAGCTGCATGATGATATCCATACGGCCAGCGGTTATTCGAAGAAACTTCCGGTACTTATCACAACTTCAAGTATGGCCGATCTGCCGGATGCCGTTATTAAGAAGCTTAATCTGCCCATCATTCCGTTCCGTATAAGAACGGATGAAGGTGTATTCAAAGACGGAATACAGATGGATACTTATGAGCTTATAAGATATCTGCGCAGTGGCAGAAATGCCGTATCTTCACCGCAGGACGTTAAGGCTTATACCGATTTCTTTGCGGAAGGACTTAAAAAAGCGCATCACGTCATCCATATCGCACTCACTTCCGACATGAGTATAGAATATAAGGTTGCATCAGAGGCTGCCAGATCTTTTGATAATGTGACTGTCATTAATTCCGAGTGTTTATCATCCTCAACCGGAATTCTTGCCCTTATCGCATATAAGCTCACACAGCTCAATATGCCTGTCCAGGATATCGTTAAGGAACTTGAGACTGTTAAGAAGAGGCTGCGGTGCAGTTTTGTTATTGATACAACGGAATTTATGGCAAACAGGGGACTTTTAAGTAAGAGGGTTGACGGTATCGCAAGATCTCTAAATCTTCATCCCTGCCTTCGTATGAAAAATGACAAGTCCGGAATTGGCGGAGTATGGGCCGGCAGTACCAAAAGAGCCTACAAAAAGTATATTCACAATGCTTTCCCGGTTGATATCATACCGGATTCGGATGTTGTATTTATAACATATGCCGATATTGCTATGGATACACTTTTATGGATCAAGGAGGAGATCAGTAAGATCGCATATTTTGAGCATGTGATCTTTAAACAGGCGTCAGCCGGAATATCTTCCAATTGCGGCCCGGGTACATTTGGTATCCTGTATTTTGTGAAATCCAACAAGTCTTATAATATAGGCTCGCTTTTAAGTACCGAACATCATGTGGATGAAAATGATGATGTACAGGAGGAAGATAGAGAGCATGTTGCGGATGCAGAGGTAATACAGACAGCAGAAGAACTTACAAATGGTGTTATTGCAGATGATGATCATGATCATGATGAAGAATCTATGTGGTATCACAGAATAGAACAGATCGACGGTAAGGCAGCCATTAGAAACAGCGGCTCAGAAGAGGCTTTCAAATCGATTCTTAAGATCTTCTATGATTCGATTGATGCTAAAGCCGCAGAACTGAATGGATATTATGAAGCTAAAGACTGGGATAACTATACGATCAAGATCCACGCACTTAAGAGTTCTGCCAAGCTAATCGGTGCACTTGAACTGTCTGATGAGGCGCTGGCATTGGAGACCGCAGGAAAAGAAAAGGATATTGAGTTCATCACATCCTGTCATGAAGATTTTATGGACAGATATGTTAAATTCAAGGACGTTCTGTCTTCTTTATTTGAAGTAAATGAGCAGACGGCAAGTGATGATGCATCCGATAAGCCGATTGCCGATGAATATCTGCTTAAAAGCGTATATGAAGAATTGCATTCGGCTGCAGAGGACATGGATTATGATATGATCGAGCAGATATTGCATGAGATGGATGATTATTCCATTCCCGATGATCAGACTGCCATATATCAGTCTATAGTGGAAAAAGCCGGTAAGTATGACTATGACGGGATTATCGATATCATAGATAATATGTGATCACTGTCTTTGGATGAGAGGATAAGATCTTGATAGAAAGAATCATCAGTATAAATGATACGGTTAACGGATTTGCATGGGGTACCTTCGGTCTGGTGCTGTTGTTGGGCTCGGGACTTATATGTACCATATCTACCGGATTTTTTCAGATAACTCATATAAAGCATTGGTGGAAAGAGACCTTTGGCATTATTAAGGGCAAAGGCCGAATCATCAATGATGCCGGTGCATTATCACAGTACAGAGCCTTTTGTACGGCTCTTTGCGCCACCATCGGAACGGGTAATATAGCAGGTGTTGCAACAGCCATTTGTGTGGGCGGACCGGGTGCCGTATTCTGGATGTGGGTTGCTGCATTTTTCGGCATGATGGTCAAGTATTCCGAAAATGTTCTGGGTATCTATTTCAGAAGAAGGAATTCTGAGGGCGCATGGTCGGGCGGCCCTATGTATTATCTTGAGGATGGTCTGGGCTCATTTAAGCACTGTAAAAAGTTGGGAAGGCTTTTGGGTGTATTGTTCTGTGTATTTACGGTACTTGCTTCCTTCGGTATCGGAAATATGGGTCAGATCAACAAGATAACGATAAACTTTGGAGAGACATTTTTATCCGACGTCGACAGGGGAATGATATACGGTGCATCAAGGGTCGATCTGTCAATTGGTCTGATACTTATGATCGCTGCAGCCATTATTATATTGGGCGGCTTCAGAAGACTTGCGGCAGTATCGGAAAAGCTTATTCCGTTTATGTCTTTTGCATATATACTCGGATGTCTGCTTGTGATAATCCTGCATATCACGACAATTCCAAGAGTTTTTGCATCTATATTTAAGTTCGCATTGGGCCCGGATGCTTTAGCGGGTGGAATTGCAGGCAGCGCCGTACAGCTTGCTTTTAATACGATAAAGAACGGCTGTAAGAGGGGCGTATTCTCCAATGAGGCAGGACTGGGATCTTCTGTTATGGTGCACAGCAATACATGTGCAAGAGAACCTGTTAAGCAGGGATTATGGGGTATTGCCGAAGTGTTCCTGGATACCATCATAATATGTACCATGACGGCTTTGGTAGTCTTAAGTTCAGGCGCTATAGATCTGGGTACGGGTGTTGTCAAAGAAGGCGTTAATGATGCAACGCTTGTTGCCAAAGCATTCGGAGCATCGCTTGGTAAGCCGGGAGAGTGGTTCGTTGTTCTTGCGATAACTCTTTTTGCATTTACTACCGTTATGGGTTGGTCATATTACGGAGCCAAGGTAACAGAGTATCTGTTCGGTGTAACATGGGCAAAGGTGTATCGTGTGGTATTCATAATGCTCATAGTGTTCGGAGCGGTAATGGAATCCAATCTTGCCTGGGATATATCCGATACCTTTAACGGACTTATGATGATACCCAATCTTATAGGTATTGTCACTCAGATTCCGCTTATCATTAAGCTTACAAGAAATTACGTGGACAGAAGGATAAGGCACAAAGATATCGCCCCCATACTGTCTTATGATCTCGATATCCAAAAAGATGCGCTAAAGGCAATTGCAAAAGGAATGGATTAATGGGCAGAGCAGAAAAGATCATAGCAAACGGTAACATCTCTGATTTTGACAGTTTTTTGGAAGAAAACCGTAAAAACATCAATGAGCAGTTCAACAAGGTGATGCTTTGGTGTATTCTGGCAGGACCTTTTATTGCTGTGGCTGTAAGATTTAACATATTTCCCGGCGTAACATATTATACGGCCATATTTACATCGGTGTTCATGGCAGCCCTTGCCTTTGTGCACAGATTGCTCATTAATAAGCATGCAACCAGTGCCTTGGCCGGACTTATAACGTTAGCTGCCATCGATGTGCTTCTCTATGTAATGGACAGTGCGCACTTAACCATATATATTACCTGGTTTTTGATACCGTTGCTTGCGTTACAGTTCTGTGATCTAAAGGTATATACTGTATCGGTAATTTTTAATTATGGATTCATGGTATTCTGTACATGGAATATGGCTCCTTATTTTGCAGAGAGAAGGACCGATGTTGCCACACCGCTTGCGTATTTTATAAGCCGACTCGGCGGTTTAACAATAGAGATGATAGTAATGATCTCTGCAGGAGTCAGCCTATGCAAGATCATGTCGAATCATTATAAGACTCTTATTTTGCAGTATAAGAATCTGAGTGAAGAAAAGGAGAGAAGTCTTAAACTTAAATATGAGACCGACAGAGCCATAGCGGCAAGTGAAGCCAAGTCTGCATTTTTATCCAATATGTCTCATGAGATCAGAACTCCTATCAATGCGATGCTTGGAATGAATGAGATGATCTTAAGAGAATCTGCGGATTCGGATGTGCTTGAGTATTCCGAGAGCATTAAGATCGCCGGCAATACATTACTTGGAATAATCAATGATATACTTGATTTTTCGAAGATCGAGTCCGGTAAGATTGAGATAATCCCTGTAGATTATGATCTTTCTTCCGTTATCAATGATCTTGTCAATATGATAAGGATCAAGGCCGATGATAAGGGACTTAAGCTTAATCTGGATTTTGATCCTCATATTCCCAAACTTTTATTCGGTGACGAAGTACGTGTAAAACAGGTGATAACCAATATATTGACCAATGCGGTCAAGTATACTGAAAAAGGTTCGGTAACATTCAGTATCGGTTATGAATACACGGCGGATGATCCGGAGCAGATCATATTGAATGTTTCCGTAAAGGATACCGGTATTGGTATTAAAGAAGAAGATATGGGCAAGCTCTTCTCTGAATTTGAGCGCATAGAAGAGGAACGTAACCGTAATATCGAAGGTACCGGACTGGGTATGAGTATTACCAAAAAGCTTCTTGAGATGATGGGTACCTCTTTAAATGTAGAGAGTACATACGGTGTGGGCTCAAGATTTTGGTTCTCTTTAAGACAGAAGGTTGCAGGAGCTGAAGAACTTGGGGATTATGAAGCTTCTTTTAAAGAGATGTTAAGCGAGCGCAAGGAATCAAAAGGCAAATTTTTGGCTCCCGATGCATCCGTACTGGTAATAGACGACAATCCCATGAATCTTGTGGTATTTAAAAGTCTGCTTAAACGTACGAATATGCATATCGACACGGCTGGAAGCGGAGATGAGGGACTTGCCTTTGCAGCTGATAATAAATATGACATAATATTCTTTGATCATATGATGCCTGATAAGGACGGAATCGAGACTCTGCATGAGATGCAGTCGCAGACGAACAATCCCAACACCGATACCGTCAAGGTATGTCTCACCGCCAATGCGATCTCCGGCGCAAGGGAGAAATACATTAGCGAAGGTTTTGATGATTATCTGACCAAGCCTATAGATGCCGGAAAATTGGAAGATATGCTGCTTACTTATCTGCCGGGGGAAAAGATTAATGCAATAGATTCTGAAGATGTTTTGCCGGACGGTGATGACTTAGAGGCAGAGATCGTTCTTCCAAAGAATCTGAAAGCACTTAATGAACAGGATTTTATAGATGTATATGAGGGTGTAAGTCTTAGCGGTGATGTTGATGCATATATATTACTCCTTAAGATATTTAAAGATACTTTGGATGATAAGATAAATGAGATAGACAGTTTCTATAAAAACGGGGATTATAAGAATTATACGATCAAAGTTCATGCCCTTAAGAGTTCGGCAAGACTGGTAGGAGCAGGAAAGCTTGCAGATGAGGCACAGAAGCTTGAAGATGCAGGAAAAGAAGATAATACGAGTTATATCAATGACAATCATAAGCAGTTTATAGAGGAATTATCCGATATTAAAGAGCCTTTGTCTGCAGTATTTGATTCTCCGTCTGATGAGGATGATAAGCCATATGCCGATGATGAACTGATGAATGATGTATTTGAAGAGATTAACAGTGCCGCTTCGGATATGGATTGTGATAGAATAGATGCTGTCATTGCAGAGATTAAGGATTACAGGATCCCTGATAAGTATACGGAATTGTGGAATCAGATACTTGACGCATTTGCAAGATTTGATTATATGACAATAGAAGATCTATTAAGTAAAATATAGAGGAGTTCATAAGGAGGATATTACATGAGTGAACCCAAGCAGATAGTGATCGTATTATACCAGTACAGCGTGGTTGTAAAAGGTATGGAAAGAAAGCTCGATGAGCTTGGATACGGCGTCAATGTCGTTACGGAGCACTTTGATCTTATAGAGAAATACGGACCGGCTACGGATCTTTTTATGCTTTATCTCCCGGGAGATATCATGGATGATAAACTTAAGCAGAAGAACCTTACCACTATCATTGAATCCGTAAAAGATACCAGACAAAATATGATAGTTGTCGGAGAGAAGAAGTATCACGATGATCTTGTACAATACTTCCCGGATCTTGAAGCTTATGCATGGCTTGACAGACCTATAGACAATGATAAGCTTGGAGAGATCATAGAGACTGTCTTGTCGGGAAAGATGACATTGGGTAATAAAAAGAATATCCTTGTAGTCGATGATGATCCTTCTTATGCCGGAATGGTCAGAGAATGGATCAAGGACCATTATCATGTACATGTAGTCACATCAGGTATGCAGGCGCTCGGACTTTTGGCAAAAAAGCCGATAGATCTTATTCTTTTGGATTATGAGATGCCTGTAGTGGATGGCCCCAAAGTACTTCAGATGTTAAGACAGGTGCCGGAGACAGCGGATATACCGGTGATCTTTTTGACGGGAAACGGCACAAAAGAGGCTGTGGCAAGAGTCATGGAACTTAAGCCGGAAGGATATATCCTTAAATCCACGACCAGAAATGAACTCCTGGGATATCTAAAAAAGAGACTGGACTGATATTAACGAAATTCTGTTGAATAATAAGGGACTATAAGATATTCACCGGCATATATCGTATCATCATGAAGGTGATTGGTATATCTTATCTCGTCTATATGAGATTCAACGCTGTCGTAATTCTCATTATATGAATCGGCTATGGAATATAATGTATCACCGGGCATGATCATAACACTCTTGTAATATCTGTAGTAATGTGCATTATCAAGACTCTCGGCGTGGGAGAATATCCTTCCTGCCGATAAACCGATGGTAATTCCTGCACATAATATAAATGCTATAAGAGATATACGTCTGAAGATCAGCTGACTCTTACGGCGGTTCTTAACGGGTCTGCCGGTGATCCTGGATATATAAACATGTTCTCTTGCAACTGATCTCATATGCATCTGCCTCCGATCAAAACCGAACATTATGTTCGGAACAACTGTTCGTTATGATTGCATTATATCGAACGTTATTTCGAATGTCAATACATAAATCGAACATTATTTCGAAAATTATATAAAAATGCAAACATTTTTTTGGAAAATATGTTTGCATTATTTTTTTGCTCATGGTATTATGTTTTTAGAGCAGTATGCAGAGCGATATTTACTGAGCTCGGATTGGAGGATTTATGGCAGGACAGGGCATATCGGCCAAGCAGCAGCAGATATTGGATTATATTAAGGATGAGATATTGGATAAGGGCTATCCGCCTACTGTGAGAGATATATGTGAGGCAGTTAATCTTAAGTCCACATCATCTGTTTTTTCGCATTTGGAGAGTCTTGAGAAGAAGGGCTATATCAGACGTGATCCGGCCAAGCCGCGTACCATAGAGATCATGGATGATTCCTTTAATATGCTTCGTACCGAGACCACATCACTTCCCGTCATAGGTACGGTAGCTGCAGGAGAGCCTATTTTGGCGGAACAGAATATAGTTAATTATTTCCCGGTTCCTTCGGATATGATACCGAACGGAGAACCGAGCTTTGTTCTTAAGGTTAAGGGAGATTCGATGATCAATGCCGGCATATTTAACGGTGATCAGATATTTGTTCAGTGTTGTAATACCGCTCGTAACGGAGATACCGTAGTAGCACTTGTGGATGATTCCGCTACGGTCAAGACGTTTTACAAGGAGAGGGGACATATAAGATTACAGCCTGAGAACGATACCATGGATCCCATCATCGTAGATGACTGTCAGATCTTGGGCAAGGTATTCGGTGTATTCAGGCTGTATCATTGATCTTAATATGTTATTTTATTCTTCTTCGGCGAGTTTGAAGAAGAATTTGCGCTGGAATTCGTTGCGGATCACATTAACAGGCTTAAGCTGTGATGCAGAAGTTCCTTTCATGATCATCACATCACGGTAGAGCATATAAGTCTGCGGTTGAAGGATGATGAGCTTTACCGGAGCGAGATGACCTTCGCCGAAGTGTTTTTCCAGCCCGCGGTTGGATAATATAAGTTGCTTTTGGAGGCTTGTGCGTATCTGCTCATTGCTGATACTTTCAGGCCTCTTTTTTAATTCAAGTAACATCACATAGGTCGGAGTCTCTGCATTGTCATCGGGATAGATAGAAAAGTCCGCTATATCAAGGTTAAGTTCTTTTTCTGTCTCCTGTACGGCATGACGTACTGCGGCCTCGGATGTCTTTTCACCTCTTAGATTGGCTGCATATCCGGCTCTGGTCACAAACACAATGAGCGGAGTCTTATTATGGAAGCCTGTTACACGAATGACATCATGCATTCTGTATCTGTACAGTCCGCCGTAATTCGTGATCACAAGCTCATAACACTTGCCTTCTTTAAGCTTATCCATAGTAAGAGGACGGGCGTCCGGATCTTCAGTATCAATAAATTCCATAAAGCATCCATCGGGAGCCATGATCGATTCTTCCGAATCCATTCTGTATACAGTAGAGAAGAATCCTTCCGATGCGGAAAGGCCGAAATAGAAGACATGGGTGTCTTCGCCCAATATGTTCTTTTTAAGCTTCTCGGTATAAGGAGCGAAGTTGGCACCGGCTGCGCAGTACATATATTGCAGATTCTTCCACAGCCTTTTTGCCCAGGGAGAATCAAAGCCCTGTGAAAAGGCGTTTTTAAGTTCTGCCGCACGATTTGGATCAGGCTTGATCTTTTTAAGAAGAGATGCCCTTACTTCATCCGGAAGATCTACGCTCTCATCAATAGTACCCATTTCAATGTCATTTATCAGCATCTCATAGTTATGTTCGATATACGTGAACATCTCCATGATAATGCTTGAGAAAGTAGCACAGATATAAGTGACATTGGGCTCTGCAAGAGCAAATCTTGCATGAATATATCTGGTGATAACGCCCGGTGCCGGCTGCTTGGCCTCGATGGGAGAAGTGTATATATCAGAAGACATATTCTTAAATGGACCGCCCTTTACAGCAACCGAAGAGGCACTTCCGTAGGTTGCGCCGCTTTCAAGAACTATTGCTGATCCTTCGGTCAAGTTAATACCTTTGCCGTCATTCCAACCGTAACCGATCTGCCTGGATATCTCTGCATTGGCATGCAAGGCATGATACTTACCGCAGATGGATATCTGCTTTTTGGCAAGCGGTATATACTTAGGGAATCCCAAAGTTCCGGAGGTCTTATTGTAATGACCGATATGCTCGGTGACAAGAATATTATCCTCACCCTTTACCATACGTTCTATGTAAGGAGCAAAGTCGTCATATTCGCATATCGGAAGTCTGTCCTGATATTCAGCAATGGAATGGATGGAAGAGAAGTCATACTTTCTTCCGTATTCCGTATCTTTATTCTCATCAAGCAGGGAAAGCAAAAGATTCTCCTGAACAGAAAAAGGATCAAGGCTCATCTTTTCCAATGAGCCTATGATCCCTTTTCCTGCAAAGGACATTATTTTCATCATAAGACCTGTTGCGGACATAAATGTTCTCCTTGCTTACTGTGGGCCTAACGGTCCCCAGTATTCGTCGCCAAGTTTTTCAACTACAAATCCTCCACAATCAGGACATTGAGGATGTAGATCTCCGGCAGGTTCCGCCCATATATTACCGCAAACAGCTAACGGGTTAAGAGGTGTTGGTTTTGGAGTATGACATACATATTGCTGCATCGGAATCTGGAAAGTATGTGATTCGCCGCCGGAAATCTGGCCTAATTCTTCATCAGATAATGCGTTGTTGACTTTCTTTTTCATGCTCATTGTTTTTCCCTCTCTTTATCATAAAAAATTTTCTGTTAAAGGCGTTATAGCTATATATTCGTGCCTTTTCTTACGCTTTTGTACTATTATACGATTATGTCATTTAAAATGCGACAAAAAATCCCTAAAAAAATTTTTGAAAAATCGACTAAAAGTCGAAAAAGTTATTGACAGATATTTTTACATGTATTATTATAAAATCGACCAGTGGTCGAAAATGTATCAGGAGGTTATCGGATGGACGGTCAGAGTAACTTAAAAAAAGGTCAGAGGCGCAAGATCGAGCTTCTAAAGATCGCTTACAGACTGTTTCTCAAAAAAGGATACGAGAACACAAGCGTAGACGAGATCATTGAAGAAGCGGGGATAGCCAAGGGTACATATTATTACTATTTTAAGAGCAAAGAACAGACTCTTG
>JAEEGL015704683.1_pt1 | contig 17598 bp, 20 predicted proteins | sample 9134231 | NCBI WGS metagenome assembly JAEEGL01 (sample SAMN16246548, study PRJNA631951) | gut metagenome | biome: gut microbiome; feature: rumen; material: fiber-attached | host: Bos | place: Iran: Karaj | collected 2018-10 | reverse complement strand
GATATTCTGGAAGTTCTCGATGATCTGGAGGCTGTTGGAAGATTTGCATCCCGTACCGCCGCAGATCAGAATATGCATTTTGTATTTTGCCATATTTTCTTTTAGTTTAAGTTTTTAGTTTAAGTTTTTAGTTCTTGCGGCAGGGCTGGCCCCGACTGCTTAAACTGAAAACTAACAACCAAAACTGAATTTACTTGTCAATGGTTTCGTAGTTGACGGGGATGATGCCCTCGACGAGCTCGCCGTTCTGGACGTACTTCATGAGGATTTCATCGGCGCGATTGTTGTCGACGTGGCCGAAAACGATGGGATCCTTGCCGGGGACGCGCACCTCGAGGGTGGGTTCGGCGTGGCAGTAACCCATGCAACCCGTCTGGGTGAACACGGCTTGGATGCCCAGCTCGTCGGCTTTCTGCATCATGTGTTCCATAACCTGCTTGGCACCGGCGGCGATACCGCAAGTGGCCATGGCTACCTTGATCTGGACAAGCGCATCGGGGTTCTCAGCTTTCTCGCGCACGTCGAGGTTCGACTGGAGTTTCTCGCGCATGGCCTTCAGGTCTGCTAAAGATTTTACTTTCGTCATAGTGTGACTTTTTTAGGATTAATATTATTGTTTATTATTAATAATCAATTACATATATGAACAATACGCCCATATATGACTCGGCAAATATACAAAATAAAAATGAAATATCAGGCAGTATATTTAAAAATTTTCACACATGCATGTAAAAAATCAATTAACAAATGATTTTCAGTGCATTATACGATTTTAACATTTATTAATCACTATCAATCAGTGTTTTATGCTATCTTCTAGCTGACACCTTGCTGGAAACTGGCTGAAAGCTCCCTACTTTTCAGGGAGTCTTCAGCCAGTTATCAGCTAGTTGATAGGGCGTTGGTCTGAAAAAGAGTGCTTTATGATGCAGGTAGTTGTGTAACTGGTTGTTGTATAGCCGGTTGCGTTGTCAGGCCAATAGCTGGCTGACGAAGATGACGGCGATGGCCACGGGAGCCAAGTAACGTATGATGAGGTAGATGCCCCGTCGGATACCTGCCTTGAGCGTCCCCTTGTTGGTGAGTTCGTCCATCACGTCGGCCCGCTTCATCTTCCAGCCGATGAAGAGCACGATGAGCAGTCCGCCGATGGGCATGAAGTAGGAGGCTGTGATGTGGTCGAGGAGGTCGAAGAAGGAGCGTCCGCCGATGTGGAGCAGGCTGCCGTCGCGGAAGCTGAGGGTGGCAATGACACCGATGACGGCTGTGCCGACGGCACCGATGACGGCCGCCGCGGGGCGTGAAAGCTTGGTCTCCTCGGTGAAGGCGGCCACGATGACCTCGAGCAGCGAGATGGTCGAGGTGAGGGTGGCGATGACGAGCAGCAGGAAGAAGATGAGGCAGAAGAAGTAGCCTCCGGGCATCTGCTGGAAGACCATGGGCAGGGTGGTGAAGGCCAGAGAGGCGCCTGCTTCGGGCTGGATGCCGAACGAGAAAGCGGCGGGGAAAATGATGACACCCGCCAGGACGGCCACCAGCGTATCGGCCAGCACCACGCCGGCGGCCGAGGTGGCCATGTTGTCGTCCTTGCCGATATAGGAGCCGTAGGTGATCAGTGCGCCCATGCCGATGGAGAGCGAGAAGAAGGCCTGGCCCATGGCGCTGACGAGCACCTTGCCGTTGATCTGCGAGAAATCGGGGTTGAAAAAGAAGCGCAACCCTTCCTTGGCGCCGCTGAGGGTCAGCGAGTTGATGCAGAGTATCACCATGATGACCAGCAGGAGGGGCATGAGAATCTTCGACCATCGCTCGATACCGTCCTTGACACCGCGTGCCACTACGAAGGCGGTGAGTGCGAGGAAGATGAGCTGGCAGACGACAGGCCACCAGGGATGGTTGGTGAAGACGGCGAACTGCTGCTGTATCTGGCCCAGATCCTGTCCGCCGAAGTGTCCGGCGATGCTCTTGCCTAGGTATCCAAGTGTCCATCCTGCCACGGTGGTATAGAAGGCCAGGATGAGAAAAGCGCAGCCCACGCCGAGGTATCCCACCACGGGCCACACTCGGTGCTTGCCGCTGAGGAGGCGGAAAGCGCCGATGGGGCTCTGCCGGGAGCGGCGGCCAATGATGAACTCGCTCATCATCAGGGGAGCCCCGATGAGCAGGGCAATGACGAGATAGACGATGAGGAAGGCTCCGCCGCCATTGGCACCGGCCTCGCAGGGGAAGCGGTAGATGTTGCCCAGGCCGAGGGCCGAGCCGGCAGTAGCCAGGATGATGCCCAGCTTGGATCCGAAGTTTTCTCGCTGTTTCATATCTTTAATTGTCAGTTTTTCGGTTGTTGGTTTTGCAGCTCGGCCACCCGGGCGGTGAGCTGCGCGATGCGCATCTGGATGAAATCGTCGCTGTATTTGCGGTCGCAGAAGCCGTTGCCGCGGGCCACAAAGGCATCGTCGTCCTCCTGGTCGACAGCCAGGTCCTGATAGCTTGCCAGCAGACGCTGGGCCTCTTCAAGTTCTTGTGTAAGATCGTTCATTGGAATAGTTGGTTTATAGCATGTTCTATTCCTTCGTCGTCGACGCTTGTGGTGACGATGTCGGCGTGTTTTTTGACCTCTTCTTCGGCGTTACCCATTGCCACACCGATACCTGCCCATTCGAGCATCTCGATATCGTTGCCGCCGTCGCCGAAGGCAAGGGTCTCCTCCTGGCGGATACCGTAGTGGCGGCAGATGGCTTCCATGCCGATGGCCTTGCTGTTGCCTGCGGCCACAATGTCGGTGAATACGGGTGTCCAGCGCGGCAGACGGCAGGCAGGCATCAGCCTGGCCACCTCGGCATCGCAGTCGGGAGGCATGATGGCGATGAGTTGGTAGGCCTCGTGGTGCCGCATTTCGTCGATGTCAACGATGGGTGGCATCTTGAATTCCAGTTGTTCACGCAGCCGCATGGCGATGTCGTTCACCTGGGCTCCCATCATTGCGTCGCGCGAGAAGAGCATGGTGCAGATGCTGTTGTTTGCAGCATAGTCGAGCCATGCCTGCTGGTCGTCGGTGGGGATGGGATGGCTGATCAGGGTATTGTCGGGTGTGGCGGTGTCGTTAAGGAAGACCAGTCCGCCGTTCATGGTGATATGTCCCTCGAAAGTGACTGGCATAGGAGGGATAAGAACCAGGGGACGGCCGCTGGAGATGAAGGTGTGGATACCGTGTCGGTGCAGCGTGTCGAAGGCGCGTACCGTGCCTTCCGAGACGCGATGGGTTCGAAAACTCAGTAGGGTGCCGTCGATATCAAAAAAGGCTGCTTTGATCATTTCTTCTTCTGATGTGCCATTTGCCAGGCATTAAATATGTTTTGGTAGACGCTGTAGAAGGCGAGAAACACCGCCGCCAAGGGTGTAAGGAAGGTGTTGGCCATCCATATGCCCATGGCTGAGTTCTTCTGTCCCAGAAGTTGTCCGCCGCCGATTCGGTTGCCATAGTGCCGTCCGATGAGGCGGCCGGTGCCGAACTGGACGACACAGAAGAACAGTGACAGGATGCCCAGCCAGATGATGCTGTTCCAGTTGCCTTTGCCATGGAGGAAAATGAAGTCGATGGTCTGTCCGAGGGTGAAGAGAAGGGCGGTGGCCCAGAGATAGAAACCAAGGATGTTGACACTGCGAATGGCATTGTTGACCTTGGGGAACCAGCGCTGTAATGCCAGTGCAATGAAGAAGGGTAGGGCCAAGGTGGAACCGATTTTGGAGAACATCATCAGCATACTCTTCCAGAGACCAAGTTCAGGATGGTGTCCGATGAGGGTGAATACAACAGGTGCCACGAAGGCTACCATGAGGTTTCCGACGATGGTGTAGGTGGTTACGGTGGCGCGGTTGGCACCAAGGAGGCATGAGATGACAGCCACGGACGAGGCCACGGGACAGAGCACGCCAATCAATACCCCTTCAGCGATGATGTTGTTGCCCCATAAAAGGCGTATTAAAAGATAGCAACCTATGCTTACCACCACTTGGAAGATCATCAACCATAGGTCAAGAGGACGGAATCGCAGACGACGTAGGTCGACGGCCGAGAAGGTGAGCAGAAGGATACAAAAGATGATATAGGGTACCAGGAACGAGAACATGGCGCACCAGCGGTGCAGTAGTAGTCCGAGTAGGATGGCAATCGGGAGTACGTAGGGGCGTATACGGGTCATTTATTTTGAGTTCTTCAGTTGTTCAATCTTTAGTTGTATTTCTGCAGCCCGCTCGTAGTCTTCGCACTCCTCACAGATGCGTAGTTCGGTTTCCAGTTCATCGAGGGTGGGTGCTGTATCGCTTGTGCCCTGTTGTGTTTTGTTTTCCACTCTTACACCAGCTTCCTCGAGTACACTTTCATCCATCATTATGGGAGCTCCGGTAATCAAGGCCAAGGTGACAGCGTCGGTGGTCCGGCTGTCCAACAGCTTCTCGTTGAAGCCGTCGGTTAGGTGTAATGTGGCAAAAAAGACCCCCTCGAGCACACGGTCGATGGTCACCTGTCGTAAGCTCAGGCCATAAGTCTCCATAATGTTCTTGATCAACTGGTGTGTCATCGGCCGACGTATCTTGCTGCTGGCTTCGGGATTGAGAGCCAGTAGCAGATTTTGCGCCTCGCTTCGGCCGATGACAACGGGTACTTGACGTTCGCCCGAGGTCTCCTGCAACATAAGGATGCAGCTGCCACTCTGAGACATACCGCTCTCTATCGTGACTGGATAAACCTGTTTCATTATTGCTTTTCGGTTAGATATTCTACCAACTTCTTGACGGCCAGTCCACGATGACTAATGCGGTTCTTGACCTCCAGTGGCATCTCGGCAAAACTCACAGCGAATCGATTGGGCATGAAGATGGGGTCGTAGCCGAAGCCTTCGCCGTTTGAATACCGCTCGGTGAGTATCTGACCGTCCACTCGTCCCTCAAAATAACGGGGATGTCCATCTTCAATCAGGCATATTACTGTACGGAAACAGGCCTTACGGTTTGTTTGTCCGTCAAGCGCAGTAAGAAGTTTGTCGATATTATCGTCGAACGAACAGTGCTCTCCGGCGTAGCGTGCCGAATAGACCCCAGGGGCCCCATTTAATGCATCCACCTCGAGGCCTGTATCGTCGGCAAAACAAGGCATGTGTGTACGTTCCCACACCCAGGAGGCTTTCTGGAGGGCGTTACCCTGCAGGGTGTCGGCAGTCTCAGGGATCTCACCACAAAGGCCCGATTCGGTCAGACTCAGTATCTCGACTGTACCGTTCAGTGCAGCCCTGACCTCCTCGACCTTGTGCTTATTGTTGGTTGCGAATATCAATCGTTTCATGTTTTACGGGCTTTTTTATCAACATCGAAAGCACGATACTGAATACAAGTATGCCAAGTATCACCGCCAGCGATACCAATGTGTCGATATGCCAGTCAAAGAATTCTCCTCCTATCATTTTTAGACCAATAAAGGTCAGCAAAGCACCAAGGCCATAATGTAGTAGCCAAAAACGGTCGGCAATATCGCTCAAAAGGAAGAATAAGCTACGCAGACCCATGATGGCAAAGATGTTGCTGGTGTAGACAATCACCGGATCAGTCGTCACCGAAAAGACAGCGGGAATGGAATCAACAGCAAAAATAATATCGGAAAACTCGATCACCAGCAAGACCAAAAACAGTGGTGTGAGCAGCACTTTGCCTGTATTGTCCTTATGGAAGAAGTCATGACCAAAACTCTCTTTGGTCACAGGGAAATGCTTGGAAGCAAATTTCACCACTGGATGATTGGCAGTGTCGATCTGCTCTTCACTCTGTGGACGAAACATTTTAATACCACTATAGATCAGAATTACACCGAATACAGCCAGTAGCCAGGAGAATTTGGTCACCAATGCGCCCAGGGCAAAGATGAAGATGAACCTAAGTACGATGGCACCGAAGATACCCCAGAAAAGGACACGGTGGTAGTATTCTTTTTTGATGCCGAAACTCACAAATATCATTATCATCACAAATATGTTGTCTATCGAAAGGCTCTCTTCGAGGAAGTAACCTGCGATGAATTGTGATGCTATTTCGTGCTTCTCGGAAGCGGTCATCGGAACCCCGTGCACCCATTCGGCATGGAAGTAAAGCAGTGCGGCAAAACCCATCGCCAAAGCCACCCACATGGCCGTTTGCATGGCTGCTTCTTTGACGTCGACCACATGATCCTTGCGGTGGAATACCGTCAAGTCCAGCGCCAGCATCACAACCACGAAGATCATGAAAATGATAAAGAAAAGGTTGTTCATTGTACAATAATTATTTCAGTTGTCAGTTTATTTTATAATTTTCATATAACGACATTGATGGTAAAATATTGTGATATCTTCTGGAGTTTTTTCAAGGTGGGCACTTTCACCATCGGAGGAGGCTATGCCATGATACCACTCATGCAACGTGAACTCGTTGACAGACACCAATGGCTGAATGAGGAAGAGTTTCTCGACCAGATAGCCCTGGCTCAGGCCATGCCTGGAGTCTTCGCAGTCAATATGGCAGCCCTCACAGGGTTCCGTCTACGTCGCGGAGGCGGTGCCGCTGCAGCCATCATTGGCAACATTTTCATGCCCATTGTCTTCATCCTTTTGTTGGCCCTTTTCTTTCGTGCTTTCCGTCAAAATCCCTATGTCGAGCGTATTTTCCTAGGGCTTCGGCCTGCTGTTGTTGCCCTCATCGCCGCCCCAGTGTTCTCCATGGCCAAAAGCGCCCGTGTGAGATGGAGCAATGTATGGATTCCTATTGTCAGCGCACTTTTGATTTGGCTCCTGGGTGTCAACCCCATTCTTGTCGTCCTCGTGGCTGCCGTCGGTGGATATTGCTATGGTATTCTCCGTCTCAAACACCCCTCTAAGAAATGATCTTCCTCGAACTCTTCTATACTTTCCTTTTGATCGGAGCTTTCACTTTTGGCGGTGGATATTCCATGGTGGCTCTTATTCAGGCCGAGGTTGTCGACCATCATCACTGGATGACTGCCACCGAGTTCACCGACCTGCTGGCCGTCAGCCAGATGACCCCGGGTCCGGTGGGTATCAATACGGCTACCTATGCCGGCTACACCTCTGTTCTCTCGGTAGGTTACCCGCAGTGGGCCGCCGTTTTGGGTGCTTTACTAGCCTCGCTTGCTGTCATCATCATACCCGTAACGTTGGTGATGCTCGTGGGACGGTGGCTGATGCTCCACAAAGATCAACCCAGGGTGGCCTCTGTGATGGGCGCACTTCGATTGGCCGTCGTCGGCCTCATCGCCGCGGCAGCGCTCACACTTGCTGTTGATACTTTCGGAAATCTCGCCACCGGTCTTCCTGATTTCAGGGCGGTGGGTATCTTTATCGTCGTCTTCGCCTTATCGCTCCGACGTCGGGTCAGCCCGATTTTCCTTATTTTATTATCTGCATTCGCCGGACTGATCCTTTATTGAGGTATCGCCATCAATACACATTGCCTACCGAGGGGTAAGGGTGGTGTAAGGATGGTGTAAGGATGGTGTATAGATGGTGCTTGTTATGAGTGGCTTAACCTTCGGCTCCGAATTCCATCAAATAGGCCTTGATAAATTCGTCGATGTGGCCGTCCATGACGCCGGCAACATCCGAGGTCTGGTAGCCGGTACGATGGTCCTTCACACGACGGTCGTCCATCACGTAGGAACGTATCTGTGAACCCCACTCAATCTTCTTCTGACTGGCTTTGATCTTTGCCTGTTCTTCCATACGGTGTTTGAGTTCACGGTCGTAGAGCTGCGAGCGTAGCAGTCGCATGGCGTTCTCCTTGTTCTTGGGCTGATCGCGAGTCTCGGTGTTTTCGATAAGGATCTCCTCTTCCTGGCCGGTATAGGGGTCTTTATACTGGTAACGCAGTCGTACGCCACTCTCGACCTTGTTGACATTTTGTCCGCCAGCACCGCCGGATCGGAAGGTGTCCCAGGAGAGACGAGACATGTCGACAACCACCTCGATTGAGTCGTCAATGAGAGGGGTGACGCTGACACTTGTAAAAGAGGTCATTCGTTTGCCTTGGGCGTTGAAGGGACTGACACGAACCAAGCGGTGGACACCGGTCTCGGACTTGAGGTATCCGTAGGCGAAGTCCCCTTCGATTTGGAGGGTACAACTCTTGATTCCCGCTCCGTCACCGTCGAGGCTGTTGCTGATAACCACCTTGTAGCCATGCGTCTCGGCGTAGCGGATATACATGCGCATGAGCATTTCGGCCCAGTCCTGGGCCTCGACACCGCCGGCGCCGGCGTTGATGGAGAGGACGGCATCGAGCCGGTCGCTGTCGTTACGGAGCATGTTTTTGAATTCCAACTCTTCTACCTTCTTCTGCGTGAGGGCAATCTGTGCAAGGAGCTCCTCCTCGGTGGCGTCGCCGGCATCAAAGAATTCCCCCATCACTTCGAGGTCGCCACAGGCGGTGTCGACGTCTTTAAATGCCGTTACCCATGTCTTCTTGCTGTTGATGCCTTTCACCACCTTCTGGGCTTCTTTAGGGTCGTTCCAGAAGTCGGGGGCTTCGGTCTTTTTCTCTTCCTCGGCAATCCAGGTGCTGAGGCTGTCGATATCGAGAAACTTTTTCAATGCGTCCTTGCGCGCAACGAGGTCTTTTATCTGTTCTTGGTTGGTCATAATCTCTTTTGAGGTTTAATGTATGGTGAGGAAGGCCAGGGCAAAGGCCACCACTGAGAGGCCCAGATTGAGCCACGAGAAGTGGTGCTGCTTGTGGTCAAACAGGATGCTGCTGCTCACATGCATCAGCACACCGATGACCAGACCGATAATCATACGCTGCTGTTCTTCGTCGGGTTGCACCACATAGAGGTTGAACAGTGAACCCAACGGCGACATTACACCGAAAAGTACCAGCATCCCCAGCACCGTGATGAACTTTGTTTGTTGGGCGGTCAACAGAGCCACAAGTATCAATGCTACTGGAATATTGTGTATTAAGATGCCGTAGAGCAACCCGCGGTTGACGTTGCCGTCCATCTCCACCAGCGGCATTCCTTCGAGGAAAGCGTGCAAACAGAGGCCGAGCATGAGTCCGACAACCGGGGCACCGGCATCGTGACCCTCTACATGGCCATGCTCGGCGTGGGCCGACAGGGACTCAAGCACTTGCTGTATCAGAAAACCTGCCAGTATGGCAAAGAAGGGACGTGGGTCGATTTCCATTTCGCCGTCCTCTGGAAATATGACATTGATGGATTCTGGAAGCAGATTGAGCACACAGACACCCAGCAGAAAAGCGCCGCCAAATACGGTGATGCCACGCATTACGCCGTCGGGGAGACGTTTCCCCAGGGGGATCAGCGCGGCCCATATGGCCACGCCCAACACTACTGCTATATAGGCTCCTGTCATTCTTCCGGCTCAATAAAACTAAAAAGGGCAAGCTGTTTATATCGCGCCGCTACAACCAAACACCCTTGCTGTATTCCTACCCTGGGGGATTCAATGGGAGCTGGCCGTATAAGACTTGCCCTATAGTTATTACGCTGTCTTGAACTCTCTTTTGCGGGTGCAAAAGTACTACAATTTCGTCATGTGACAAAATAATTTTTTATATATTATTCTATCGGTTTGTGTATCAATGTCTAGTGATCATGGGTCGGTATACTGCCGGAACATCTTTCGGTAGGCTCCGGCACGTGTAAAACACTCCAATCTGTCTCCCTGACACAATAATGATGCTCTTTTGGCGTTACTTGCAGATGATGAAACGATTGACCTTGATATTTATGTTTTTTGCATCGGCACTAGCCGGTGCACAGGACAGTACATATGCCCGCCGTATCATCTGCGACTTGGCGGCACCATCCATGTACGGCCGTGGCATGCAGCACCGTGGCGACTCCATCGCCGCCGAATACCTGCGCTCAGAGTTGAAAAACAACGGGGTGAAACCGCTCTGTAAGAACTATTTTCAGTACTTTACCTTCCCCAAGACGCGCACCAAACCGCCCATCGTCACGGCTGGTTACCAGTCGCAGAATGTCTGTGGCTACATCCCTGGCGAGACAGATACTATGGTGGTCTTCACCGCACACTACGAGCATCTGGGCATGAGTGGCGACACTATCTTCTACGGCGCCCACGACAACGCCAGCGGTACCGCCGCTGTCCTTGACTTATCCACTACCCACCATTCACTACCCACTAAATACACCTACGTCTTCCTTTTCTTCAGCGGCGAGGAGTCGGGTCTCATCGGGTCGCATTATTTCGTCGATAACCCGCTGATAGACCTGAGTAAAGTAAAGCTACTCATCAATATAGACCTCTTTTGCGGCGGTAGCGAGGGCTTGATGGTGGTCAACGCCAACAGCGGCGAGACAGCCCCCTTTGTCGACCGTATGCAGGCCATCAACGACCAACAAAGTCTGACACCCAAAATTGCACGACGCGACAATGCCGCCAACAGCGACCATTACTGGTTCAGTTCGCGGTGTCCGGCCATCTTTCTCTACACCCTTGGAGGCCCCTTCGGTGGCTATCACAGCCCGACCGACACCTGCGACGGCTGCGGATTGGACAACTACCACCGCCTGATGACACTCATTCGTACATTCATTGAACAATTATAAACCACCTAAAACATTACAATTATGGGTATCATTATCACAATTCTCATCGGTGCACTGGCAGGCTTCCTGGCAGGTAAAATCATGAAAGGAGCCGGTTTCGGCTTTTGGATCAACCTCCTTGTCGGTATCGTCGGCGGTTTCATCGGCGGTAACGTCCTGAGTTGGATTGGTGTTGATTGGGGTGGCACCACTTTGGGTAGAATCGTTACCGCCGTCATCGGCGCCGTCATCCTGCTTTGGGTCATCTCTTTGATTAAAAAGAAGTAAGACTACAAACACAAAAAAAAGAAGAGGGCACAAAGCCCTCTTCTTTTTTATCTTAATATTTCCATTGGGTGAAATATGTGGGGGAAATAGTCCTCGATGGTGAGTGTGAGCGTGTCATTGATGATTTCGTAGCGGAACGGGATGTTCTCATCGCCGAATATGGAGCCGGACTCACACCGTCGAAGGTATAAGTCGTCTGGATGGTTCTTGAACCGGACAACTCGTCTTCGAAGATAGCTGTTCGGAAGAGCAGCGCAGTACTGTCGGACATGAATATGAGTTCCTCCTCCCAGTAGGTGTCCTCGAACAGCGTGTTGACCATCTTGCCACTCCATGCGGTGTGGATTAATGATATTTTGCCGTCATTTTCACCTATTTCATCCTTGCCGCAGGCGGCCATCATAGTTGCCGTTACCAGGAGGATGGCGAAAGTTTTGATAAAGTTTCTTTTCATGATGTTTTAGATTTATTTATTGTTGGGAATCATAACAATGCGGAATCCAAGGTCGTCGTCGCTGTAGACAGCGTAATATCCATAACGGGCTGAGATATGGAGGGACTGGTCTTCCGCCTTCCTGGCCCAGGAACCACCACGGAAAAGACGGTGATGCCAGCCATAGTCGGAGCTGAAGGGGTCGGTGACGGCCGTCGAGGAGTAAGGGCTCATCCAGTCGCTGCACCACTCCCAGAGGTTACCACTCATGTCATAGAGTCCCAATGCATTAGGCGCCTTTTGGGCCACGGGATGCGTCGACGAGTCGGAATTGCTCTTGTACCAGGCCACTTCGTCCAGATTGTCCGAGCCGGGGTAAACAGTTTCTACTGCTGGGGCCTTATGTCCACCCCGGGCGGCATATTCCCATTGTGCCTCGGTGGGCAGGGCAAACGAGCGCCCTGTCATCTCTCCTAGACGTTGACAGAATGCCTCAGCGTCCTCGGCCGACACCATTTCCACGGGATAATCGTCGCCCTTGGCGAAACGACTGGGATTCACACCCATAACGGCACGGTAAAGCCCCTGCGTCACGTCGGTCTCACCGATGTAATAGTCTTGGGTCAACGTCACCTGATGGGCAGGCAACTCGTTGCTGGTGGCTAGTGGCACCATGCCGCCCGTAGGGCCCATTGTAAAGGTGCCGGCTTCGACGTGCACCATCTTAAAGCTGGCGTCGCTACCGGGAACGGTGATGGTTACCACCTCGTTGGTGGGTGGCAATGCGGGGCTGTCGTTCTCGCCACAGGCGACAAAAGCCGATAGTGCGAAAAGCACCCAAATGAGATTTGTCTGTTTCATGTCGGATTATATTTGTGGTTTTCTTGCCAATATAATACCCAAAAATCAAGTCAAATTTGACATGGCGGTGAGATTATTTTGTATATACTTGAATATGAGATTGGTAATGTTTAGGAAACGTGCTTTTCAAAAAATGAAAGAAAAATGATTAAAAACATAAAAAAAGTGCCAAAAAACTAGGATTGTAAGCCCTTAATAAACAGCATTATGTAACCACCATGTCTTACTCAACTCTTACTCTTCTCCTACTCATCCATTACTCAACACTTACTTTTGTAGGAGATAATAAAGAGTTGAATAGGATTTGATAAAAATAAAAGCAGTTGATAGGTGTAGTTATACCCAAAACAAGGGGCACGGTGCCGCTGCTTTACATGTACGACACCATTAAAAATAGGGTAGACCCTCCTTGGGGAGAACAGACTGTTCGCGATCGTTGGAACGAGGAATCCAGTACCATTCGTTTACCTTTGTTCTGCGAATTTGTTATTTATTTTTTGGCAGTAAGCTTTTTTTTCGTAATTTTGCAACGCCAAAAGTCGAGTGAGTCATGCTTGTGTCGGGCGTGAAGCGTAAGTGATGATATGTTGTTTTGGTTCAGAGTATTAAATATATATAACATACGGGTATGATGAAACATAAACTACTTTTTATCGTTTTCTTGTTGGGGGCAATGCTTTTCCCCGGGGCGGCAGAAGCCTACGACTTTTCCGCTGTTTCGCCCAGCGGGCACACCTTGTACTATAATCTGAGCAATGGTGTTGCCGTGGTGACCAGCCAGAACAATGATATGTCCCACCCGGCCTACGACACACTGGTTGGCGATGTGGTGATTGCCGACTCTGTCGTCTGCAATGGGGAGACTTATGTGGTGTCGGCCATCGATGAAAAAGCATTCAAAAAATGTGACAGCATCATTACGATTACCATTCCTGCCAGCATTACCTCTATCGGAAACGATGCTTTCATATACTGCAACGGATTGGTAAATACCTATTATTTAGGCACATTGGCCGGGTGGTGTCAAATGCAGTTCGGTAACCAAAATTCCAATCCCGTTAGCCTCTCCCACAACTTGTCCATCGGTGGTGAGGACATTGCCCATTTGGTCATACCGGATAGCGTGACTTCCATCGCCAACTATGCCTTCTATGGCTGCACAGCTCTCACCTCAATCACGCTCCACAATAGTCTGACCTCCATGGGTATATCGGTTTTTTCAGGTTGCACGGGGCTCATTGGCGTCACAATACCCAACGGTATAACAACCATACCCGACGAGGCATTTTTTAACTGCACCGGCCTCACTTCTATCACATTGCCCAACAGTGTGACCTCCATCGGCAACAGTGCCTTTAGTAATTGTTCGAGTCTCACCTCCATTACATTCCCGAGCGGCTTGACAACCACCGGCCCGGCAGCTTTTGCTAACTGTACCAGTCTGACCGATATCACGTTTCCCGACAGTTTGAAAACCATCAGTCAATGGTGTTTTATGTACTGTACCGGTCTGCATTCCATTCGGGTTCCCGATGGTACGACCACCATCGAAGAAGGGGCTTTCTGTGGGTGTGCCGACATTGACACCATTACGATTCCCAATAGTCTAACCTTCTTTGGCGGAGCAGCCTTTCTAGAGTGTGTCCAGTTCAATGTGGTTCGCTATCTGGGTTCTTTGGCCGAGTGGTGTCAAATCCAATTCCAAGACATGCGGGCTAATCCGATCTGGTGTGCAGACCATCTGTATATCGGCGACGAAGAGGTTATTGATATGGTGATACCTGATGGGGTGACCGTCATTGGCAAATATGCCTTTGCGAATTTTAAGCGTATCACCTCGGTCACCATCCCCAGCACCGCAGTCGAGATTAGAATGGGAGCCTTCGATGGGTGCTCAGGCATCACCTCGGTGTCTTTGCCCAACAGCGTGGCTAGCATTGGCGTTGAGTCTTTTCTCAATTGTTCAGGTCTCACATCAATCACTCTTCCTGCCAGCGTGACCAACATTTCAGCCTCCGCCTTCCGGGGGTGCACCGGCCTCACGTCCATCACCATTCCCAACCATGTGGGTTACATTGGTGCTGAGGCATTTGCCGAATGTACGGCTCTTGCCACGGTGGAGTTTAACGCCGACAGTTGTTTCTACGCAGGCTATGGATCCAAAGAGATATTCCGTGGGTGTAACAACCTTACCGCTATTGTTTTCGGAAACAATGTGAAAAACATCCCTGACGACATTTGTCGCAAATGCACCAGCCTTATTACCGTCGTTTTCGGTCGCAGCGTAACTCGTATTGGTTCAAATGCTTTCAGAGGGTGTACAGGATTACAGTACATCTATTCAATGGCGCATGTTCCGCCAGCAATCCAGATAGGTGCCTTCTACTATGTGAACGACCAGTACAATGACGATATTGTGGTGCTTGTTCCCTGTTCGGCAGTCATTGACTATCAGCAGGCTACCGTATGGAATAATTACAGCAACATCCAGGGTTCACAGTATTCCTTCTCGGCCACCTCGAGCAATATCGAATACGGTAGTGTCGACATCATGCAGCATCCCACCTGTAGCGATATGCAGGCGTATGTGCAAGCCAATGCCAATGAGGGCTATCATTTTGTGCGTTGGAGCGACGGCAGTACGGCCAATCCGCGCTATGTGGATGTAGATTGGGATACTGTAATTGTCGCACTATTTGCCGAAGGAGACGTTGGTATCGGCGACATGATGGACGACGGGGTTAATGTTGTGAGCGTTGACGGTCACATTGTCGTGGAGGGTGCCGAAAGTAACACGGTGACACTCTTTGACATTATGGGGCGGCAGTTGGCAGTACGGCACAACGAAGGTTCCCCCATTCGTTTCGATATACCCGCCAACGGTATTTATCTTGTCAAAGTTGGCCCCTACGCTGCCCACCGTGTGGTGGTGGTTCGATAGTATAGTGGGCGGTCATTAACAGAAAGAGCATACCTTCGTGAGGAGGTATGCTCTCTTGTTGTGTGTATGTCGTGCTCAGAGCACCTTGATGAGTTCGACGGTAAATATGAGGGCAGCGTAGGGTGGGATGGAGTTGCCGGCGCCATGTTCGCCGTAGGCAAGGTTGTAGGGGAGGTAGAATTTGTATTTGGCTCCTTCTTTCATGAGTTGTACCCCCTCGGTCCATCCGGCAATGACCTGGTTGAGACCAAACTCGGCGGGCTGATTGCGACGGTAGCTGGAGTCGAAAACTGTGCCGTCGATGAGGGTGCCCTCGTAGTGGCAACGCACTGTATCGTTGGCTTTGGGGTGGCGACCTGTGCCTTCTGTCAGCACTTCGTACTGCAGCCCCGAGGCGGTAGTGACGATGCCAGCGCGCTTCTTGTTTTCGGTCAGGAAGGCTTCACCCTCGGCTTTGGCGGCTTTTTGCTGGCGTTCTTCCAAGTCGGTGAAGAAGTCGTTGAGCACCCGATGAGCCTCTTCGTGATCCATTTGTGCAGGGTGTCCGTGAAGCACATCGGCAATAGCGGCGGCGTAGTCGTCGATATTCAGGCTGTCTTTCAAACCCATTTCTTTCAGCTGATGGCCAATATTATGGCCCAAAGCGTAACTTAATTTATCCATTTTTTTCGATGTTCATTCGTTTTCTGAGGTAGAGGATGGCGTCAATGTTGCGAGGTACCTGTAGGTCGAAGGTACCGCTTTCGATGCCTATGACATGCCCTTCGCGGACAGCCTGCAGACGGTTGTAGGGCTTCATGTTGCAGAAGGCGGCCGAATCTTCACGTCGTACAATGATAAAGTCGGGGTCTTCCTTGATGAGGGCCTCGAGGCTATAGCTCCATCCTTCCATGTTTTCGGCAATGTTGCGACCGCCAGCCATGCGAATAATGTCGTTAATGAAGGTGTTGCCACCCGCGGTGAAGTTGCCACCGGCGCCGAATCCGACGACATAATAGCATGATTTGACGTTGGTTGTCAAGTGCTCCATTTCGAGTTGACTGACTCGATCGTGCAGGAGTGCGTTCAGCGAGTCGGCCTCATCCTCTTTCCCGATCAACTTTCCGATGGCAAGAATGTTGTCGTATAGGGCTTCGAACTTAGGTTTCTCAATCACGCATACCATCGGGGTGCCCATGGCATCCATCTGGTCGGTAACCTTTTTGCCCACCATTGAGCCACAGATGACCAAGTCAGGATCAAGTGAAAGGATGCGCTCGATGTTGAGGTTGCTGATGCCACCGATGGAGGGAATGTCAGAAGCCTCGGGGGGATAGACGCAGAAATCGGTCCGTCCGACGAGTAGACTGTCGGCCCCCAGGGCATAGATAATCTCGGTAACAGCAGGGGAGAGGCTGACCACCCGATGAGGGTGGGCGGGGACAACGACTGTACGACCGTAGTCGTCGGTCACAGTAAGGCTACTTGTCTGCCCGGCTTGATTGTTGGTGTGGCCACATGCAATCAGAAGTACTAGCGACAATAGAGCTATTAGAGTCAATCTTTTCATGTGCCTTAACTACATAAATATCAAGCGTCTTCCATTCCTCCGCAGATGGGGAGGACGACGCTGGTGATGTAAGGGCACATGTCTGAGGCCAGGAACACGCAGGCTTGGGCTACCTCGTCGGCGGTGCCGGGACGTTTCATGGGGATGCGGCTGCACCAGGTGTCCATCAGTTCCTTGGGCACTTCGGCGGTCATTTCGGTCTCCACAAAGCCGGGGCAAATCCCATTGACACGCATATTGCGGGCGGCAAACTCCTTGGCGCAGCGTTTACTGCAGCCGATGATGCCGGCTTTCGAGGCGGCATAGTTGGCCTGGTTGTAGTTACCAGCGATGCCTACCACCGAGCCGATATTGACAATCGAGCCGTGCCCCTGACGCCACATCGAGGGTTGGATGGCCTTGGTCATGCAGAAAACGCTTTTGAGGTTGACTCCTATCACGTGGTCGAACTGTTCCTCGGTCATGCGTTTGACGGCGGCATCGTCGGTGATGCCGGCGTTATTGACCAGGATGTCCACATTGCCGAAGTCGGCAAGCACCTCTTTTACAAAGTTTTGTGCCGATGTATAGTCGGCCACATCGTAGGCATACCCTTTGGCTTTCACGCCCAATCCGTTCAGTTCGGCCTCCACTGATTCCATGGCAGCGTTGCGGGTGCGGCCGCAAAAAGCCACATTGCAACCCTCCTTGGCGAACCGTATAGCAATAGCGTGACCGATGCCGCGGGTGGCACCGGTCACGATTGCAGTCTTATTTTCCAAAAGCATGGTTAGAGCAGCTTGGCAAGTTTGGCGGCGAGGTCGCCCACGCGGGTGCTGTAACCCTTCTCGTTGTCGTACCAGCTGACAATCTTCACGAAGTTGCCGTCCATCACCTGGGTCAGCAGGCTGTCGAAGATGCTGCTGTGGGTG
>JAEEGL011251840.1_pt1 | contig 17598 bp, 9 predicted proteins | sample 9134231 | NCBI WGS metagenome assembly JAEEGL01 (sample SAMN16246548, study PRJNA631951) | gut metagenome | biome: gut microbiome; feature: rumen; material: fiber-attached | host: Bos | place: Iran: Karaj | collected 2018-10 | reverse complement strand
TTTTAGTTCTATGAAGAGAATTGTTACTTTACTGTTATTGGTTTGTTCTGGGATTGGAGCAAAAGCTGCTACTGTTCAGCGATTAGCTGACGGAACTATTTTGCTTACTACACAAAATGAAAATGAATTGGCCAGTCTTAATGACGACCAAAAAAATCTGTTGAAAAGTGCTACTTCTTTGAAAATTAACGGCCCTATCGGTGTTAATGATTTTGTCAAGTTGCGCGATTTTGATTTTAGACCAACGACTTTGGACTTGAGAGGTGCAAAACTTGCTCAATCCACTTTGAACTGCACTTATAAAATCGAAAGTGGTCAGACTATCCAGAGAACTTATTCGAACACATCGACTTCAATGCCACCGATTATCACTGAAAACGGTGTGGAATATAAATTGTTTGAGGCTGATACACCGCAGTCGGATGATTACCGTCTTCCAACAAATTGGCAAGGTTCTTTGCAGACACTTTACCTTCCGGAAGACCCGGATTATAAAATTGTAAGTTGCCGCTTCTGCTATGGGTTCACTCATCTTTCAAATGTGGTTATTCCTGATAATGTGAAGGTGATAGGTCACGGCGCTTTCGGTGAATGTAATGCTTTGAGAAGTGTTGACTTGAATGATGTGGAGTTTTTATGTGAGCAGGCTTTCTATCATCCAGCCATTGAGACTTTGTCTATTCCTGGAACTGTAGTTTATATCGGTAATCAGGCATTTACGGACCCTATTACTGTGGATGGTGTGAAACTTGGTGTGAAAACCCTTATTTTTGAAGCCGCTGAAGACGACCCTAATCATTATATGATTATAAAACAAACTTCTTTCAACAACCAGCGTACAATCACCGACGTATATATTAACACAACATCTCAGTATGTTTGTGAAAACTGGGCCTTCTCAATGGAGATGACTTATGCTCACGGTGACCCTGTTGCAGACTATACCGTTCTCCATTTCCCTTCTTCTGTGGCAGAGCATTATTCAAACTTGAAACACCCTTTGACCATTAATATTGCAAAAGATCCGGCAAGATTCCACAACTGGCTGTTGACGCATTATCAGTTAGCACAGGCGGGAGCAAATACCAGTGGTAATGGTTGGTGGGAGTTCGTGAACACCGGTACTATCGACCCGGGTGACGACCCTGTTCCTGGAAGGAAAGTGCTCAGAACTTATAGTGACTATCACTATGATAGAATCGTGCCAAGAGGTATGAAGGCATATATCGTAACCGGACTGAACGATATAGGAAATGGCTTGTATGAGGTGAATCTCACTCAGTTGATGGTTATTCCAAAACGTACGGGTGTTATCCTTTATGGTGTAGCTAACTCCGAAAATCAGGATCACCAACCTATCATCTCATTGCAGCCGGTTGAAATTGCGAATGGTTATCCGCTCAGACGTGACTATTGGTATAAACTTATAGGAGAGGATGCAACTGTAATGAAGAACTATCTCTGGCCGACCTGTGTGACAGATCAGGCTTCTTATGCGACTGAGATGTTTAACTCATATACGCTGGATGAACAAGGAAATGTTCAGCAGGTGAATGGTGAGTATCAAATGACTACAAAGCCAAGAACTGTGTTGGCCGAAAACACAGAGGCTTTGACCATTAGGCCTTGGGAAGATGTAGACAAGTACGACGATTTAGATTTCCCGAAGTATAAAGAAGAAGGATATAACGTAGATGTTCTTAACGGATTCTATCGTAACTTCTATCTCAATTATTACAGCACAACAACTGTAGCAGATAAGAATCCTGCTGCGACAGACTATATCGGTTTCTTCCGTGTGAAGACTTCTGAGATGAAAAGCGGACACGCATATCTTCGTCTGAAATCTGATGAATTCGAAAATGCTGAGGGTATGGAGGTTGTTGTTAAGCCTGACAAGCAGTATCCTTTCGTATATACTGACATTAGAGGAAATGTAAGTACATATAATATGTATTCTTATCAGGTAGAGTATGACATACAGCAGGGTACTCCTCAGTTGCCAAGCCAATCTCATTTGTGGACCGACGACTTTGACCCTACTGTAACTTGGGAAGACCCTTCAAACTGGGGAAAGCGTCCTGAGGGTTTCTCACTTGGTGTTAAGTTTGTAGGTGAGCCGATTATCGAAGGTGAAAATGGTCAGGCAACTATGATTATCAGCACAAATCAGGATAAGGTGGCTAAAGACCCTTACTACTACACTCTGCAGGGTGTGAAGATTGCTAAGCCTGCAACTCCTGGTATCTATATCCACAATGGTAAGAAGGTTGTGATTAAATAAAAAAAGTATTTGCTATAAAATCAATAAGAATATGAAAAAAAAATTGTATTTGAAGCCTGAAACGCTTATGAGTGATATCGTTATCCGTCACTCAATATTAGACCCGTCTGAGGGAATCGCCACTGGTGGTTTGGCTAAGGATCGTGATGAACTTGATGATGAACTTCAGGAGGAAGCAAGTAAACAAGTAACTAATCAATATTCACTCTGGTAATTATACAATATTTTGACATAAAGTAAGACGGGATGCGCGAGACGCGTGTCCCGTCTTTTTGTTTTTTACCCATCCCTTTCAGAAATGTTTATGATATCTGGTGTTTCATTGTTAACTCTATGGCGTTTTTTTGTACTCCAGTAATCTCCAGAATAATCATAAAGCGAACAAATATTTGCAATTTTGGAAAAATATACGTAATTTTGCGGATATATCTAAAACCTACTTTTTTACTGAGACGAGAAGGCATTCAAAATAACATTGAAAGCCTGTATGCCTCCAACAAAGCCTTAATACTTATGGGAGAAGACACTACAAACCCCCAGAACAGCAAGGTCGTCGTGAATATAGACTACCTTCCTAAAGTGAATTATGCCATGCTGAACAATGGCGTGAAAACTCTTACTTCACTTATTATCCATAATCAAAACAGCCAGGATTGGAACCAATTGAAAATCAGCGTCTTCGGTAATTGTATCAAAGAGAACAGCGCACTCATTGAAAATGTACGTGCGGGTCAGTCCGTGCAAGTGAAGGACTTAGAGGTGGAACCGGATATCCAAGTGCTCGCAAACACAACAGAGGCGGTGCGGACCTCCTTCACCCTCCGCCTGGAAAACCAGGACGCTTTGCTCTTCCAACAGGACTATCCAATCGAATTTATGGCTTATGATGAGTGGGCTGGAGGTGCTGTGATGCCTGAGTATATCGCAGCTTTTGTCGTGCCCAACAATCCTCTTCTTTCGAGAGTGAAACTATTGGCCGCCCAATATCTGGAGAAATGGACTGGCGAGAGTGCGTTCACTGAATATCAAACCCAGAACCGCAACAAGGTACGGTTGCAGGTGGCGGCGCTCTATGAGGCGCTGCGCTCCGAGGGCATTATCTATTCCTCTGTTCCCGCAAGTTTCGAGACACAGGGCCAACGTGTGCGACTGGCCGACAAGGTGTTGACCGATAAGACGGGCAACTGCCTCGACATAAGTCTTTTATTCGCATCTTGCCTGGAAGATGTGGGTATCTATCCTGTCATTATTTTCATGAAGGGACTTGCCATGGTGGGTGCTTGGCTCACACCGATTGTGATGCCGGGAATGGTGAGCGATGATGTAAGTTATCTGCTTAAGGAAACGGCCGATGGTAATGACAATATCGTGCTTGTCGAGACCACCTCCATCACTAATTCTGGAAAAGTCAGTTTTGATGATGCGGTCAGTATGGCCAACCTCAAGCTGCGCGATGAGGACCAGTTCCATTATTTCGTCGATGTCCACCGTTGCCGGTTGGGCAATATAAGGCCGTTGCCACAGCGCGTGATGAAGGATGGTGCCTGGGTGATAGATAATGAGGGAATAGAACATCCTGAGGCAACACAGACAGTGGAACACCGCAATCATTACGAATTGTCACTTGAAAGCAGCGGACAACCGCTTACGAAACAGCAGATATGGGAACGGAAATTGCTCGACTTTACACTGAGAAATAACCTGCTCAATGCGAAAGTCGGAAAGCGGGTTCTTCCCTTCATATCCTTTGAGGTGGAAAGACTGGAAGACCGGCTCCAACAGAATGTGGACTATCAAGTGACTCCGTCTCCAGGACCTAAGATTGATGCCAACGCTGACAAGATGTACGACTCCCGTATGCAAGCATCCGAGTATCAGCAGATTGTGTCAGAACTTATGAGCAGCAACAAAATCGCCTCCTATCTCACTGAGGCTGAGTTGCAGGATGCCATGAAATATTTCTACCGCACTGCCCGTACCGCTCTTGAGGAGAATGGTGCGAACAGTCTTTTCCTTGCGCTTGGAATGTTGAAATGGTTCGAGACTCCTGTCAGTGAACAGCCGCGTTTTGCACCCATCTTGCTATTGCCGGTCGATATCATCCGCAAAAGTGGCAACAAATATGTGATACGAAAACGTGATGAGGACATCATGCTTAACATCACGCTCGTGGAGTTCCTCAAACAGAACTACAACATCAATCTCGACGTGCTCAAGGAACTGCCGATGGACAAGAGCGGAGTGGACGTGCAGCTCATCTTCACCTATTTCCGACGAGCCGTCTTGGAGCAGAAGAAATGGAACGTGTTGGAGGAGTTTCTGCTCGGACTTTTCTCCTTTAACAAGTTTGTGATGTGGAACGACATACATTCCAATGCCGACAAGCTGAAAGAAAACCAAGTGGTGGCTTCGCTGATGGAAAACCACGACAAGCAGGAGAACCCGCCGGAACCAGTGGATGCTGGAAAAGTTGACCGTGAGAGCAAACCGATGGACTTTGCGATTCCCCTTGATGTGGACTCATCCCAGATGGAGGCGATTGTGGAGTCGGGAAGGGGACAGACTTTCATCCTCCACGGACCTCCGGGAACTGGAAAGTCCCAGACTATCACCAATATGATTGCCAATGCGCTTTATCAGGGCAGACGGGTGCTTTTTGTGGCTGAGAAGATGGCTGCCCTCTCTGTAGTGCAGTCTCGTCTGCAAAAAATCGGGCTGGCGCCGTTTTGCCTCGAGCTGCACTCTAACAAGGTGACAAAGAAACATTTCCTCCAACAGATGGAAGAGGTGCTGAACGTGACGAAAATACGCGAGCCTGAGGAGTACGCCAGGAAGTCGGAGGAACTTTTCGCCGAGCGTAAGGAACTGATCAGCTATATGGAGGCGCTCCACAGCAAGCTTCCGTCTGGTTTCAGCCTCTACGAATGTATATCTGAATACCTCATGATTCCACAGCAGGAAATCACCGATGGGCTTCCTGCCTGTGAACAAGTGACGAAAAACCTCATTGATAACTGCCGCGCTATGGTGGAGCAGGCAGATGCCGTCCTCGCTATCGTAGGTCAGCCCGACCGGCATGTGCTCTTTGGACTGGAACCTTCTGACAACCGGATGGAGACCCTCGACGGGCTACAACAGCAGATTTCTGCCCTCCGTGAACAGAATGAACAACTAAAAGGCATGGTGGAGACTCTGAATAACACTGCCTCCTTCGCTCTTTCTCATGAGACCGACCTTACATGGCTTAGGCTTTTTGCTGACTATCTTAAAGCTGAGCAACAGGTGGAAGAACAGCATGACCAGCTTACAGCGTCCTATAATGAGGATGTCGTTCGACTCGATGTGGCAGCCAACCGAAAGGAATGGTCTGACATCCGTTCGAAGTGGTTCCTTCCACGCTATTTCGCCAAGAAAAAATACCTGAAGTCGCTCCAACGCTATGGACAGGTGCTGGAGAACAGTTTGGATTCTCTGTTTCAGAAAGTGGAGGATTACCAGAACGGCAACCGGCAGCTGAAAGAACAGGCCGCTTCTCTTGCTCTCTTTGCTGACGAGCATTGTATCCTCCACGACGAGCGTTTGGATGCATATCGGCGTTATGCCGGCAGCCAGCCACAGGCACGTCGTCAGGCTTTCCTCCGTCATGCAGATGACATAGAGGCACTCAACCAGCAGATGGATAAAGTATTGGAGCGTGTCAACGCCATGATGGCGGTCCGCTACAATCGTTCCGACATCATGACCTGCGCAGACCGATGGCTGTCTGGTTACGGACAGGTACGCGACTGGTATCACTGGGTGGAACTCAAGCAGCGGATGAAGCAACTCGGCCTTCATCCAGCTGTACGTAGGATAGAGCAAGGCGAGAAGACTGTCAACGCCATCCAAGCTTATTTGAAAGGTGTGTTCCACATGCTTATTCGTTACGCCATTGACCAGAACGAGCAGCTCCGCATGTTCAACGGACTGAAGTTCCGCCAGCAGATAGAAAAATACAAGGAAGACACGATGCGTTTTCAGGAATTGAGTAAGGCTGAACTCTACAGCAAGCTCGCTGCTCGTATTCCGTCAGCATCTATTGCATCCGTCGACGGTTCGGAAATCAGTATTCTCAAGCGAAACATCGCAAACGGTGGAAGGGGAACTTCCATCCGTTCCATTATCGACAGCATACCGACGCTGTTGCCACGCCTTTGTCCGTGCATGCTTATGAGCCCGATCAGTGTGGCACAGTTCCTCGACTTGAACAATGAGAAATTCGATATTGTTATCTTTGATGAGGCATCGCAGATGCCCACCAGCGAGGCCGTCGGAGCTATTGCAAGAGGTAAGTCGCTTATCGTTGTGGGTGATAGCAAGCAGATGCCACCGACCAGTTTCTTCCAGACCACACAGGTGAATGAGGAGGAGGCCGACATTGATGACATGGAGAGCATTCTGGATGACTGCATTACGCTCTCACTCTGTGAACACCAGTTGAAATGGCATTACCGCAGCAAGCACGAGAGCCTCATAGCATTCAGTAACTCACAATATTATGGCAATGCGCTATTCACCTTCCCATCAGTGGACGATCGTCAGGCAAAGGTAAGTCTCGTCCCCGTGCAGGGAGTATACGACAAAGGTCATTCCCGAAGCAATGCGGCAGAGGCAAAAGCTATTGTCGATGAGATACTGCGAAGGTTGCAGGACCAGGAACTCTCGCAGTTCAGCATTGGCGTAGTGGCTTTCAGTAAGGTACAGGGTGACCGCATTGAGGACGAACTGACCGATGCGCTCGATCTCCGTCCTGATTTGAAAGAGAAGGCATACAATGTGAATGAGCCGATTTTCATCAAGAACTTGGAAAACGTGCAAGGTGATGAACGTGATGTAATCCTCTTTTCTGTGGGTTATGGAGCCGACAAGACTGGAAAGGTGTCGATGAACTTTGGGCCTCTCAACAACCCTGGTGGAGAGCGGCGTCTGAACGTGGCGGTTTCCCGTGCACGATACGAGATGATTGTTTTTTCCACCATGAAATCCAGCCAGATTGACTTGAAACGAAGCAAGGCAAAGGGAGTGGAAGGATTGAAAAGGTTCCTTGAGTTCGCGGAGACTGGCATTCTTCCTTTCGTTTCCGACACGATGCAAGGCAAGCAGGAGAATGTGGTGGTGGAGCAAATATGCCTAGCCCTTCAGGAACATGGTTATATTACTGATGCATTCGTTGGAAAATCTAACTTCAAGATTGACATAGCCGTTTCTACAAAAGACCATCCCGATGAATATATCCTTGGTATTCTTTGTGACGGACGTAACTACTATGAGACGAAGACCACGCGCGACCGTGAGATTGTGCAGCCCAACGTGCTGAAAATGCTTAACTGGAGAGTTATGCGCGTCTATTCTATCGACTGGTATGAAAACCGGGAACGGGCACTCCAACAGATTCTCGACGAACTGAAAATCGCTGAGCAGGAAGAGGAGGATGACAATGAGAATCCATTGAAGCAGCAGGCAAATACACCGCAACCGGAACCAGACTATTTCATGTTCGACGCTCAACATATTCAACAGTCGGATGCGAGCCTGCCAGAGCAACGCGACCAGAAGATGAAACCCTATGAGGAAGCCAATGTGAGTTACGTGCAGTCTGATAAGTCGCAGTTCCGGCCAGACGACCCGATGTGTAGACAGGTTATACGTGAGATTGTGCGCATAGAGCAGCCGATTACCGAAGCGTATCTGGGTAAACGACTGGCGAAGTGTTTGGGATATAGCTATGCCAGTGTTAATGTCATGAAAGCAATAGAGCTTGCCACGAGATCATTATACCGTGAGACATCACCGGTAGATGGAGAACCTTGCTTCTGGTTGGAGAAGAAATATGCTGACGCCTATTCATTCTATCGTTCTGGTTCGGCACGCTCCATATCCGAGATACCGGCTATTGAGGTTATCAACGCAGTAAAAGAAGTCATCCGGGAGGAGTTCTCCCTGCCGAAGAACCGCATACCGTCGGTCGTTGCAAAAAAACTGGGTTTTGGCAACCTTGGTCCGAAAATCAACGAGACTGTCAACACTGTGCTCAATTGGATGGAACAGTGCGCCATCATCAATATCAATGGTGAGATGGTGTCTATGGGATAAGTAGAAGTCTGATATTTGAGACTTGATGTTCGAAATTGAAACTTAAATAATTAGAGGGGCTGGAATTATCCAGTCCCTCTGACTTTCTTAAGTGGATATTATAGAATCTATATATAGAAATTCTATGGTCCCCGGGTAATATAGACCTCCAGGAATGTTCAAAAATCTACTTATACAAAAAGCGCTTAATATTGCGTTTTGGCGTTTTCTCGAATTCGGTGTCGCGGGATTCAAGTTTGGTCACCTTATAGAAGGAAGGGAGCATACCGTTGACATGCTTGCAGTAGCGTGGCAGTTGGTTGATGAATTCCTCGCGGGTGAGTCCGTGAGTCTTAAGCGTGTCGTCGGAGGTGTATACCAAGCCGATGAGCTGGTCACCACGCTGAACTACCACGCACTCGTCAATCAGCGCGTGAGACATGAACTTCTCCTCAATTTCCTCAGGATAAATATTCTGTCCGTTGGCACCAAGCAACATGTTCTTCTGACGGCCGCGGATGAAGACGTTTCCATCCTTGTCAATGGTGCCGAGGTCACCTGTGTGGAGCCAGCCGTCTGCATCGATAGCGGCTTGAGTGGCTTCCTCGTTCTTGTAGTAGCCCAGCATCACGTTGTCACCACGCACCACAATTTCCCCCTCCACATTTTCAGGGTCGGGACTCATAATACGTAATTCCATGCGGGGAACCACTTGGCCGCAGGAGCGTGGTGCAAACTGTTTGTAATCACGGTAGCAAATGATAGGACCACATTCTGTCATGCCGTATCCTACAGTATAAGGGAACTTGATATAATGTAGGAATTCCTCTACTTCCTGGTTGAAGGCGGCGCCACCTACAATCACTTCGTAGAATTGTCCGCCGAAAAAGTCGGAGATGCGCTGACGGATTTTTCTGTAAATCATACCTTTGACGAATGGCAGCACCATCAGACTCTGAGTTGTGAGTGATTTCAGTTTTGGGAAAACCCGGCTTTGGATGACTTTCTCCACGATGAGCGGAACGCTGATGATGATGTCGGGACGGACGTCTGACAATGCCTTTGCCAGAACACTCGGGCTTGGGGGTTTTGTGAGGAATGTGATATGACCGCCCATACTGAACTCGTATGTGAATTCGAACGAGAATCCGTACATGTGTGCCATCGGTAGAAGTGACAGCACTTTACAACTTTCACGAAGGCCTAATTTTTCATCGGCGAAAGCAATGTTGGACCAGATGCAGCGGTAAGGAAGCATCACGCCCTTGGAGAAACCTGTGGAACCTGATGTGTAGTTAATCATCGCCAGACTGTCCTCTTCGTCGTCGAAGTAACGGACATCTTCCGGACTTAGGTCTATAGACGGGTCTTTCTCCCTTGCCATGGAGATGTCTGCCATTTCGCAGTGCAACAAACGCTGAGTCCCGTCACTGGCAAGGGCCTTCTCAATCTTTCGTCTTACCAACGAACTGGTAAACACTAATTTAGAGTCAGAGTGGTTCAGAACGTTAACTATTTGGTCGCCATGAAAGTCAACCAGTATTGGAACCGCTACTGCACCATAGGTCAGGATGGCAAGATAGCTAACAGCCCAATAACTTGAATTCTTGTCGCAAATAGCGATTTTGTCTCCTTTCATAATTCCTTTCTCCTCAAAATACAGGTGTATTTTTCGGATTTGGTTGGCAAGTTCTTGAAAGGTGAAACTAACGTCTGTGTCGTAGTCGGAAAAGGCGGTTTGGGTCCAGTGTTTACGAATGGAACACTCGAACACATGCATCACCGAGCGGGTATTTTGTATGTAATCCATAGAAAAACCTGTGTTGCGCATTTTATTTTGTTTTGTGCAAAGATACGAATTTATATGAAAAATCAAAAAAATATTCAGTGTTTTTGCGATTAAATTATTAACTTTGTATTGACAAACGCAAATAACACAATTTTTTATGAGAAAAATAATCACTACTATCATTTGCCTGCTGATGATAGGCAATGTTATGGCGCAGGATAAAAACGATGCTATATGGAAAGACATCAATGGAGTCAGGGATGTGACACTTGATTCTCTTGACAAGGCAAACCAGGCTCGTCCTGTCAGCGGTTCATCCCGCAAAGGAGACAATCCGGTGTTGTTCTTGGTGGGAAACTCAACCATGCGAAACGGAACACTCGGCAACGGAAATAATGGACAATGGGGATGGGGGTATTTTGAGCACCTCTTCTTCGACAACAAGCAAATCACTGTAGAGAACCATGCGCTTGGTGGAACCAGTCCACGCACATTCTACAACAAACTCTGGAAACCAGTGTTGGAGGGTGTACGTCCAGGTGACTATGTGGTGTTGGAACTCGGACATAATGACAATGGACCGATTGACGAAAACCGCGCCCGCTCAAGTTATAAGACACCGAAAAGCAATGGAGGACAATACGACAAATATTTGTTGGAGGACTCAACCGTGGTGACCATCAAGGAAACTGGCAATCAGGAGACTGTATACACCTTCGGAGGATATCTCCGCAGATTCGTAAACGAGACTCGCGCGAAGGGCGCTACTCCAATATTGCTCACACTCACACCGCGCAAGGCATACGAGGAAAACGATACGAACAAGGTGGATAGGAAACTCTCTTCTTTCACACCGTGGATCAAGACCATGGCTGAAGAACTGGGCACACCTTTCATCGACCTCAACGACATATCAGCTCTCAAGCTTGAAAAATACGGAAAGCATAAGGCGGCATATCATTTCTTTGGCGACAAAATCCACTCATCTGAGTTCGGGGCAAGGATGAATGCGGCCAGTTTTGCTGAAGGACTCGATGCCTGCCAGCATCCACAGGTGGCGAAGCTTAAGACATTTCTCATCCAAGACAAGGTGCATCCCAAGTCTATCCTCGAAGTACATCCCGATTGGGTGGTGACGAAGGAGAAGAAGGCCACGGGCAAGAAGAAACCCAGAGTTTTCTTGGCTGGAGACTCTACCGGCAAGAATGCTGACAAAGACCCCAACGGCATGTGGGGATGGGGAGCACAGGCCGCAACTATCTTCAATGGTGACAAATGCACTTTCGTCAACTGCGCGAAGGCTGGAAGGTCCACACGTACTTTCCTCGAGGAGGGTAGATGGGACGAAATCTATAACTCACTGGAACCTGGTGACTATGTGCTTATTCAGTTTGGACACAACGACATGAGTGGAATTGATAAGCCTAAATTCCGAGGAGTTATTCCGGTGGCGGAGGACACATGCCACGTCTATAAGATGGAGGATGACGGGCGTTATGAAGTTATCTACTCCTTTGGATGGTATCTGAAGAAATTCATTGAGGATACACGTGAGAAGGGGGCCACACCGATTCTGCTCAGTCTAACCCCACGTAACGAATGGCCAAAAGGAAAGGTGGAGCGCAGAAATGAATTCTACGGAAAGCTTTACCGCCAGGTGGTGGAGGAAACTGGTGTCGACTTCATCGACATCCACAACATTACCGCAGACGCTCTTGATAAGATGGGCAAGGACAAGGCGGCAGCCATGTTTAACCATGACCATACCCACACTTCTCTTGCTGGGGCGCAACTCAACTGCCAGAGTCTGGCCAAGGGACTGAAAGCCATCAAGTCGCCTTTGCGTAAGTGCTTGAAGTAGTTTTGTTGTATCCCGTGGTTTTTCAGTGACTTTATATCTGTTTTTTGATTTTTCTTTAACTTTCAATTCAATAATTAAAATGAAAATAGGTGACAGGGTCCGTTTTCTCAGCGATGTAGGGGGCGGTATCGTAAAAGGATTTCAAAACAACAATAAGGTTGTTCTCGTGGAAGACGAGGACGGTTTCCAGATGCCTGTGCTGGCATCCGATGTGGTGGTAGTCACCACAGACGACTATAACATTGCCAAGGTAGATACTATGGGGCGCCATCAGCAGTCTGCTCAGAAAACCGAGGAAAAACCGAAAACGGCGGAATTGCCGGCTGCTGGTTCTCAAACTTCTCATGAAGATGATGAGGAAACAGACTTGGCTGATAAGAAAATCACCTACAAACCTAAGCCCGTCGAACGTGCAAATGGTGACAAGCTTTCAGTCTACCTTGCTTTTGTACCTGTTAATCCAAAGGAGTTCACGACGACAACCTTTGAAACCTACATTGTCAACGATTGCAATTATTATATCAACTATATATATCTCCAGAAGGAAAACAATGCCTTCTCTATCCGCCAGATGGGAATAGTGGAACCGAATACGAAGGTGTTTGTTGAGGAAATTGAGCACTCCATGCTCAACGAGATTGAGAGAGTTTGCATGCAACTTCTGGCCTACAAGCAAGACCGGCCCTTCTTATTGAAACTACCGATATGTGTGGAGCTGAAAATCGATACGACAAAGTTCTTCAAATATCATACTTTCCGTGAGAGTCTTTTCTTTGAGGAACCTACATTGGAATACGTCCTGGTGAAGGACGACGTACTGCCCACACAGACCCAAGCCTATAAGTTCAACGCGACCGAGATTCAGCAGGCGATGCTGGAGAAGAAAGATGGTGAAAAACTGAATAGCAAACAATCACGTGAGCAGAAAAAACAACGTGTTGCTGCTCCTACAGTCCTTGAGGTAGACTTACACGCCAGCGAATTGCTTTCCACAACGGCCGGAATGTCGTCGGGCGATATCAAGGAATACCAATTGAACGTGTTCCGTAAGACAATGAATGAGCACTTGAAGCATAAAGGTATGAAAATCGTGTTTATTCATGGAAAAGGGGAGGGAGCGTTGCGTAGTGCGATTCTCTACGATCTGAAACGCAAATACCGCAACTGCACTTTCCAGGATGCCTCATTTGAACAGTATGGATTCGGTGCCACCATGGTGATAATACATTAAGGGGTGTTCTGAAAATTAAATGATTTATTCTACATTTAGTAGCATCCCAAAAACAGAATATTAAAGCCTGGAATCAAATTCCAGGCTTTAATATGCGTGTAAGTTTCTCGATAAACAGGTCTGCTTGGTCAATGGTCAGACAGAGTGGCGGAAGCAGTCGCAGAACGTTTGTGCCGGAGCAACCGGTAAAGCAGTGCTCCTCGAACAGCAGACGATTGCGAATTTCCTTATAAGGTATGTCGAGCTCGATACCAATCATCAGTCCACGTCCGCGGATGTCGACAACGTGTGGCAAATGGGCTGCCTTGAGACTTTCCAAGAGGTGAGTGCCAACGATGGCTGCGTTTTTTACGAGGTTTTCTTCTTTCATCACGTCAAGTACGGCGATGGCAGCGGCACAGGCCAGGTGGTTGCCGCCAAATGTAGTGCCAAGCATACCATAGACTGGAGTGAACTTAGGCGAGATGAGCACACCTGCCATCGGGAAACCGTTACCGATGCCTTTGGCTACGGTGATGATGTCTGGGGAGATATCTAAATGCTGATGGGCGAAGAACTTGCCACTGCGACCGTAACCACACTGTATTTCGTCGCAGATGAGTACTGTATTGTGGGCCTCACACAATTTTTGGAGACCATACATGAAGTCCTTGTCTGCCAATCGGATGCCACCTACACCTTGGATGCACTCCACAATGCAGGCACACACGTCACCCTTACTGATTTCCTGCTCCCATGGCGTCAAGTCATTTAAAGGAAGAAAGGTCACATGGTTGTTTGCGTTAATCGGTGCAATGATTTTGGGGTTGTTTGTGGCTTCCACTGCCAAGGAGGTCCGGCCGTGAAAAGCTTTTTCAACTGCAAGTACACGGGTGCGGCCATTATAGAAAGATGACAACTTCAATGCGTTCTCGTTTGCTTCTGCTCCTGAGTTGATGAGAAAGAGCTGGTAGTCCTCGTATCCGCTTAGTCTGCCCAGTTTGTCTGCTACTTCCTGCTGCAGTGGGTTTTTCACGGAATTAGAGTAGAATCCCAGTTTGTTCACCTGTTCGGTGATTTTTTCCACATAGTGAGGATGGGAATGGCCTATGGAAATCACGGCATGGCCGCCATAGAGGTCGAGATATTCCTCGCCTTTGTCATCCCAGACTGTGGCACCCTGACCACGGTCTATAGTGATATCGAATAATGGATATACGTCGAATAATTGCATTGTTCTATTAGTTGAGAGTTTAGAGTTTATCAGACGAGTCTGACATTGATTAGAGTTATAAATCGCTTAAAAAGCGCTTGCTTTCAGCTTGAGTCCTGTAGCCTCGTCGATGCCGAACATGATGTTCATGTTCTGTACCGCTTGTCCGACTGCTCCTTTTAGCAGGTTGTCAATGATGGAGGTGATTACTGCCTTGTTGCCGAACTTGTCCACATGAACAAGAGCCTTGTTTGTGTTCACCACTTGCTTTAGGTCAATGGGCTTGTCTACATAATGAGTGAAGACTGCATCTTTGTAGTAGTCCTTGTACATTGATGCCAGCTGATCGCCATCAGGGTTGGAAGAAGTTCCTTCCTTACCGTTGAATGTGACCACCTCGGTGCAGAAAATACCGCGTGGAAAGTCACCGCGGTAGGGGATGAAGTCCACACTGGCTTCAAGGCTGCCTTGCAGTTCGCAGAGTGTCTGCCGGATTTCGTGAAGGTGCTGATGACAGAACACCTTGTAGGTGCTCATGTTGTTGTTACGCCATGAGAAATGGGTTGTCGCTCCTGGTTTCTGTCCGGCTCCGGTGCTGCCGGTGATAGCATTCACACTGATGTCGTGGGTGAGCAGTCCGGCCTTTGCCAAAGGAAGTAGCCCTAACTGGATGCAGGTAGCGAAGCACCCAGGGTTTGCTAAATGCTGACATGCGGCAATCTGAGTACGGTGGGTTTCTGGCAGACCGTAGATGAAGTCATGTGATGGGGCTGCGATACGGAAATCCTGTGCCAGGTCGATGATTTTTACATTTGCCGGCACTGGATGCTCCTTGAGGAAACTGACGCTTTTGCCGTGACCGAAGCAGAGAAAGATAACATCGACCTGGTCGAATGGCATGTCGGAAGAGAAACGCATCTCTGTTTCGCCGAGCAGACCTCCGTGAACATCACTGACGGGGTTACCTGCGTTACTCTCGCTATGGGCGAATACAATCTCTGCCTCAGGATGGTTCAGTAAAAGACGGATTAGTTCACCGCCTGTATAGCCTGCAGCACCTAATATTCCTATTTTAATCATAAATGGGGGGTTATCTTGTTGGGGCCAGCAGCCAAAGAACTATGTATGCTATGAGCCCCCCTCCGAATCCGAACGCCAGTACGAGGAAAGCAACGCGGACAAGCAGAGAATCTATATTGAAATATTCTGCAATACCACCGCATACTCCTGCGATTTTCTTGTCAGTGGAGGATAAATAAAATTTCTTTTGCATGATTTACAGTTTATTGTTTTCAGTTTTCTAATGCAGGGGGGAAAGCATGCATTCTGAATGGATAAAAAACTGCTTACTGCCAAATATCATCTCTTTTCGTCCGGATGGGCGAGGTAATAGGCGCGGAGAGCAGTGCTCGACACCTTGATGAATCCTTTTGCGTCGTCAGAACTCCAGGCTTTGGCTGTCTCACCATATTCGCCCAGTTTGTTCTTCACAAGGTCGTTTGGTGAGTCCACACCTACAGTTTGGAACATGAGCGGACGAAGCTCAAGGGTAACCTCACCGGTCACATTGCGCTGGCTGCTGGTCAGCATTGCCTCAATGTCTGGCATCACAGGCTCCAGATACTGGCTCTCATGCAGGAACATGCCGTACCAGTTACTTACCTGGTCTTTCCAGTATTGTTGCCATTTCGATAATGTGTATTTTTCCAGGAAACGGTGGGCGCCGATTATCAGCATGGGAGCGGCGGCTTCGAAGCCAACACGGCCCTTTATGCCGATAATGGTGTCACCAACGTGGCAGTCACGGCCAATGCCATAGGCGGCACCGATTTCCTCCACTTTCTTGATGGCGGCTATCTTATCATCAAAGTGCTCACCGTTCACACTGCACAGTTCACCTTTCTCAAACCCCAGTCTCAGCAATTCTGGACCCTCTTTTGTCGGGTGTTTCAAGTAGGCGCTCTCAGGCAGACCCTGGGTGGAATCGAGTATCTCGCCACCGCAGATGCTGGTTCCCCAGATGCCCACGTTGTAGGAGTATTTAAATTTGGCGAAGTCGGCGTTGAAACCATTGGCATTGAGGTAGTCCACCTCTTCCTGACGGCTGAGATTCCGGTCGCGGGTGAGGGTGATAATCTCGATATTCGGACACATCACGAGGAAGGTCATGTCGAAACGAATCTCGTCGTTGCCGGCGCCTGTGGAACCATGAGCAATGGCGGATGCACCGATTTCGTTGGCATAGCGGGCGATGGCGATAGCTTGGAAAATACGCTCTGAGGATACGGAAATGGGGTAACAGTTGTTACGAAGCACATTGCCGTAAACCATGAACTTAAGTGACTTGTCGTAATATTCTTGTGTTACGTCAAGGGTCACGTATTTAGTAGCGCCTAATTTGTAGGCATTCTCCTCATTTGTCTTCAGTTGTTCGTCGCTGAAACCACCTGTGTTGGCGCAGGCGGCATGAACTTCATAACCCATCTCTTTTGCCAGATACATAACGGTGTAGGACGTGTCAAGTCCACCGCTATAGGCAACAACAACTTTTTTCTTCTGTTCCATGTATATGTTTGTTTTTTGATTTTAGGGGTGTTCTAAAAAATATGTCATGATTTTTATCTGGCATCAGACGCGGCAGCTTTCTTCGCCATTTCCACTACTTCTGGTGGAAATTCAACAGGTAGTGGCTCGCCCACATGGTCCTTAGGATCATAGAGCATGGCGGTGCATACGCAGTATTTGCGGCCTGTGCGAGCGAGTATGTCGCAGTTGATGCAGTGAGGGTCTTCTGGTGTGCCGCAACCCGCCCAGAAAGCGTCGTCGTCGGTCAGCTGGGCAAAGGTGACGGGGACATAGCCAAGACGTGTGTTGATTTTCATTACCGCTGCCTGGCTGGTCAGTCCAAATAATTTTGCGTTTGGCCAACGTAGGCGGCTGAGCGTGAATGCTGCTTCCTTGATACGGGTGGCAAGATGGTGGTTGCGGAATTTCTCTACCACAATCAGTCCTGAATTGGCTACATACTGCTTGTTGCCCCAACTCTCGATATAGCAGAAACCGGCAAATTCCTTCTCTTCCCCGGACAGGGCTATGATGGCTTTACGCTCCCGCATTTTCGTGGTAAGAT
>JAEEGL014073341.1_pt1 | contig 17599 bp, 10 predicted proteins | sample 9134231 | NCBI WGS metagenome assembly JAEEGL01 (sample SAMN16246548, study PRJNA631951) | gut metagenome | biome: gut microbiome; feature: rumen; material: fiber-attached | host: Bos | place: Iran: Karaj | collected 2018-10 | reverse complement strand
TTGCAGATGAAGATGGCTTTGGCATGGAGGATAATGACGAAGTAAATATTTCTGCCTATATCGATACTCAATGTCGGGTAGTTGTTAAGTTCCAAGATATGGAGTATAGCGAGAAACGCAAACAGCTACAAGAAGAGGCACTTAAGAGATTATTTGAATACTTTTAGATCACATTACAAGAAAAATGGAAAGATACTCTAAAATAGCAAAACTTATCAATAATGTTGATATTGAGAATTATCCTGCCTACAAAGAATGTGTTAAGGGCGTTGCTGAGATAACGGCATTGGATGAGAATATTATTCCCTTCATATGGGAAGAAATGTTGTCTGCTGTTTTAAATTCTTGCAATATCAAGGTCAAATATGATACCAAACAAACAGTTTCAAATTGGATTGATGCAACATTTATGTGGAATGCAAATGTGTATGCCCCATTAGCAAGAGAAGGCTATTTCCCTTTTCCTGTTTCTGGAGAATATTACGATTTTGGCTTTTCAAGAGAACTCGGCTATTTAGATGGTGTTACAAATCCTTATTTGCGAAGATATATCCTAGCAATTGCATTATTTGAAATTCTTCGATACTATGTTAAAGAAGAAATGCCCAAACCTCGTTATGACCATTGGGGAGGATTGATTAAAAATGAACTATCCTTTGAGGAAGGAGAAATGTGGGAAATTATATTAGGAAATTGGCCTGTCCAAATAGATTGGAACTTTTATGACCTGCAATTTGATGGCAAGAACTTTGTTTTCATTGAAAATAATCAGTCACAACTTAAAGAACTTGTTTTTCCCACTAAGCCCATCCAGAATAGCTATAAAGTGATAGAGAGGGTATATGCAGGAGAATACCCCAGGGATATTGATGATAGGAAAAGCATTGAAAAGATCGAGCAATTCGAAAGGTTTGGTATCACCCACTTTATAGACTTGACAGAAGAAGGTGAGCTGCGTCCTTACGACCAGATGCTTGCATCCCCAATGCAGCATATCAGGTTCCCGATCCAAGACGTTTCGATTCCGGCAAACATAGAATCAGTGAAAGACTTGATTGGACAGATTCATGGAATACTGAATGAAAGTGACAGAAACAGAGTGTATATCCATTGTTGGGGTGGTGTGGGTCGGACAGGAACCATCGTGGGATGTCTGCTTTCTCATCAGCATAACTATGACTACAATGAGACGATGGATGCTATGAAGAAAGCATTCTCCGATTGTCCGAAGTCTGCCTATAGGGAAACACCTGAAACCAAGGAGCAGCGAGATTTCATTGCAAGGTATGCTGCGGAAATGAAGCAGGAGGAACTTGGCCGTCAAGCACTGATGATGTGGAAGATGGGAGCAGGTAATTCTGCGAAGCGGTTCAATGGGGAGAATCCCATTCCCCAAAAGAACAAAGTTGCTACAAAGGATAGCTGGAACATTGAGCCTATGCCCGATAAGCATACCACTATTCCTATGGATGAGAACATTCCGATTGCTGCCATGCGTATCGTGAAGTATGGTCATATACCCGATGCGATGGAAGACCATTGGTTCATGTACTGCGACGAAACGACTATCAGGTATTATCGCAGTTGGACAGGCTTCTGTATCTATGTTGCCAAGTATGAGGACGATGGCGAAACATGCAGAATAACCGAACTGACGGTAAACCGTGAGCCTGAACAGTACACCAGTACAGACAAGGAACATGATGTCGCATTGTTTATGGCTTTGCTGACTGAGGAGTATGGTGGTGATGCAAGTGAGTATTGGAAGAAAGTATTTTGAGCTATACGATAGAAGGATGGTTACTTTCTACTCTCTTGTTAAATAAAGGTATGTGAAACACTGAAAGAGCGTGAATATTGATTTGGATTTATTTTCAGAAATGCTTAGACATGATGAAGAGCGGCGATGGCGCAATTCGCTTCCTCTCGTCATGCAAGGTATGGTTAATGTGTATGGGGGATTCTTTGGAGATAAACTGTCCCAAGACAGCCCCGAAGAGGTGTGGAATGCTCTTCGGAAGTGTGGTATTTCTCAGATTATCGACCTGAGATATGATTACCATTCTGAGAAGTTCCCTGACTGGAATAGAGTGTTGGAATACTTTGGAGTTGTATAATGAGGACAAACAAATGAAATACTTTCAGTTTACAGAAAAGGGACCTCGGGAGAGCAACGAGGACTGCAGCAATGTGGTGGAGATTCCAGGTAAGCGGACATTGTTCGTGGTATGTGACGGCATGGGTGGCCACTCGAATGGCGAGGTAGCCAGTCATATTGTATGTGATGTCTTTTCCTCCTATTGGCGGGAACATCCTGAGGATATAGACTCCGAGCAGAAGATTGTGGATACCGCCAAGATTGCATTTAAGACGCTAGACGAAAGGTCTGGGAGTTCCCGAATGGGAACGACCCTTGTGATGGCCAGTATAGAAGGGCAGATAGCCCACATCGCCCATGCGGGTGACAGCCGTTGCTATGTCATCGACATCAAGGGCAATGTCAAGTATCGGACCATCGATCATATCGACAGCCATTCCTGTATCAGCAGGGCTTTCTTCTCCCGTTATCCAGAAGAAGCCGTTCCTGAAGTTAAGGTCATAGAACTCAGTCCCCTCGACCGTATCCTCCTTTGCACAGACGGTTTGTACAATGCCATTGATGACGAGATTCTGCTCCACAACCTTCAATGCGCCAAAGATGTGGAGCAGGTAGCGGAAAAACACTTAGCCATCTGCCGTGAGAAAGCAACTGACAATTACACCGCCATCATAATCGAAGTGGAGTAAGTAATTGCAACTTTATGTGCTATAGAAGATGGTATCTCCATTACAATTACATAAATCAACCTGGAACTAAAAATGCAGCCAGAAATGACTGCATTTTTAGTGTTTTTACGTTCTTTATCACTCAACCTTTTGTTGATGAGATTTTCATCTTTTCAAAAATACCACTGGACTTTCCACCTTGTTCCCTAGCCGTAATACGCACCTTTTGTGTCATGACAAGCATCAGCCTTCCACGATGTACTCGCCTACGGTCATGGTCTCGCGGTCGAACTGTACACCGACTTTCACCACTTTGCGGCCATCGGTCGAGTAAGGCAGGGCGTAGTTGTGGCTGTTGATCTGGTCGAGAGCCTCTTGGGCGGTGCCGGTGACCTTGAGTTCGAAAACGTAGATGGCTTCTGGCATATCCACCACAAAGTCGGTACGGCCTCCTGCGCACTTGACCTGTGTCTTCGCATAGACATTGAGCATGTTGAAGATGAGCCAGAAGGTATACTCATAAAATCCCTCGTAGTTCTTCACCTCCTCCAGTTTCTTCTTGAATCCCTCCACGTAGGGGATGGCGGCGAGGAAGGCCTTCATTTCGGCCATGGCTAGATGGATGTCGTTTTTCTTCAAGGCAAGCCAGAACTTCACAGCGAAACCCTTCTGCACTTCACTGCTTCGCAGTCCGACATAGACGGGAAGCAAACCTTCGGCAAAACCGACGCGCACTTCTTTGTTGGGGATGCCAAGGTGGAACATCTCCGTTTCGTGGTCATAGTCCTTTATGGTGAGGTAACCGCTTTGGTAGAGCAGTGGCAGGGCAGTTTCAAGGGCTTCTGTGGGACGGTCGAATGAGGTGACGGGCTCGGACAGGTCGTCAAGTTCCGAGACAACGGTCTGAAATTTCCTCAACTGGCGGATGAGGAAGGACGGCGTGCCGCTGTCGAACCAGTAATTATCAATAGATTGGTTGTTGAAGCATTTCAGGAGGCTGAAAGGATTGTAGATGTCAGGGGACTGTCCAGCGAATCGGTAGCCGTCATACTGCAGTTTGAGTTTGGCATGCATCTCCTCGGGCGTACATTCATATTCCTTAGCGAGCATGGCGATGTCGGGCGCCATGTCTGTTTCAAACTCATGCTCTGTGATACCGCAGATGGCGGCATACTTAGGAAGCATGGATATATTGTTGAGGTTGTTGATGGTGGAGAAGATGCTGAGTTGCGAGAACTTGGTGATGCCGGTGATGAAACAGAAGCGAATCATCGCCTCGCAAGCTTTTAGCGGCTGGTAGAACTCCTGCAACACGCGGCGGAACTCGGGAAGCATGGCTTCCTCGTGCAACACGTCCAACAAAGGTGCGTCGTACTCGTCAATGATGACTACCACCTGCTTGCCCGTCTTTTCAAAAGCACGGCGGATTATACCACGTAGCAACTGGCCAGGAGTCTCTTCTGTGTCTTTTTCCCCGTACATACAGACATACGGATCGAGAAGTTCCTTCAACTCTTTACATACATCTTTGGCAGACTCGCGATTCTTGGCTGTGCTCAAATCCACGTGGATGACGGGGTATTGCTTCCATTCTGACTCCAAGTCCATGATTTTCAGTCCCTCGAACAACTCACGCTGCCCTTTGAAATAGGAATCGAGCGTGGTGGTAAGCAGGCTCTTGCCGAACCTGCGGGGGCGACTGAGGAAGACGAAAGGGCTTTCCTTGATCATCTGCCACATCAAGTCGGTCTTGTCGATATAGACATAGTTCTCCTTGCGGATCCTTTCGAAGGTATGTATTCCTACTGGATATTTTCTTGTCATCGTTCCCATCGTGATTGGTTTTCATGATGCAAATATACGCATTTGAAGATAATTATTCAAATGTAAAGGTGTTTTTTCAATGTTAAATTGTTTCTGGTGCTCATTCCCACCTTGTCCCCTTGCCGTGATTCGCACCGTTTGCATGGGTGACTGTTGCACTCCGTACTTCACGCTTTTTACCTTGCGAAGATAGAGGCATCGGCTCTGGATGCAAGCACCGGGGCTGAAACCCGCTATTCCCGCACCTTTTTGGCGGCAGCCTTCCGCAGATTGCAGACTGCGCTTACAATCTGGGTATTCCGCCAATAAGCCTTGGAATTGCTTGCATACTGCGTGCCTCTGATGCCTCTTTACAGCTTGCAAGTAAAAAGGCTATACGGCGATGCAAAAGTCGATGTAAAAAAAAGTGCGCACACGGGGAACAAGGAATCTGTAAAAAGGCTACCAGCTCAGTCAAGCCGATATAAAACCCAGCAACCAGACCAACACACCCCGACAAAGCACAGGAATCATCCAACAACCAAAACCAAGGAAACGGCAGACCAACCAACTGCCACAAAACAACAACATTATGATTTTCACACACGCTATCGGACGTATCGGCAAGGATGCCGAAGTCATCAACGGAAACAAGGGGAGTTTCATCAGTGTCAACATCGCAGTTGACGACTATTTCAAAGGGCAGAACACCACCACATGGGTTCGGGTACGCAGTTCACGCAACAACCATGTGAACCTCGCCAAGCATCTGACCAAGGGCAGGATGGTACTCGTGGAGGGTACATTGGGTACACCAACCACTTGGCAGGACAAGTCTGGTGAGGAGCATGTGCAGCTCTACATCAATGCCGACTCCATCCAGTTCGTCAGCGCAGGACGCAAGAAGGACGGGCAGACAGTGGATGAGCAGGCTGAGAACAGTGTCACTGTGGAGTCCAAGCAAGAGGTGCCGGCGGCTCCCAAGGACAGCGAGAAGGATCTGCCATTCTAATTGGCGCATGTCGGACAATTCACCATCAAAGACTATGAGAAGGGCAAGGCTTCACAGACCCTACAGAGGGTATAGGTACATCCTCGTCGATGTGGACAGCATCACAGGCGGATGGCACGGCTATCAGTACAGGTGCGTCATCGAGGGTAGCGGAGCGGAAATCTCCTGCTATGAGGATGAGTTCGAGTATGTGGACTGAACAAAAACAAAAAATTAGGTAACGGGGCGGCTGACCACCGCCCCACAAATAACACAAGAGGATGAAAACTGAAGAAATTTTAGAGCAACTGATGGAGCAATACTATTCGCTCAGTGAATACAAAGGGACAGCGTTAGAGGTGAAGCAAGAGGAGTTCATCAAAGAAGTGGTTAATCAATACGATATGATAGCCATCGGTACACTCTATATGATGGGGATGCCCATAGGAGTGGACAGTGTTTACTATGACCGAAAAGAGAGAAAAGTGATGTTGCATATCTCCAGCGAGGAAATGGAGGGTGACATCATCTTTGCATCCTTGCAACCAGACATGCAAGAAGAGGTGATAAAAATGGTGGTCAAGGAAATGAAATGGATTCATGACATGGGGCTGGATGAGGAATCCACTTTCTTTGACATGGAGATAGCAGGACATGACATCAAATGCAGAAGCGTCTATGTGAAAGAACTGGATGAAGAGGTGATGGTGACGACAGAGGAAGTCTATTCAACATACATCAAGGAGGGTGATGCCACCGACAACCAGTTCTACTGCTATGTGCCGTCCGACCAATTCCGGTACCTCAACGACCATGAGTTAGAGTCTTACATCAATGAGAATTACTAAAGCAGAGTAGGGGAGTCCCTAACTTTTCTGTCAAGATGAAAATCTAAAAAAGACTAAGCATTTCTTTAAAGTAATACTTTAACTAATCATTGTAATAAACCTATATTATGACTGTTATAATTATACAAATAAAATCTGATTTAATTGAAAAAGAACGGATTTTAGACTTGAGATGTGGTTGAAGAGTGATTAGATGAAGGCTATAGCTGGATACGGCATGAAGATACGATTTTGTGCATTTTTCATCAGAATAGTTTGGCTTTTCATTAAAGAATTGCTACTTTTGCAAAACAGAGGCAAAGGGGTGGCTGCGCACCCTCAGCGGGAGATTCTCTTCACTCCTGAAATCTTGCCAAGAGTAAGCATACGCAGTTCTTACGAATCATGTTTCAAGTCTTAGCCGAACAACCAACTAAAAAACATGGAACCATGATTGACAGTACACCACCAAAGGTCATCGCCAATGCGATGTACACTACTACCGAAGCCTGCCGACTTCTCGGAATCCATCGGAATTCCCTACGGCAGTATGTCCAACGAGCCCTGATTCATCCTTTATCAGACAAGATCTCGGGGCGTAATCTCTTCGAAGGACGGGAACTGACCCGTTTCTGGTTCTCGCGTTTCCAGAGCGCTTAAATTCTATTCAACCAAGGGGCGGCTGCACGCCCTCAGCGTGAGGACACATGTCACTCATGAAATGCTGACTAAGGCATATGCAGCATCAATATTCAGTGCTTAAACAAGGCCAACAAGGAAGGGTACTGATTTGCAGACCGAGACCGTCAGGCGTGATTTGTCCAGCCTCTGCAGTAAAGCTTCCAAAACCATGACGATGCTTCCATTCAAGGATGGCTCTTCCCAATAATGCAAATTTGATGCAAATAAAATTCTTTGACAGAAATTGAGACCACTGCAAATGTTTGTGTTTCAATAGGATATAGAAGATTTTGTCTCAAAAAAGACTACCACCTGGGGGGCGTGTGGTCGCCAGTTCGAGTCTGGTCTTCCCGACCAAGAGACAAGGGGTAGCGAAGCGTTCGTTACCCATTGTGTTTTAAGGACTTACGCATCTTGTCTTCTTCCGTTTGAATCCTATTTTACATAGATTTACCCTACGTTTCCTTTTCCACGATTACCTCATAGAAATCAGCAATGAAGAAATGAGAGTTATACATAATAACTCTATAGTCAGACGGTATAATAGAATAAACAATATGCACAAAAACGCCATTAACCAACTTACTCTTAGGAGATATATAATGCAACAATGGGGGCAGACACCTTTCTTGGATGCCGTTGATAGATTATTAGCTTGAACTATGCCATGGCGAGAAAAGGTCGGATGAAATCCAACCTAAAGATTCAAACCAACCGCCTCCAGCGCGAAGTACGTAACCCAATCTTGATTGTTAATTTTTGAACGGGGAATTTTTAGAAGACCTCTTAATAGAGACGGGGGCTTGCAGTGCACTGCAAGCCCCCGTTTAACTAACAAATCTTATAAGAACTTATTTCACAACGACTTTTGTGCCGTTGATGATATAAATACCTTTTTTGGTCAGACTGCTGAGGTTTCCTCTTCCAACGAAGCGGCCGTCGATGGTGTAGATGTCGCCTGTGCGGGCAACATTGTGGAGAACGTCCTGGATGGCATCCACTCCGTCAGCATTGATGGTATAGCTGACTGTCAGACGGTCGTTGAAGGTTTCCTCGCCATTGACAATCCATGCCATACCGTCGGTCACGGTTGCGCTGGGGCTCTTGGTCACGGATGGCTTGTTGTTGGAGAAGGTGATAACACCCTTACCTACGGTCTTCTGATAGAATGTCCCCTTCAATAATCCACCGTCGATGGGCTGGGGCACAATATCGTAGCCGTGAGTGAACTGCAGGTATTCTGCGTCATCGGCTTCAGGGTCGTACTCTCCTTCAGTGATGAAGATGAACGGACGACCTGCTTCCACTTCCTTGAGCGGAACCAAAGTGAGGCTGATGCCATTGTCGGTCTGCTCGGCTTTGTCCACGCCAAACATGCCTTCTTCTCCCTTGATGGTGGTGGGGAAACAATAGGTGGTCACGGTGCCTGGCTTGGCAAGAATTTGGAATTCTGTACCATCGTAGTCAGCAGCTACATCGCCTGCTTCTTCCACGAAGAAACTACCGCGACGGCCGTCGGTATTGCCCCAGCCAGCCCAGGTCTGAACCACATTGAGTGCGCGGGCGGCATGTAATGCCTCAAGGTTTTGGCCTTCGAGGTTTTTAATGGCGAAGTAGTTCTGTCCGTAACCTGCAATACCTTGAGTGAAGAGTGATGGGGCAGGGCTCAGACGGATGAAGCGAACGTCAGAACCGGATGTCGGTCGCATCAGGAACAGACCGGTGGCCTTGTTCTGGATGGCGTAAGCGCTGTCACCCACGCTGATGAAGCGGAAGAGTGAGAGGTCTTCGTCTTCAATGTCGGTCTCATTGTCAAGATAGAGATAGTTGTCCATGGCAACATCGTCGCCAATCTGGAACACCACGGTGTTCACTCCGTTCTCGCTGACGCAATCTGCCACTGTGATGTACTTGCCGAAGAGAGACTCGTTGGTGACTGTTCCGTCGTCATTGGTTGTCTCCTCGTTGCCGTCAGTTGGCCAACCATGCTCGGCGTATTCGTCCTCGGTGCCGACGCGGAAGCGATACCACTTGCCTGGCTCAACTGGAATCACTGCGTTGTCCAAAGCTTCGGCCTTGGCCTGCAGGTCTTCGATGAACGCATTGTTCTTCGACTTCACATACACACCTGCCACGTCGTATTTCTTGGCATCTGAGATGGCTTTTTCCAGTGCCTCGGCGGTTGTTCCGTCAGGCCAGAAACCTGGGTTAGTGCCGATGGCGACAAGTTCTGTCTTACCTTCCACGCTTGCAATCACCTGTCGAAGTTCAGACGGATCCACGAACTCAGCCTTGAAGGCCTCGTAAGCAGCTGTGAGTTTGTCAACATCTGCCTGTGTCAGCTTGTCGTCAGCAATCTCGGCCTGTTCATTATAGACTTTCTCCAAATCCACGGCCACCTGTCCCATCATGCTGTACTGGGAGTTGGGGTTCTCGTGGTCCTGATAGAGTTGGAACTCTGCCATGTAGAAGAAAGCGGCGTTGCTGTTCTGCTTCTCGCAGTAGAAGCGCAAGTACTTGTAGCCCTTGGTGTCGAACGGTTGGGTTGTGATGGTTTCGGTGTCGGAACCGAATGGAGTCTCGAGCTCGGCGAGGAGCTCAAGGTCGTTCTGAACGAGGAGGTCGTTGTTGGTGTTGGTGCCGTAAACGCTCCAGAGGATAATCTGGTTGTTGTTGAAACCATGACGACGGTGGAAAGACATGGTGATGGGCTCTGTCAGTGGCTCAAGAAGTTCCACCTGGAGGTAGTGCTTAGACTCGGCGTGAGATTCGTTATGCCAGTCGCTGTGCCAGAAATTGCCTTCGTTTCCATCGATGAGCACACCGAGGTTCTGGCCTTCGTCTCTGTCGGAGAAGGGGCTGGAGAGCTGGTCAACAGACTTGATCAAAGCCACGTGCTCAACGTCTTTTGCGGCTGCGAGTGCCTGTCCAACCTCAGCGTACAGATTCTTGTAGTCTTCCAACCACAGTTCGCGCTCGCGCAAGGGCTGCCAAGCTGCGATAACCGCTTCAGCATCGCCTTCGCTCACATTCTCAAAATACCATTCAGAGCCGCGAGGTCCAACGCTTGCGTCGAATGTGCTGTACCAGCCAACAATATGGCCACCGACACCCACTCCGTTCTCATGTTTGTCTTGATGCAGGTACAGGCCGTCGGCGGCGTTCTGTGTAGATACGCTGATGTTGACGTAAGTGATGCTATTGACAGTGGCCACAGGGTCAAACACCATCTTGTTCTCGCTCTCTGCGCTCATCTCCAGGTTGGCGCTGCGTGCCACATTGTTGAAGCGAACGTTGTACATCATGCTCTCAATGTCGTAGGTGGCGTCGCCGTTGTCGGTAATCTTGAACAGGGAGCTGATATTGCCCAGGGTCTCGTTCTCCGCATCGGGAGTGCCCCATGTCGCCATGGTCTTTCCGTTTTCCTTCTCGACCATGAGATACTTGTCGCGAGCCACCAAGTCGGTGATCTCATTGCCGTCTTCATCATAATCGATGACTATACGGTTCATATAATCCATACCTGTGCGGATGCGATAGTAACCGGATGCCAAGATGTAAGGAACCTTCGATGCCAGCATAGCCTGGTAAGCAGCCTCGCAGGCGTCGATCAATGCTTGTGCACTTTCCTTCGTCAGATTTTTCCTGGCCTCGTCAGACAGCCCGTCGAAGTCCAGGCCGAAGATGGCATTTTGGAAAGCAGCCACCTCGTCTTTACCGTATTGACCTGGTTCAGTGCCTGGGGGATAGGAGTCATACATGGGAAAGTACTTGTCGAAAGCGTCCATCAGCATATTCTTGGCGGCTTCCAATTCCTCGAGCGACTTCAAAGGATAGAGTTGGAAACGGCCAACGTGGAAATAGCCGCGGGAACCATAGCCACCGCCACCAGTCTGTGCTTCAGAATAGAAACGCAAGTACTTGTAGTGGGCGGGAGAGAAAGGTGTGGAAATGAGGGTTTCTGTCTGACTGCCAAAGGGAGTGAGGATATAGGCCAGTTCCTCGCATTGGTCTTTCTCTGCCTCTGGGTCGTTGGTACCACGCACGCTCCATTCTGTGGTCTGGTCGTTCTGGGCATCACGACGGGTGTAAACGAACACAATCTCATTGGGAAGTGTCTCAGGAGAAATCATCTCCACCTGGAAGTAATGGGTTCCTGGTGTTGCGTTGTTGTGGTGCCAGTCACTGTGCCAGAAGTCATGGTTTGGGAAACCATTCTCCACGGCTTCTGAAGTGCGGCCCAGCAAGGCGTAGAAATTACCCTCTCCACCTTCGTTGAGGAAGTCGGAATAGGGACTGCTGAATTGCCAGACATCTTGGATCAGAGGATTGTCGTAGTCTGGTTCGCTGTCATAGTCGTTCTGGGCCGACATTCTCGTCATGCCCAACAAGCCAACGAAGCAAGCTAAAAGTAGATAAACCTTCTTCATAATTGATTGTTTTGGTAAATATTATAGGTAAAATTGAAGTTTTGAGTGAATAAATAAGTAACCATTAAACCAGGCCTTTGATGAAGTCGGCCATCATGGTGTCGTGCCGTCGCACATCGCGGTAGAGTGCCAGTTGGTTGCGTGTTCGGTCCAGATTGTGGGTCGGGTACTTTATTTTGTAGTAGGTGTCGCCGTTCAGATAGTCGGTCAGGAATCGCGCGCATTGCATGAAGGGGAATAAAGCCACAGCATAAGGCAGTAACTCCACTTCGAGCTGGGTGAGGAATGCTCGGGCCGACTCTAAATACCCTTTGGTGAAGGCCTTGAAAATATCTTCGTTGAATCCCACGTGTGATAGGTCGGGGTCGTCCTCGGCTGTGAAATTGGCTCCAGTGCGGAGGAAGTCGCCGTAGTCGGAGAAGACGAAAGATGGCATCACAGTGTCGAGGTCGATGACGCACAACACCTGCCCCTTTTGGTCGAACAGCATATTGTTCACTTTTGTGTCGCAGTGGCAGATGCGTTTGGGTAGCTGTCCGTTGCGATGTAGCCGTTCGGCTTGGCACATCTCATCAGCATCCCGTTCCAGCTCCACGACCACATCGGCCACCTCGCCCAGTCGGCCGGAGGCATTGCGCTCCACAGATTCGCGTAGTTGGCGCATGCGCAGTTCCATGTTGTGGAAGTCGGGGATGGTCTCGCCCAGTTGCTGCGGTACGTCCACCAGCATTTTCTCGAAGTTGCCGAAAGCCTTTCCGCAGTCATAGGCACTGTCGGGTGTCACGTCTTCTCGGGTGACGGAGTCGGCGATGAAGACCATCATGCGCCAGTATTGGTCATTGGTGTCGCGGTAGTAGGTCTTGCTGTCGGATGTCTTGACGAACTCCAGCACTCGTCGGTTGATGTCGGTGGCTCCGCAGGCTTCCAGTTTGTGGCGTATATGTGCTGTCACCACCTCGATGTTGTGTTGCAGCAGGTCCACGTCTTGGAAGATGGCGTTGTTGATGCGCTGCAGCACGTAGTCGGGTGTTTCATCGCTTTCGGTGGTCACTCGGAAGGTGTCGTTGATGAGTCCGTTGCCTATAGGCTTCACTTCCATGACTGTTCCGGCGATTTTGAATTGTGCCAAAATGTTGGCTGTGTCAGAAGGAGTCATATTGAACCTTTTTGCGTTTTTCCTTGTTCTCTTTCTTAGATGCTTTCGCCCAGTATTTTGCGCCTTTGGCTTTCAGTTGCTCAGTAAAGGCTTGAGCGGCAGCTCGTGTGGCGGCCTCAGTCTCGGGCGAGGCTACGGCATGTCGGTACCCCTGTGTCTTGTTCCACTCGCCTCGGGTGAAATCAGGGACCTGAACGGGCAAGTTACCATTGTCCATTGAGATACTGCCCAGTTCGGCCAGACAGCACCATTCGGCCAGGTCATAGACATCGATGTCGAGTGGTAGTCCGTTCTGCAGGCAATAGACCAGTCTGGAGTCCATGATGAAATCCATTCCTCCGTGGCCTCCCACTTCCTTGGCCTCTTCGCCATATCGGGTGATGATTGGTGAGGTATAGGACTTCAGGAGTGTCTCTGTGTCCTCTTTGCTTAGGTAGCTGTGTCCTGTGTAGTTTTTGCTGGGGTTGACTCCGGCTTTCTTCATCATATCGGAAGTCAGGGCATATCCCTCATTGGGATACTTGTTTACAAACCCTTGTGTGCCAGTGAGTTGGTACATACGGTTGTAGGGTTGTGGGGTCATCACGTTGTGGTGAATCTCGATGACCTTGCCTTTCTCGGTCGAGATGAGTGTGGTGGTGTGGTCTCCGTTCTTGAAATCAGAGTAGTCCTTGCCAGTGCGCGCTTCGGCGAACGCCTTGCCGTTGAAGGAGTGGGTGTCCATCGCCACGAGAGTCTTCATTCGGTCGCCGCGGTGAATATTCAGTACTTGCGCAACAGGTCCGAGACCGTGAGTGGGGTAGAGGTCGCCACGGAACTTGCTGTTATAGTCGAGGCGCCATCCCAGTTTGTCGTCATCTCCGCGCTTCCAGTATTCGTCCCAGAAAGGCGACAATTCGTGGCGGTAGGCTCCTTGCACATAGATGACTTCGCCCAAAAGTCCTTTCTGGGCCATGTTCAGTGCGTTGAGTTCGAAGAAGTCGTAGCAGCAGTTCTCGAGCATCATCACGTGCAGGCGTTTGCTCTCGCTCAGGTTGATGAGTGACCAGATCTCGGTCATGTTCATTGCCGATGGCACCTCGATGGCCACGTGATGTCCGTTCTCCAAGGCGGCTGAAGCCACAGGAAAGTGGTGGAGCCAGTCGGCGGCGATGTACACGAGGTCGATGTCGGTGCGGCGGCAGAGATCCTTATAGCCGTATTCACCGTAGTAGATGTCGGCGGCAGGCATCGACGCCTTCCTCAAGGTTTCTTGGCATGCTTCGGCGCGTTCACGCACATAGTCGCACAGTGCCTTCACCTCAATGCCTGGGATATGGGTCCAGCGCTCAACGGCGTCAGGGCCTCGCATGCCCAGTCCCACAAACGCCACTCTGACGACTGGCAGTTTTTCCACAGTGAGTCCCAGGGCAGACTTTTGTCCGATGGGTCGCTCTGGCACTTCGGTGACAATCGTACCATTCTTGATGGTGTAGGGCCAATTGAACTGGGCAGACAAACTTGCTGGCAACAACAGGATGGCTGCCAATATACAAGCGATGAATATGCGATGTTTCATAATGATGTGTGATTTGGTTTCTAAATGCAAATTTACTTAATCGATGTTAAAAAAACAATTTTCCCCATTTTTTTAAGGATAAAAAGATCGTTCGGGCTTGTTTTTCCCGAAAAAAACAGCCCGATGTATGGTAATGCAGAAAAAAAGGATGTGCAATCCTTTCGTTTTCTGCTTTGTTTGTGTTATTTTTGCGAAAGGAACCGCAAAAACACAATAAATCAAATGGAGAGATTATTATTCACCGTGCTGATGCTTCTGTATCAACTTTCGTCAATGGCTCAGACCACTCTCTTTCACACAGGCGACGAGACGGGTTACCCCTATCGCATTCCCGCTATAGCGACAGCCAAGAACGGTGACGTGATAGCCCTCACCGACATCCGCCCTTGCGGTATGGACATAGGTTACGGGCATGTTAACATCCTTCAGCGGGTGTCGAAAGACAACGGACAGACGTGGGGGCCGATAGAGACCGTGCTTGAAGGTTCGGGACAAGGATCTGACTGCGGCTATGGCGACGCATGTCTTGTAGCCGACCGCACTCACGATGAGTTACTGTTGGTCTGCTGTTCTGGCAACGTCCCTTACTGGCAGTCCAAGATAGGGAAAAGCCAGCGCATTGTAGCCACCCACGCCCATCTGGACAAGCAGAGCGGCGTGTGGGTATGGAACACGCCCCCCATCGACCACACTGCTCACGTGTTCGAGGAATTGCTGGGTAATCGCGCCAACGGCCTCTTTATGGGCAGCGGTCGTATTTGCCAGTCGCGGAAAGTGAAAAAGGGCAAGTACTATCGCGTCTATGGCGGTCTTTGCACTCACATCGGCAATTTCGTGATTTACAGCGATGACTTCGGACGCAGTTGGCATGTGCTGGGTTCTCCCACAACGAGTCCCATCCCCAAGGGCGATGAGCCCAAATGCGAGGAATTGCCAGATGGGTCGGTGCTGTTGAGCAGCCGAAAGGCCTATGGACGTTACTTCAACATTTTCCGTTATACCGACGTGAAGCAAGGTAACGGCCACTGGGGCATTCCCTTTGCCTCCGATGAGATGGAAGGCGGCATCAAGAATGAAAGCAGCGCCACCAACGGGGAGGTCATGCTGGTAGATGCGATACGGAAATCAGACGGGCGTCGGACCTGCGTGGCACTTCAGAGCATTCCAGCCGGACCAGGGCGCCAGAATGTCACCATCTACTGGAAAGAACTCCGACAAGAAGAAGATTGGAGCACCCCCCTGCGATTCGCCCGTAACTGGGGAGGCTCCTACCAAGTGAGCCACACCGGCTCCGCCTACTCGACCATGACCCTTCAGAAAGACAAGGCCATCGGGTTCTTTTATGAGGAAGAGCCCGAATTCTACCAGATGATTTACCGTCGGCTGACGCTTGAGGAAATCACCGACGGCAGATATTCCATCAAGTAAGCCGTTTTCCCCGACTTATCCCGAATCAGGGTATTTGAAAACCGACACGGTACTATTACCTAACTCCAAGACAACAAAGACGATGAGACGCAACCACTTTATTCCACTGCTGCTGACCATGTGCCTTCAAGTCCATGCCCAGTTAGAAGGTTTCTACTATGGCAATATACCCGAACCCACAGGATGGGAATGGCAAAGCCCAGACTCCTTAGGCTACAACAAACTGCCTCCCCATGCCTGGTTCTTCAACTTTGAAAGCGTCGAAGCCGCCCGCAAGATATTGCCCGAGTACAGCCATTATTGGCTGAGTCTGGACGGAGAATGGTTTTTCCACTGGTCGCCCAATCCTGCGGAAAGGCCCGCAGTCTTCTACCATCCCGAATTCGACACGACGGGATGGGCCAAAGTGGAAGTGCCGATGAATTGGAATGTCGCCGGCCTCGAGAAGGATGGTACGATGAAGTACGGCAAACCGATTTACACCAACCAGCGCGTGATTTTCCAGCACACGGTTCGTCCCGATGACTGGCGTGGCGGCGTGATGCGCACACCGCCTACGGGCTGGGCCACCTATCAAGCCCGCAACGAGGTAGGTTCGTATCGCCGCACTTTCAACTTGCCAGCCGATTGGAAGGGCATGCAGGTGCTGATCAATTTCGACGGTGTGGATTCGTTCTTCTACCTCTACATCAACGGCCGATACGTGGGATTCTCGAAGAACTCGCGCAACACAGCCTCTTTCGACATCACCCCCTATCTTCGCAAAGGTGAGAATCTGGTGGCCGTAGAGGTTTACCGCAACAGCGACGGCTCCATGCTCGAAGCCCAAGACATGTTCCGCCTTCCTGGCATTTTCCGTACGGTAGCACTACAGGCCAAGCCCAGGGTTCAAGTGGAGAATGTGATGGTTGACGCCACATTCTCGGATGCCGCTCTGACCCAAGCAGTGATGCACATGCAGACCCGTCTGAAAAACCTCGATGGCAAATCCCTTAAGGGCTACTCGCTCACTTACACCCTGTTTGAAAACGAACTCTACAGCGACAGAAACCACCCCCTGGCCCATGCGGAATGGACTCAGCGCTTGACGTGCAGCACTTCATGCCACACCAGCGATGAAAGATTGAATATAGGGACAAACGTGAAGAAGTGGAGCGCGGAAGCTCCCTGGATGTACACGCTCGTGGGCCAACTCAAAGACAAGAAAGGGCGCGTGGTAGAGACCTTTTCCACTGCAGTTGGTTTCCGAAAAGTGGAAATCCGGGAGACAAAAGCCGAAGATGACGAGTTCGGTCATGCTGGTCGCTACTTTTACCTCAACAACCGTCCCATCAAGACCAAGGGCGTGAACCGCCACGAGACGAACCCCGACAGAGGACATGCCATCACACCTGAGCAAATGGAAAAAGAAGTCATGCTCATGAAGCGAGGCAACATCAACCACGTTCGTAATTCCCACTATTGCAACTCCCCCTATTGGTATTACCTCTGCAACCGCTACGGTATCTACTTGGAAGACGAGGCCAACATCGAGAGCCATGAGTATTACTACGGCGACGCCTCCCTCTCTCACCCCGCCCAATGGCGAAAAGCCCATGTGGCACGCAATATCGAGATGGTGATGCAACACTACAATCACCCGAGCATCATCATCTGGAGTCTGGGCAATGAGGCCGGTCCCGGCAAGAACTTCGTCGCAGCCTACGATACAATCAAGGGTATAGACTCGACCGGACGCCCAGTGCAGTACGAACGCAACAACAGTATCGTTGATATGGGTTCAGACCAATATCCAGCAGTGGCAACAGTCAGAGCGCGCGCCACAGGCAAGACCGGAGAGAAATTCCCCTTCCACATCAGCGAGTATGCCCACTCGATGGGCAATGCTGTTGGCAATCTGGTGGACTACTGGGATGCCATAGAGTCGTCCAACTTCATCATGGGCGGCGCTATCTGGGA
>JAEEGL012598500.1_pt1 | contig 17599 bp, 12 predicted proteins | sample 9134231 | NCBI WGS metagenome assembly JAEEGL01 (sample SAMN16246548, study PRJNA631951) | gut metagenome | biome: gut microbiome; feature: rumen; material: fiber-attached | host: Bos | place: Iran: Karaj | collected 2018-10 | reverse complement strand
TGCAGAATTCATGTATTCCTTCCTGCAGGGTACTTATAGGTGACCTTAAAGGAGATAGGGACAGGGATCTGCTTAGTGACGGCTCTTATAAAAACAGGCTCGCGGCCGGTATTTATCAGGGTATTGTAGAAGCTTTTGAGGAGATGAAATGAAAATAGTTTTTGCTACAGGAAATAAAAATAAGATGAAAGAGATCCGCAAGATCCTTGGCGGGCTTGGAATGGAAATTCAGTCCATGGCAGAGGCCGGAGTGGAAGGTGATGTGGAGGAGAACGGAAGCTCTTTTGCCGAGAACTCAATGATCAAGGCCAGAGCTGTTGCTGAGGAACTGAAGGCCAAGGGAGACCTTGATTCAATAGTACTTGCAGACGATTCCGGTCTTGAGGTCGACTATCTTAACGGAGAACCAGGCATCTATTCAGCAAGATATATGGGACATGACACTCCCTATTCCGAGAAGAATGCTGCGATTATTGAAAGGCTTGAAGGAGTTAAGGACGAGGACAGGACCGCAAGGTTCGTATGTGCAATATCTGCTGTCCTTCCGGATGGAAAAGAGCTAAGTACTCTCGGAAAGATGGAGGGAAGAATAGGCTATAAGATAGCCGGTGAGAACGGATTCGGCTATGATCCTATTTTCTTTTTGCCTGAATATGGCAAGACCAGCGCAGAGATATCAGAGGATGAGAAGAATGCCATCAGCCACAGAGGTAAAGCCCTTAGGAGTATGGCAGAGCTTCTTGGAGAAAATATATGAAAAAGTATCTGGTAGTCAGTGACACCCATGGAAAAGATCAGAACTTTTATGATGTTCTTGACATAGAGGAACCGGTGGATGGGATCATCCACTGCGGAGACTTTGAAGGATCTGAGGGGAAGTTTGCCCTGGCGGCGAACTGCCCTGTTTTCTTTGTGTCGGGTAATAATGATTTCTTCTCGTCACTGAACAGAGAAATAGACTTTGAACTTGATGGCCATACTTTCTTTGTGACTCATGGACATCACTTTCTCGTAAGCATGGATCTGGAGAATATAAAGGCGGAGGGTGCCGCCAGAGGAGCGGATATTGTTATCTTCGGTCATACCCACAGACCTGTGGCAAGGCATGAGGACGGGATATATCTGTTTAATCCCGGAAGTCTTTCATATCCACGTCAGGAGGGCAGAAGACCAAGCTATCTGCTGCTCTATACCTATGAGGACGGGTCGCTGAGATATGAGATAAAATATCTCTGATAAAAATCATATTTTCTTACATGAGTCTCGTATCACGAGTCTCGGTTCTATCAGCTGCAGAGGAGGAATTTCTTTGGAAGCATATATTCCCTCTACAGTGTCGATAAGCGTCTTTGCAAAATTATCATAATTGTAATCAATACTTGTAAGCTTTGGCACACACAGATTGCAAAGAGATGTGTTGTCATAGCCGACAACGGAAATATCTCCGGGAACGTCAAGACCGTGCTCACGGATGCAGTTGATCGCGCCTATCGCTGCGGAATCATTGATTCCAATGATGGCTGTCGGTGTATCACTCAGACTTAAGAGATGCTCTGTCTGCTCAAATCCGGATTCATAGTCATATCCGCCGTAGGTCTCGTAGTACTGAGAAGGTACGGTTATATGATAACGGGAAAGAATCTGAAGGTATCTCTTTCTCTTTTCAAAAGAGGCTGTAACATCCTCTGTTCCGCCGACAATTGCTATCTTCTTGTGACCAAGTTCCAGCAAGTATTCCATGACAAGATCCATGGTCTTTATGGCGTCGATCCTCACCTGATTACAGGAAGTGCCGTCAAGTCGTCCTGTCAGTATGACGGGCATAGAGTTGTTGACTCTGTTGACAACATCTATGAAACGGCTGTTGCTGTGAAGATCGTCGACACCGCCTCCCACAAGGATCACGGCATCAACACGCTGTTCCTCCATGAACATAAGCTGACTCTCTTCAATCTCCTGCTGGCCAAGAGAATTCTCCAGCAAAAGAGAATATCCAGCCTCTCTGGCAAATCTCTCACACTCTACGAAAAGCTGGGCAAAGAATGGGTTCCTGACATCGGCCATAATTATCCCGATGGCTTTTCTGCGCGTTTCTGAAAGGCCTCGTGCAAGAGCATTAGGCCTGAAATTGTATTTGTCTATTATATTCTGAACGAGTTGTCTCTTGGCACTGCTGACACCCTTAGCGCCGGTCAGAACCCTTGATACTGTGGAAGGAGACACTTCGGCTTCCCTTGCAATATCATAGATCGTGATCTTTCGTTCTTCGTTGTTCTTGATTTCAATATCTGCCATTTCCTGCCCTGTCTTTCTGGATACTAATTATCATTATACAGTTAATGATGCACGATTTACAGACTGAAAGTTTTGTTATGAAATGATTGCGAAACCGGTTTCTATATTTTAACAAGAGCGACACCGATTTCAAGATGAAAAAGTGTAAAATTTTTATAAACAAAATTGTTCAATGTGACAAAAATGCACAACTAAGTCAAAAATTTATAGCACTTTATTGACATTTTGGATAAAAAAGCGTAGTTTGAAAATACGCAACCGATTTCATATAAAAGCTTTACGGGGAATAATCGGCAAAACATATTAGGAGGGAAAATATGAAAAAGAAAGTCGTTGCTATGTTAATGAGCACACTTATGGCTTTCTCACTTGCTGCTTGCGGTTCATCTTCAGGCAGTGCAGGGACTACAGACACACCTGCACCCAAGACTGAAGAAGCACAGACTACCGCCGACAAGACTGAGGAAAGTGCAGCTCCGGACGAATCAAGACCAGAGGAGACAGTTGTTATCCGTTACGGTACCCACTGGGTTAATGATCTTGATCCGAACCATACTGATGAGGTCACAGGTGAGTACACCATGTCAGAGACCAGAAGAGATGCTGCTCTTACAGCACTTCAGGCCATCAAGGATCAGCTCAATGTTGAGTTTGAATTTGTACAGTACAGCGGAGACGTTCGTAACGACCTTATGACAAGCGTACTTGCAGGCAATCCTGTCTGCGATATTGCACATATCTGGGGCGGTGCTGAGGGAACAATCCTTGGACAGAACGTTTTGCAGCAGCTTGACCAGTATGAAGATCTTTTTGCAGATGAAGAGTCTTCATGGATGTGGGATGACAAGTTATATGGCCATAACTATCTTCTTTGCAGCAATATCATTTACAAACAGAGATGGCCACTTATTTTCAACATCTCTATGATCGAGAAGGTTGATACACTTCCCAAGAACGATGATGGTTCTGTTAAGCTTCCTATGCAGATCTTCCTTGACGGAGACTGGACATGGAGCACATTCACAGATTACCTTACAAAGATTCAGGCATACTACAGTAATACAGCTGCTCCTGAAGGATGCTATGCAGATACAGTACAGGCCTATGAGACAGATCACAGATTTGCAGGTCTTTCAGCAATGTATTCAGCAGGTGGTATGATCTACGGCAGCAAGGGCCTTTACCCTGACGGAGATGAGTCAATCAAGGGCGCTCAGTATATTGAAGAGCTTATGCAGAAGAAGCTCCTCACAGATCCGGGCGTATATGATGACGGATACACACCAAGATGGTGCGAAGCTGCTGACCACTTCCAGAAGGGTGGCACAGTATTCACAGATTCTCCTGACTGGTGGATCGGCGGAAACGGCAGCGCACTTGCTGAGAGAAATGAGAGCATGGGTATCGTTCCATGGCCAAGACCAGACGATATGGCTTTCGATGATGAGAACTACAAGCAGGTAAGCACAATCGGTGAGAGTGATGGTATCCTTAAGGGCGTTGACCCTGAGAAGACAGAGCTTGCACTTAAGGCTTACAAGCTTTACTGGCAGGAATTCTACAAGGCACTCGGCGGCACAGAGACAGTTGCAGAGTACAAGGAGAGCAACGCTCTTAACGAACTTGCAGGCATGAACATTGATGTTACCAACGAAGTTTACGGCGATCAGCTTGCAGAGTGCTTCGATTACATCGGATCACACCTTGGCGGTGACTATGCAGACCTTCTTGGCATCAGAGTTGCATGGGATGATATTCTCGGCAAATCGCTCTACGGAATGGATGGAATGAGCTCCTATGATGTTTCCGTAAAGGCCAACAAGGCAACATTTACAAACGTTATCAGCGATATGGAAGCAATCCTTGCCAGCAACGATGTCAAGGATAACCAGAAGCCTTCTATTGAGAAGAAACTTGCACCTGTTTCTGTTGGAAGCAAGTTTGACGAAGTTGACTGGACACAGTTCTTCACAGCAGAAGATGCTGTTGACGGAGTTCTTGATCCTGCTACAGCAACAATTGAGCTTGAAAAGTCTGAGGACGGAAAAGAGATCCTTGACCTTGATACAGTTGGTTTCTATGAGAAAGCAGTTAAGATCGCAATCAAGGATGCTGCAGGCAACGAAGAGACAGGAAGACTTAATGTTGCAGTTTACAACCCTGACAACACTGCAGAGCCTGTAATTACAGCTAAAGCAGAGCTTCCTACAGTTACAGTAGATACAGATGCTTCAGGCATTAACTGGAAGGATTTCATTGAGTCAGCAGTAGATGCAGACGGAATTGATATCAGCGAGAGCATAACAGCAGACCTGTCTAACCTTGATACAACAAAGGCAGGCGACTACGACGTAGATCTTACAGCTACAGACTACGTTGGCAACACAACAACAGCAACAATCACCGTAACAGTTGCTGCAGCCGAATAAGATTTTTATTCAAAGGGCGGGATGCCGGTGAGCTACCCGCCCTTATTATTTGAGAAAGGAAGCCACTTATGGATTCTAAGAAAAACTATAAACTGCTAGCAGCATTAGCGACAGTGGCTGTAATTGCAATAATCCTTATTATCATAGGGAAAAAGTCCGGATCTAATGAAAAAGCGGATGCAGTACCAAAGGAAGCTTCCGTTTCGTATGAGGAGAGTTACAGACAGTATCTGGAAAATAATGGTTACGATGGCAAAATGGCCGGGGGAGAAGTAAACGTAGACATCAGTAAATATGAGGTGTCAGACGGCATGGTTGCCAATAAGGGCGAGGAAGGAATTCTTACAGAGGATAACGGAACTATTACCTGGCAGTTCAATGTAAATGAGGCGGGATTCTATAACCTTGAGCTTGGATACATCGCACTGCCCGGAACAACCTCCGATATCCAGAGAAAGATTTATATAGATGGCGAGCTTCCTTATGAAGCTATGTCACAGGTTGTAATAAACAGATGGTGGCAGGATGAAGAGATAAGAGAGAAGAATCACAACGAGATCCGTCCGGAGGCGGTAGAGGTCTTTTCCCACGCAACATGGTTTGTGGAGGACTACCAGAGAAGAAATAATGAACCACTGAAGTTTTATCTTTCAAAGGGCAGTCATACAGTATCCTTTGAAGTTGTTAAGGAACCGATCGAGTTTACATCAATAACATTTAAGGCCTATAAGGAACCTGAGAGCTATGTAAAGGCTATAGATGAACTTAAAGGTAAATATGAAGTCTATAGCGGAGACAACATAATCTGTCAGGCCGAGAGAGAGGATGGCGGTACGGTTGGAATAATCAAGAGTTCATCTTCTATAAATATTCAGAAGAACTATTCGGACTCAAGGCTTACACCATATCATCCCTACTACATTGTCTACAACACTATAGGTTCGAGCAGCTGGGAGCTTCCGGGGTATGCGATATCCTGGCAGGTTAATGCTCCAAAGGAAGGACTCTATGAGCTGACTTTCAAGGGCAGGCAGAATGTAAAAAGAGGTGTTACCAGCTATAGAAGGCTGTATGTCAACGGAGAGGTTCCTTATGAGGAAATGCGCTCAGTGGGCTTTGATTTCCAGAGCGAAATGGACAACTACACAGTAGCTGACAGTGAGGGAACTCCGTATCTTTTCTACTTAAATGAAGGAATAAACAGTATTACCCTTGAAAACGTCATGGGACCTATGGGAAGCATCATCACTCAGGTCGAGGAGAGCATGACCGTGCTTAACAGTACCTACCTGGATGTGGTGCAGCTTACAGGACAGGTTCCGGACAGATTTATAGATTATGAGATTGTAAAAAAACTTCCCGGCTTTGCGGAAACTATGAAGGAGCAGAGCGAGAAGCTATATGGAATAGTTGATGAGATAGTTGCGATAACAGGAGAAAAGGGCGAGAATACAGCTCTTTTGGAAAAGATGGCGCTGGAGGCATCCTGGCTTTACGAGGATCCTGAGAGCGTTATCATGGAGCTTTCTCAGTTCAAAAACAATGTATCGGCGCTGGGCACGTGGCTTGTAAATGTGGCTTCTATGCCGCTTGAGGTGGACTATCTGGTTCTTTCTGAGGAGAAGGCAGCTCTTCCATCTGCAACAGATACGTTCTTTGAAGGATTGAAAAACGGAGTCGTAAGATTTTTCTCCACCTTTGTTATAAAGAACAGCCAGATTTCAGATGATACTGTTGTCAAGACAAATAAAAAGGCAGTTAAGGTATGGCTTGCTTCCTACGGAAGAGAGCAGGCGCAGATGATCCAGAACATGATCGAGGAGGATTTTTCTCCGAATACTGACATAGCTGTAAATCTGCAGCTGATCCCTGTGGATGTTGTCCTCAGAGCAGCTCTTGCAGGAAACGGACCGGATGTGGTCATAGGACTTGGACAGACCACACTTCAGGACTTTGCAATGCGTAACGCGATTACTGAGCTCTCTTCACTTCCGGGCTATGAAGAGGCAACTTCACGTTTCTATGACAGCACTATCAAGGCTTCCAGCTTCCAGGGCGGAAATTACGGAATACCGGAGCAGGCGACTTTCATGATGCTCTTTACAAGAGATGATATTTTAAATGAGCTTGGCCTTGAAGTTCCAGAGACCTGGACAGAACTTCGTGAGATGATACCGGAACTTCAGAAGAACAACTACAACATTTACATTCCGAATGTTCAGCAGACCGAAGCTTCCATGAGCAGTTCCTCTATTGCCTATAACATGAACCTGTATCTTGGAATGGTCATGCAAAACGGTGGTGAAGCGTATCTTGGCGAGGGCAATGACTACGGCATTGAGAGCGGACTTGCTACAGATGAGGCAATGATCGCATTTAAGGATTACACAGATTTCTTTACCGGCTACGGTCTGGATGTTCAGGTGGATTTTGGAAACAGATTCAGAACAGGAGAGATTCCTGTAGGCGTTGCGGGATACACGATGTTTAATCAGCTGGAAATCTTTGCTCCTGAGATCAAGGGACTTTGGAGTTTCCATCCAATCCCGGGAACTGTGGGTGAAGACGGTGAAGTGGACAGAACCTTTGTGGTTGATACGGTTCAGTCGGTCATCATGGCAAACACACGGGATTTAGACGCGTCCTGGGAATTCCTCAAATGGTGGACTTCAACGGATGTGCAGCTGAGATTTGCAAATTCACTGGAAGCACTTATGGGAACAAGCGCAAGATATGCTGCAGCTGACCCTGAGGTACTAAAGCAGCTTCCATGGAGCAATGTTGAGCTTGAAAGTCTTCTTTCTCAGTTTGAACAGACAGTGGGAATTGAAGCAGTTCCGGGTAATTATATGACTACACGTATGGTCCAGTACTCTTTTAACGATGTTGTATCAGAACAGGCAAATCCAAGAGAAACGCTTTACTTAAACCTTAAAGACATCAATCAGGAGCTCACCCGTAAGAGAAAAGAACTACATCTGTCGGTGAACAAATAAGGCGGAGGGAAAAAACTTGAAAAACAAGGAAAACAGTTTGGGATACATATGGAAAAAGCATAAATACAAGTACATTATGATAGCTCCCTTCGGAATATTCTTTATATTGTTCACACTTCTGCCGGTGTTGATCTCAATCGTGCTGAGCTTTACCTCTTTTAACATGGTTGAGGCTCCGGAGTTTGTGGGGTGGAAAAATTACCTGAACCTTATGGTCTATGATCCTGTGTTTTTGACAGCGATTAAGAACACTCTGTTCTTTGCCATAATCACAGGTCCTGTCAGTTACATCATGTGCTTTATCTTTGCATGGATGGTCAATGACCTTCCCAGATACCCGAGAGCGGTCATGACGCTGGTGTTCTATGCTCCGTCAATATCAGGCAACGCATACCTTGTATGGAAACTTCTGTTTTCATCAGATTCATATGGCTGGGTAAATGCATGGCTCATGAAACTTGGTATTACACAGGAAGCAATTTACTGGCTTGTGACAAAAGAGTATATCATGCCGATCCTTATTATCGTGCAGCTTTGGCTATCTCTGGGCGTCAGCTTCCTGACCTTCATCGCAGGCTTCCAGAACCTGGACAAGTCTCTGCTTGAGGCCGGTTCAGTAGAAGGTATAAGAAACAGGTGGCAGGAACTTTGGTATATTATCCTTCCTTCAATGAAGCCACAGCTGATGTTCGGTGCGGTCATGCAGATCACAAGCTCCTTGTCAGTATCACAGCTTTCGATGGACCTTGTGGGCTTCCCTTCGGTAAGCTATGCGGGACATACGATCCTGACACATCTTCACGACTATGGTAACGTGCGCTATGAGCTGGGATATGCCTGCACGATTGCTGTTCTTTTGTTCCTGATAATGATGTTCTGCAATATCATCGTTCAAAAGCTTCTTAGAAAACTTGGCTGAGGAGATAAATATGAGACTGTTCAGATATATTGATAAAAAATTAAAACAGCGAAAGCTTAAGAGAAGGAACCGAAGCCTTGCGGGAGATATTGTTCTTGTGATCGTTCTTGGCGCGTTCGGACTCTTTAGTTTGTTTCCACTGGTCTACACAGTGGTAAGTGCATTTAAGCCCTTCTCGGAGATCTTTATTTTCCCGCCAAGGCTTACTGTAGATAATCCGACGCTGGATAACTTTTATGATCTTGGAACAATAGTGGAAGGTTTTTCAATCCCGCTGTCCAGATACATATTCAATACCTTGATAATCACAGGTCTTGGTACGTTGGGAACTGTTTTTCTTGGCTCAATGGCGGCTTTTCCGCTTGCCAAGTACAAGTTTCCGGGATCAAAGGTGATGAGCGACATCATTGTCTACGCCCTTATGTTCTCTACTTCGGTTACTGCGATCCCCAACTACCTGATAATGAGCAAGCTGGGACTTATCGATACCTACTGGGCTGTAATTCTTCCGGCAGTTGGCGGAACACTGGGACTATACCTCATGAAAAACTTCATGGAGCAGGTCCCGGACGATATGCTGGAGGCAGCCAAGATTGATGGAGCAAGTGAATTTGAGATCTACTTTAAAGTTGTGATGCCTCTTTGCAAACCTGCATGGATCACTCTTGTAATCCTTTCGTTCCAGCAGATGTGGGGAACAACCGGTGGAGTATTCATTTATTCCGAGGAATTAAAGCCACTTAGTTACGTGCTTTCACAGCTGGTCAGCGGAGGAATTTCCAGGACCGGTGTGGCCAGTGCTGTATCACTTCTGATGATCACAGTGCCGATCGCGGTGTTCGTGTTCTCGCAGAGCAATGTCATAGAGACTATGTCAACTTCCGGTATCAAGGGATAAAGAAAAGGAACAGACCTTAAGAATTTACAGAAAATACCGGTTTTTTGGAGGTTTGCATGAAATTAAAGGAACGTGTAATAAAGGGCATTGCAGGGGTGTTTGCTGCGATGCTGATGATGCCTGTAACTGCTTTTGCTACTTCAGACGGCACCAGCGTTTATTATGACGGATACACATATGATTACTATTTTAATACCAAGGACAGCCCTGCGGCGTTTACTCTTGAGAGAACGATAACTGCGGACAACCTTGAGGGCGGCACTTTGTCCAGTGTTGACGATGTGGCGACCAGTAAGGACGGAAGGATATTTATCGTCGACTCTGTTGAAAGCCGCATTCATATAGTAAGATCCGACGGAAGTTATATTGATACACTTAAGCTCCTCAGGAACAGTGATGGTAAGATCGCGCTTGATGAGGGCGGAAATCAGATCCTTCTCACAAATCCCGAGGGAGTCTGGGTGCATGAAAAAAACAATGAACTGTATGTGGCGGATACAGGTGCTCAGCGCATCTGCGTTCTTGACCTTGATACCTATGCTCTGAAGAAGATCATTGAGGCACCAAAGAATCTTTCCGGAGACACTGTTTTTAAACCATCGAAGATTACGGTGGATCTGGCTGACAGGATCTATGTGGTAATACAGTCCAGCTATGAAGGTATCGTTGAACTGACAAAAGAGGGCGAGTTTAGCGGGTATTACGGAGTAAATAAGCCGTCAGTCAGTGTGGTTGATTACTTCTGGAAATCAATTGCCAGTGATGAGCAGAAGAAAAAGCTGTCAAAGACCTACGCACCGGCGTTTAACAACATCACTCTCGACGGAGAAGGCTTTGTTATGGCTGTTACTTATGACAAGTCAGCTGAGGATATGGTGTTCAGATTAAACTCCAAGGGCGAGAATGTCATCAGAATGAAGGATAACAAGAAGATCGTAGGAGATTACTGGGTTCTTCATTCAACAGACGGAACATCAGAGTTTGTAGATATAGCTGTTACCGACTACGGAACCTATGCGGTTCTGGACCGCACAAGAGGTAGGATCTTCCTCTACAACTTTGACGGAGAACTTTTAAACGTATTTGGAAGTACAGGTAATCTCAAGGGAGAGTACAAAGAGCCGGTTTCTGTCGCATGGCTTGGAGATAAGCTTGTTACTGCGGACAGATCATTGCAGTGCGTGTATGTACTTGCGCCCACTGAGTTTGGCGCAGCAGTACTTGATGGAAATGAGAAATACTATTTTGGCAAATGGGATGATGCTCTTGTCTCCTTTAAAAAGGCAGTTGACCTCAACGCCAATTATGAAGTGGCATACAGCGGAATCGGCAAAAACTACCTCATGAAGAATGATTATGAGACAGCCATGTATTATTTCAAACTTGGTAATAACAGAGAGTTTTATTCCAAGGCCTATAACGGATACAGAGGGCTGTGGCTTGAGAACCACTTTGGGATCATCATGGCAATATTCGGAGTAATTGTTTTCCTTGTTGTATGGTCTGAGATCAGATATCACAAAAATGCAGGTAAGAAACCCCAAAAAAGTAAGGAGGCAAAGGTATGAATGAAAAACTGTTCTATGTAAAGCATGCCATCTTCCATCCCTTTGATGCCTTCTATGAGATGAGGTTCAGAGGAAAGGGGAGCCTTCTTTTGGCAGCTCTTTCAATTATTCTCTTTGGAATCTTGCAATGTGTGAGCTACCAGTACACCGGCTTTGTGATGAACACTGCTCAGGTTGAGAGTATGAACTCTCTCTCGATTTTTTCCACCTGGGTTGCCGGGATCATCCTTTTTATCGTAAGCAACTGGTCAGTGACAACTCTTTTGAACGGAAAAGGAAATATGTCTGACATTGCAGAGGTTGTGGGCTACTCCCTTATACCTGTTGAAGCCGGTCTGATAGTGCAGGTGATCCTCAGCAATTTCATCATTATGGAAGAGATCATGATAGTCCAGGTCATCACTGCGATCGGAGTAGTCTGGTTCCTGTTTATGATGGTTGCAGGCCTATGCACAATACATGAGTATTCATTTGGTAAAAATCTCGTTGCCATCTTTTTGACCTTTGTGGCAGCAGCAATAATAGTATTCCTTGGTGTGCTCTTTTTTACCCTGATCGAGCAGATGGTTACATTCATCGTTGATGTGGCCAAGGAATTCATACGCAGAATGTAGGAGGAGAGGGTATGCCTGACAAAATGAAAGATAAAATTAAATCATTTTACATGTCACATACGGTTGGAAAACTGTTCCTTTCTGCGGTTTTGCTTGTGGCTGTGATCTATGTTCTTTGCAGCATTCCTGTCTGGAGCATAAAAAAGACCGAGATTCAGGGGGCTGTTTCAAGACAGCCGCTTGAGGGAGAGAGCATTTCAAACGATGCGGGAAAAGTAGTGGTGGCAGAGAGCAATGGAAAAACTCTGACACTTGATACAAAGACACTTACCATTGAAGTTAAGGATTCTGAGGGCGGTGTTTTTTCAAGCCAGATGAAGGGTGTGGATAACGGCTCTGAGAAGGCGCTGATCTCTGTTACTTACCTGGGAAAAGACAATAATCTGTACGAGTGGAATTCTTTTGACAAGTGCGTTGAGTGGGGAAGCTACTCGCTTAAAAAGCTTGAGAACGGCGTCAGCATTGACATGAACCTGAACGAGAACGAGTCCACAAGCTTCTATGAGTATCTTCCGAAAAAATGCTCCTACGAGAGATTTGAGGAATTTTTTGTGGGAGGAATAAAGAGTCTTAAGGAGAGTGGCGAGCTTGAATCAGATAAGGCAGATCGCTATTTAAAGACATTAAAGCTTGTCTACAAGAAAATGTCCAAAGAGGAGTGCTATGCGGTAAATTATACCGGAAACCCGCCAAACAGTGCTGTTAAGCAGCTTATTGAGGTGGCAAAGCTTCTTGGTTATGACAGACAGATGCTTTCCGAGGACGCTGACGAATTTGGATTCACCGTTTCATTTTCTGAGCCTGCAGTATTTGATATCGTGCTGGAACTGACCCTGGAGGACGGAGAGCTTGTTGCTCACATTCCGACAGGCGCCTGCAGATCTGAAAATGATTTTTACACAATTCAGAACATCAAGGTGCTGCCCAACTTCGGAGCAGTAACTGCCGATCAGTATGCAGAAGGCAACTTCCTTGTTCCGGATGGAAGCGGAGCACTTGTGAAATTCAATTCCTTCAGGACAAATGTCAAAGACTATGAGAGGCCAATCTACAATAACGATTATTTCAAGGATTATGCCTTCATGCCACAGTATGGCGAAGAGATAAATATGCCGGTTTTCGGCGCTATCTATGGTCCTGACAACGCTTCTGAAAAAGGATTCCTGGCAATCGTTGAAGAGGGAGCCAGAAACGGATACATCCATATGAAGCTTGCAAGCAGTGGCGCTGAGAGTTCAAAGTTCAACAAGCTCTATGCCTCTTTTGACGTAGCACAGTTCAACAAGGTAAAGATAAACGGAAATTATTCAGACAACAACGCAAGCTACCTTGTAAACACCGGAATGCAGGATCTCGACCTTACTCTCAGATACAAGTTTTTTGGAAAGAAAGCAACGTATTTTGACCTGGCAAAAGGCTACAAGTCATATCTGGAAAAAGAACTGGGGCTTACCGAAGAGTATGACGACGGGGAGGTAAGACTTTATCTCGAGGTGGTTGGAGCCCTTAATCTCACGAAGAGATTTGTGGGTATACCCTACAGCAGCCAGTATTCCATGACCGATTATAAAGAGCTGCTTGAGATAATGCAGGATCTTGAAGGCAAGAATTTTGATGTACAGTATGACGGCGTCTATAATGACGGATTCAATGGAGCACTTTTTAACGGCGCAAAGCTTTCAAAGTCAAACGGCAGTAAAAAGAATCTCGAGAAAGTAAAAGAGTACGCAAGGAGCAATGGCATAGATCTCTATATGGAGACATCGCTCTCGAAGATATGGCAGAAGGGCAACGGCTTCAGAGCATCTAGACATGCGCTCAGGGATTTTGCGAATGATGAAGCTCTGTTTTCCCGCTACATGCCGGCGATGGGTATTTTTTACTATCACGTATATGACGGACTTGAGCATGATAAATACTATATGCTTGCACCGGGATATCTCGATGACATAACGGACAGGTTCCTTAAAAAAGCCGATAAGGAAGATGCACTTGCGGTAACAGATCTTGCCGGAATGTATTACGGTGACTACCGCTTCAACGGCTTCGTAAGCGGAGAGGAAGGAAACAGGATAATCGAGAACAATATGGAAAAACTGTCGGAAGAAAGAAAACTTTCTTTGACAAATCCTCATATTGATAAGATCGGATACAGCAGCATAGCCGTTGATGTGTCAAGGCGCTCCAGCGATTACATTACTTTTGCAACTACAATTCCGTTTAAGCAACTGGTCATGAACGGACTTATCGACTATACCACAGAGAACGTCAATCTCTCTTCTCACGATACAGAGTATTATGTGCTTCAGGCTGCAGAGACAGGAGCAATACCGAAGTTTATCCTGACCTATGACAATGTGGATGTACTAAAGAACAGCGATTACAGCTATCTGTATTCTGTTCAGTACGACGTTGTTAAGGAGGAGCTTGAAAAAGTATACGAGGAAGTTTCACGTATCAGGCAGGAGATCGGAACAAGTGAGATTGTAGGCCATGAGACACTTATGGACGGAGTATACAAAACAACCTACGCCACAGGGGCAACTGTGACAGTAAATTATAACCTGTATGATGTGACAATCGACAAAGGCACCACCTTAGCTGCAGAGAGTTATATCATGAAGGAGGTGCAGTGATGAAAAAATCCGGTAAGGGTATTTCCTACAGGACAATGAGGAAAATAAACGGATTTATATTTGTTTTGCCTTTCCTCATCGGCTTTGTTGCATTCTTTCTGATGCCTCTTATCAATACTGTTTATTATTCATTTAATAAAGTAGGTGTTGCGGATGCCGGAGGTATGACCTTTGAATGGGTGGGACTGCAGAACTATATAGATCTTTTCACCATTGAGGTGACGACCAAGTCCCAGACTATGGCAAGACTCTTTACGGAGCAGAACATGCACATGCTGCTGAGCGTTCCTCTGATCGTTATTTTCAGCTTGTTCATGGCTCTTTTGGCAAACCAGAAGTTCAAGGGAAGAGCAATAGTAAGACTTCTGTTCTTCCTGCCTATCATTCTTGGTATCGACGTGGTTGTTGATATGCTTACAATGACCACGGGTACAGCAACTCTGGATACAGGCAGCAATCTCCTTAGCGGCAGCTATGTGACGATCTTCCTTGTGAGGATGCTCAATGTTCCGAGGAGAATTCTTTATCCGATAATGACTTATGTCTCCAACATTTTTGAGCTTATCTCTCAGGCCGGCGTGCAGACGCTTGTGTACCTGACGGCACTGCAGTCCATAAGCCCCAGCCTCTATGAGGTTGCAAAGATGGAAGGAGCTACAGCTTACGAAACTTTCTGGAAGGTAACAATTCCTTCGATCATCCATATTACATTTTTTATGGTGATCTATACTGTTGTGGATATTTTCCTTAGCTCTGACATTGCAAAAGAAGCTTATTCCTTTGCTTTTACACAGAGCAAGATCGGAGTGGGTTCTGCCCTCTCTGTGGTCTATATCTTCAATGTTATCCTGGTACTGCTCTTGGTACTTTTGCTTATGGGAAAGGTGGTAAAAAAGAATGCGAAGTAACAGAATAAAGGTCGACAATGACCCGGCTCTTGCAATCTACCTTTTTAAAAACAGGACAAAACAGAATATAGTTAAACTATTTACCATGGTGCTGATTCTGGGGCTCTGCTTTACAATTATTTATCCCATTTTAAGTCTGGTGCCGGTGGTGTTTTCATCAATTGATGAACTGGGAAATCCAAATGTTATTTGGCTTCCGCTTAAGGGGGCACTTATCAGCTTTAAAGCTGCAATAAGATTTACGCTTCCTCAGGGAGCGCTGACTATGCTTAAATCAGTGCTCTATTCGGCGGGTATCATGGTGCTTCAGGTATTCTTTTCTGCTATGACGGGATATGCGCTTGCAAGAATCGAATTTCCCGGAAGGAAGATTGTCTTTGGTATGGTGATCCTGGCATTTCTTTTGCCCAGACAGTCGCTTCTTCTTGCGCAGTACATCTATTTTACCCACTTTGATGTACTTGGGGTGATGGATCTGTTCACAAAGGCGGGAGAGATCAACCTGATCAACAATCCTATCGTTTTGGTACTGCTTGCTATCTTCGGCTTTGGAGTAAGTCAGAGCCTGTTTATTTTCCTCTTTAGCCAGTTCTTTAAGAATATTCCGAAGGAACTGGAAGAGGCGGCGCTTATAGACGGATGCGGATTCTATCGCACATATTTCAAGATCATGGTGCCAAATGCGGTTCCGATCATTTCCACTGTTGCCATTCTCTCGTTTGTGTGGAATTATGGAGATACCTACTATACAAATTACTTTAATCCGAACGGAACATATTTAAGTACCATTTTGTCATCTACGTTTAATTCAGCAAATAAGGAATACATCATGCGTGCGGTCCAGACATGGTACGAGATCCCGCTTGTGCCTGATATGGCCTTTGATGCGGTTAAACAGGCTGCGGTACTTATTTACCTTATTCCGCTACTTATTGTATATCTTGTAGGGCAGAGGAAACTTGTTGAAAACATGGAAAATGCCGGTATTACAGGGTAAGACTTTTTGAATAATCCATGTCACATTTCGTGGAGGAGTGAAAAGAAATGATGAGAAAGAAATTTTGTGCAATACTTGGAATATGCGCGCTGCTTGTCGGGTGCGGAAGTCAGGCAGCTCAGGCTGTTCCGGAACCTTCTGAAAATGTGACGGATACTGCAAAAGACGTGCAAAAGGAGCAGGATTACAAGATGATCACAATTGATGAGAATACAAAGTATCAGACTATAGAAAGCTTTGGCACCAGTGGATGCTGGTGGAGCCAGTATGTGGGCGGATTTGACAAAGACCCTGACGAGGATAGGATATCGACCCGTGATGCAATTGCGACTCTTTTGTTTGACAGGGAAAAAGGCATTGGTCTGTCCTGCTATCGCTTCAATCTCGGTGCCGGATCTGTTGAGGCAAAGAATGGCGATTTTTCCGATGTTCACAGAAGGGCACAGAACTTTCTTGATGAGAACGGGAATTATGATTTTTCCAAGGATGAAAATGCAGTATGGTTTTTGAAAAAGGCCACAGCGCTGGGAGTAGGCGAAGTTGTACTTTTCTGCAACTCTCCGCTGGTGACTCTCACTGAAAATGGCATGGCACATATGACAGAGGGCGGCAGCAGGACAAATCTTGACCCATCGAATTATCCTGCTTTTGCCAAGTATTGCCTTGATGTGGCAGAGCATTTTATTAATGAGGGAGTTCCCGTAAAGTACATCTCTCCGATCAATGAGCCTCAGTGGGACTGGTATGGAGGTCAGGAGGGATGCCACTATGCGCCTGAAGAAATACCCGGTGTCTATCTGGCATTTCTGGACGAACTTGAGAAAAGACCGGCGCTTAAGGATGTAAAGCTTTCCGGTCCTGAGAGCGGCGAGTGGAAGGGGCAGGCAAAGAGCTATACTTCAGCTCTTTTGAATAATGAAAGACTTGCGAAGCACTTCGATACGATCGATAATCACTCATACTGGTCTTCCACTATGGATAAGATGACCTTCAAGACCTGGATGGACATTAAATATCCTGATGTTAAGCTTCGTACCAGTGAGTGGTGTGAGATGGTAAACGGTTCGGATGTAACAATGGATTCGGCATATCATATTGCTCAGGAGATAGCAAATGACCTGCGCATTCTTGATGTGGTTTCATGGCAGAACTGGGTAGCAGTAGCTCCCGGCGGATATCGTGACGGACTTATTTATATAGACGAGAAGACTCAGAAATACAGAGCTCTGAAAAGGTTATACAGCTTTGGAAATTACAGCAGATTTGTGCGCCCGGGCTATACAAGGGTTGACCTTAAGACTTCAACAAAGTCCCAGGAGGAGATGCTTCCTGTTGCCTT